>Ga0105090_10000685_pt1 | contig 17263 bp, 17 predicted proteins | sample PPLLak3March2015_FD_79110 | JGI IMG/M metagenome (GOLD analysis project Ga0105090, IMG submission 79110) | Freshwater sediment microbial communities from Prairie Pothole Lake near Jamestown, North Dakota, USA - PPLs Lake P7 Core (1) Depth... | ecosystem: Environmental > Aquatic > Freshwater >... | reverse complement strand
TGCGCCTTGTTTCGGGCCGCTGGGGGCGGTGCCCCCAACCCAGCTGCAGGCGGTGCTGCAGGCCAACCTGCTGGCGCCGATGCTGCTCACGCAGCGGCTGCTGCCGCATCTGCTGCGCCAGCCGCATGCGCAGGTCGTCTTCGTGGGCTCGGCCCTGGGCCGCATCGGCCTGCCGGGATTCAGCGTCTACGGCGCCAGCAAGGCGGGCCTTCACGGTTTTGCCGAGGCCCTGCGGCGCGAGCTGAACGGCACTTCGGTACGGGTGCAGATCCTGGGCCCGCGCAGCACGCGCACCGCATTCAACCACCCTGCCGTCGAGGTCTACAACCACGAGACCGGCACCGCGATGGACCGTCCCGAGGCCGTGGCCGCTGCGCTGCTGGCACTGATCGAGAGCGGGGCCGCGGAACGCTTCCTCGGCTTTCCCGAACGCCTGGCCGTGCGCCTGAACGGCCTGCTCGGCGCACTGCTGGACGGCAGCTTTGTCAAGCACCGCCGCAGCCTGCCGACCGTGACCCTGCAACCCGTTTCCCGAGGAACCCCGTCATGAAGAATTTGCTCATGGGCCTGCTGGCCCTGTCTTGTGCGCTGCCGCTGGCCGCTGCCGCGGCGCCGCTGGACGACGCCGTCACCGAACTCCAGCACGACTGGGAGGTGATCCGCTACCAGACGCCGGCGGCCGAACGCGAGAAGCGCTACGAGGCGCTGGCCGCCAAGGCCCACCATGCCAGCGAAAGCTTCCCCGGGCGCAGCGAGCCCCTGGTCTGGGAAGGCATCGTCGTGAGTTCGCTGGCCGGCGAGAAGGGCGGCCTCGGGGCGCTAAGCCTGGTCAAGCAGGCCAGGACGATCTACGAGCAGGCGATCAGCATCGATGCCAAGGCGCTCGACGGCTCGGCCTACAACAGCCTCGGCGTGCTCTACTACAAGGTGCCGGGCTGGCCGCTGGGGTTTGGCGACAAGGCCAAGGCCAGGGAACTGCTGCAGAAGGCGCTGGCGATCAACCCGCAGGGGATCGACCCCAACTACTTCTTTGGCGAGTTCCTGGTCGAGACCGACCACGCCGACGAGGCCATGACCTACCTGGAACGGGCGCTGCAGGCACCGCCGCGGCCGGGCCGCCAGATCGCCGACACCGGTCGGCGCGAGGAGGTCCGTGCCCTGCTGGCCAAGCTCAAGGCGCACTGAGCGCAGCGACCACCCCAGTGCCGTCGTTGCGCGCACGGTAAACCAGCGTCAGGCCGTGCAATGCGGCGATGCGCTGCGCGATGGAGATGCCCAGCCCGCTGCCACCCTCGGACTGACCCTCGGGGCGGTGGAAACGTTCGCCCAGGTGCGCCAGGTCCTCGGCCGGCAGCGACGGTCCGTCGTTCTCCACCGTCAGGCCGCCGGCCGTGAAGCGCAAGCTCACCGCGCTGCCTTCGGGCGCATAACGTACCGCGTTGTCGATCAGGTTGCGCAGCAGCACGGCCAGCAGACCGGCGTCGCCACGCAGCGGGAACGGCGCCTGTGCGCCTGGTGGCCAATCGCAACCGAGCTCGATGCGGCGGCGTTCCGCCAGCGGCAGCACGTCGGTCATCACCTGCTCCACGAGCGGCGGCCAGTCCACCGCGGCCGCGTCGGCGAGCCTATCGGTCGCGTCGACACGCGACAGTGCCAGCATCTGCGACACCAGCCGGTCCATGCGATCGAGGCCGGCGCCCAGCCTGGCCTCCGCCTGGCGCCGCTCGGCCGCGTCGCCCGCCCGGCGCTGCACGTCCCATGACGCTCGCAGCGCCGCCAGCGGCGTGCGCAGTTCGTGTGCCGCGTCGGCGGTGAAGCGGCGCTCGCGCGCCAGCGTGGCCTCGATACGCGCAAACAGGCCGTTCATCGCCAGCAGCATCGGCTGCAACTCGGCGGGTGCATGCGCGGCCGGCACGGGCTGCAGATCGTCGGCGCTGCGACGCTGCAGTTCAACCGTCAGCGTGCGCACCGGCCTCAGGGCCTGGCGCACGGCCCAGGCCATGGCCAGCATCAGTATCGGCAGCACCAGCAACCACGGCAGCAGCTGGCTGCTGACCAGGTTCCACACCAGTTCGTCGCGCTCGTGGATCCGCTGGCCAGCCGCCACCAGCCATTCCCCGCGCGGTGACTGCAGGTAGTAGACGCGCCAGGGGTCCCCGGAAAAGTCCATTTCGACAAAACCGACGGCCTCGCTGCGGCGGGGCAGCTGCACGCCCTCGCGGTCCACCAGCAGCAGCCGGCCTTCGGCATTCCACACCGCCACCGCCAGATCGGCGAGGTCGGCCTCGCCGCCCTGCGTCGGGCCGAGCAGCACCTGGCCCGGTGAACTGACGCCCACCAGCGTGGCCTGCACCTGGCGCGCCAGACGGATGATCTCGGTGTCGAAGAGCTCGTTGACTTCGGTGCGCGCGCGGTCGGCCGATGCCACCAGCGCGACGGCCCACACGATCGGTGCACACAGCAGCAGATAGACCAGCAGCCTGCGCTGCAGACTCATGGCCCGGCCTCGGCCGCACCGAGGGCATAGCCCACGCCGCGCACGGTACGCACGATGCCGGGGTGGATCTTGCGCCGCAGGTTGTGCACGTGGACCTCCAGCGCGTTGCTCTCGGGTTCGCTCCCGCTCCAGTCGTACAGCCGCTCCTGCAACTGGGACTTCGAGAGCACGCGCTGCGGGTGTTTCAGCAAGGCTTCGAGCAGCGCGAGTTCGCGACCGGTCAGTGCCACCGAGCGGTCCTGCCAGTGGACCTGCTTGGTCGCGGGGTCGAAACGAAGTGCACCGTGTGTCCACTCGGCCTGAGCCCGACCCGACGCACGGCGAAGCATCGCGCGCAGGCGTGCAGCGAGTTCGTCGGTGGAGATCGGCTTGATGAGGTAGTCGTCGGCACCGGCGTCGAGGCCGGCGATGCGCTGCTCGACGCCGTCGCGCGCGGTCAGGATCAGCACCGGCAGCGTCAGCCCGCGCTCGCGCCAGCGGCGCAGCCAGACCATGCCGTCGGCACCGGGCAGTCCGAGGTCGAGCACCATCGCGTCGTACGGGGTGCTGGCGATCGCCGCATCCGCCGCCGTGCCGTCCCGGAACCAGTCGACGACATGGCCGAGTTGCCGCAGACCGGCGGCCAGCGCATCCCCGAGCAGCGGGTCGTCTTCGAGCACCAACAGTCGCATGGACGATCATGCTACCGCGCTGCGCCGCTTCGGCCGCCGAGGCCACGGCTGTGCCGTCGGACGCCGGCGCCGTTCAGGACGCCGGCGGTACGCGCAGCGCCGGCATCAGGGGGTCGATCTCGTCGGCATGCCGGCGCGGACCATCGGCAACGAGCGCTGCAAGATCCGCAAGCCCCCGCGCATCGACGCGACCGAAACGCCGCGGCAGGTCGGCAAACCGCATCCCCTCGCGCACGAGCCAGGCCATCGCCGTGTGTCGAAGCCGCTCCGGTGTCAGGGCGCCGCTGTCGGGCAGACCGGCGTCGACGGCCGCGCACAGGAGAAGCATCTGCAGATCGGACTCGCCCAGCGCCTGTCCGTCGGCGTCGTGCAGCAGCGGCGCATCGGCGGGCGCAACGGCCGGCGGCAGTTCGCCGACGAACCATGCCGGCAGCGCCACGTCGCGCGCCCAGGCGCCACCGACGTGCAGCGTGAGCGCCGTGCGATCGATGTCGTGCAGCCGCAGCGTCATCACCTCCGGCGTCGTCAGGCCCAGCAGCCAGGCCGCGCACGCCAGCCGCGCCGGCCCGTGAGCGGCGGCGAGCAGGGCCGCCGCCTCCGGCTGGGTGAGTTCTCGCGGGGGTGGACCGGACAGCGCCGGCGGGGGCGCGGCATCCGGCGGCGAAATCGCCGTCAGGGGCTGCGCGGCCTGCGGCGCCAGGCGCAAGGATGCGCCTTCCGACGCCAAGGCCGGCCAGGACGGCGGCAGCACCACCGTCACCGGCGCCGCGGCCGCGGTCGCTGGCGGCCGGTTGAACAGTTCGACCAGGCCCATCGCCAGCAAGCCGAGTACGAGCGAACCCGCCAGCACGAGGCCGCCGTCACGCCAGTAATTGGGGCGCCACGGCCGGTCGGGAGCCGTCGCCGGCTGCAACAGGTCGACGCCCGGGCGGCGGCCTTCTTGACTGGCCTCCAGCCGCGCCAGGCGCTCGAGGGCTTCGCGCCGCGCGCGCTCGATCGACGCCAGGTCGTCCTCCATCGCCTTGGCCTGCGCAAAGCGTACCGAGAAGTTGCGCAGCCCCTGGCGGCCGGCGGCGATCTGGGCCTGCAACTGCACAACGTTGGCTTGTGCGGTGGCCACGTCTTCCTGCGCCTTGGCCAGGGCCTGTTCCTGGCTCACGGCCCGCCGCTCGACGATCTGCGCATCCAGCTCGGACAGCCTCGTGCGCAGGGCGCGCGAGCGGGGATCCATGGTCATGAATTCTTCCGTGTACGACCGGCTCAGCTCGCGCAACTCCTCGCGCAGCTGCGACGCGCGGTGCTCGAGGCTGGCCAGGGTGGGGTCGTCCCGCGCCGCCGTGGCGCCCTGGCCGGCGGTGACCGCGTCCTGCAGGGCGCGCAAGCGGGCCTCGGCCGTGGCCTGCTTCTCCATCGCCGTGTTCAATGCGGTGCTCAGGCCACGCGTGCGCGCCACCGATTCGTTCTCGTCGCGTTCGGTCGACAGCAGTCCGGCGCCGCCGCGGAAGCGCTCGAGCTGCATCTGGCGCTCGCGGGCCGCCTTCTCCAGCCGTGCCAGTTCGTCGCGCGTCTGTGCCAGCCGCTGGTCGTCGTCGGTGCTGTGCGAAGCCAGCAGTTGCTCGCGGTACAGGGCGACCAGCTCGTTCAGTGCCGCGGCCAGCAGCAAGGGCGGTGCGCCGGTGGCCGAGAGCTCGATCACCGCCGAGCCCGGCACCGGGTGCACGCCGATCATCGATTGCAGCTGCGACACGGCGTCGCCGCCGGGCGCCTCGATCCGATGCCCGGCCGCCAGCAGACGGTGCTGCACGAGCTCGAGCAAGGGCCGGCTGCCCAGTCGCTGCACTTGCGCCACGAAATCGGCACCGATGTCCGACGCTGGCAGCGGTGCCGATGCCGGCGGGGGCGCTGAGTTCAGCGCCGGCAGGGTGAGCTGGATGCGGGCAAGCGCCCGATACTCGGCTGGGCGCAGCAGGTTCCAGGCCATGCCGACCACCAGGCACAGGAGGAAGATGCCCGCGAATACCTGCAGCCGGCGCCGGTTGCCGCGCGCGGCGCGGGCCGCGGCGGAAAGAAAGTCGTCACTCGATGTCACTGCCGGCCCTGGGTTCAGGATACGCATGGTGACCACTCCGGGCACTTCAAGATCATGGGACCCCGCTTCGCGTGCGGCCGCGCTGGCCCGCGCTTCGTCACCGCAGCCCCTGCCGAACCAGGGATGCGCCCGCGACTTCGATGTCTATCCTGCCACGCTTGTCCGCGGACCATCCCACCGATCTCAGGGGGCGATGAGGCCGACATCGACCCGGAGTGCGTAGCATGGGGGCATGTCGATCGATCGTGCACGTTCATCAGGTCCCGCGTCGGCATCCAGGTGGGGGTCGATGGTGGTCGTGGCGCTGGCGCTCTGCGGCTGCGCCACGGCACCACCGACCCAGCCCACCGCGCCCGCCGAGCCTGCCGCACCTCCGGCGTCCGCGGACCGCCGCGCCTCGACACTGGCCGTCGAGCGCCGGTGGCTGCAGTCGTGGTTCGAGGGCACGCCGGTTCGCATCGGCCAGCGCAGCGACGGTGCGGTGAGCGTCGACGTGCCGCGCGAATTCTCCTTCGATGCGGGCCGCAGCGCCGTCAAGGCGCCGCTCGCCGCCGTGCTCGACAAGGTGGCCGAAAGCCTGCGCCGCAACGGCTGGGCCCGCCTGCCGCTGGTCGCGGCGCCGGCGGATGCTGCGGCGACCTCCCCCCTGGCCCTGCAGCGGGCGGCCCAAGTGCGCAAGCACCTGATTTCGCGCGGCGTGCCTGCAGCGCGGCTCGGCAGCCCGACCGCCACGACGGCAGCGGCAGTGCAGCTGCGCATGGAAGCCGCGTCGCCGTAAGTGCCGGCCTGTCGGCCGCGCTACACATCCGTGATCAGGGCCGCCGTCCGCTTCACGTCGCGCTCGAAGGCCGCGATCGTGTGTTCGGAGGTCGGTGTGTTCAGCAGCACCGTTCGCGCCAGCTCGGCGTTGCCGTTGAAGCTGTGCAGCAGTTCCGCACGCGCCGTCGACGGCATCGCGCGCAGCAGCGCAGTGACGAGCGCATCGAGTGCGACCAGGCTGCCCTTGAGTTCGCAGATCCGTTCCGTGGCTTCCTGCAGATTCTTCAATGGCAGACCCCAATGAAAAAAGGCCGCGGTGCTAACCGCGGCCCTTTGTCAGGCCCTTGCAGGGCCCGGATTGCCGTCAGGCGGCAGCGCGAATGTTCGACGCCTGCGGGCCCTTCTGGCCCTGTGTCACCTCAAATTCGACGCGCTGGCTTTCGGCCAGGGTCTTGAAGCCGCTGCCCTGGATCTGGCTGAAGTGGGCGAAGAGGTCCTTGCCGCCGCTGTCCGGCGTGATGAAGCCAAAGCCCTTGCCTTCGTTGAACCACTTCACGGTTCCAGTTTCGGTAGTCATATCAAATTTCCTTTCAAGTGATGCGCAGCACATGCTGTCGCAGTGCAGAGACGCCAAGAAATCACCGATTGGAGATTCGACCGAGACTGCCGGGTAGACCGGCTGAAACAGAGATGACCTACAGAAAGACGGTCTTGTGCATATCTACAAGGCGGATGATACACGATCCCGCATTCGCTGCGCGCCCACACGCAGCCCGCACCACCGGGCCTGCCGCGCGGCTTGGCGAGCGCACGGCTGACGAAGGGCTTGTTTGCGGTGCCGCGTGGCGCGCGCACAATCGGACCTGCATGATCCGAGCGCCTGTGCCCTTCGCCCTGTCGGCCCTCAGGCCCCTGTTCGCCGTCGCCATCGCCGCAGCGGCGCTCGCCGGCTGCGCCACGCGAGCCGTCGATGTGCACCCGCCGGCGGCGGATCCGGCCGAATTTGCCGGCTGGACCTGCAGCCGCATCGATGACGAACTCGACGCCGTGCAGCAACGCGCCGCGGATATCGCCTATGCGGTCGACGAGGGCACCGGCAGCAACATCCTCGCCCTCGGGGTGGGCATGACCGTCTTCTGGCCGGCGCTGCTGGCCTCGCGGCCGAGTGGGCTGGAAGCCGCCGACTTGACGCGCCTGCACGGCCGCTACGGGGCCTTGCGCTCGGCCGCGACCCTGCGCGCCTGTCCGCCGCCCGGATCCGAAGGGGCCGCTGCCGCGGCGTCCACGCTGCCGCTGTCGGTGGGCGACCGACTGGTCTACGAGGACCGCGGCTCGCCACGCCTGCCCCCCTCGGCCTGGGCGCTGCGGGTCACGGCGCTGCGCAGCGCCGAACTGGAGTTCGAGGTCGAATCCGCGCCCAGGGGCCTGTGGCGGCAGGACCGCGCCGGCAATGTGCTCGACGCACCCGGTGGCAGCTTGCAGTGGCAACGCCTGCTGCGCGACGATCTTGTGCTGGGGCAGGTTGTCGCCGGCGACATGATCGTCGCCGGTGACCCCCTGTCGCGCGCGCGCCTGCGCGGCCAGGTCGTCGCCGTGGGCCCGCAGACGGTGGCCGAGCATCGTTTCGATGTCGCCGTGATCGAACTCTTCGGTGACGCGCCTCGCAGTGAGGCCTACACCCGGGTCGACGGCGCCATCGTCGTCGACCGCCAAAGCGGCGTGCTGCTGCGACTGGACCTGCGCAGCGCCCACCCCAGCTTCGCCGTGCGGCGACGTCTGATGCGGATCGAAGCGGTGCCGCGCTGACACATATCTTTACCCTGGCCGCACATCGCCGTTACGCCGGGCGCCCAAGATCCGTTTCATCGTGACCCCCCAAGGAGATGTGATGCAACGCCCGATCCCCCGAACCCGTCCCTTCGATGCCGCCTTCGGCCTGCGCCCGCTGCGCCTGCTGGCCTTCACCGCCATGCTCGCCATGGCGGGGGGCCTGGCACAGACCGCCTTCGCCTCGCCGCATGCCGGCCACCCGCATCATGGCGGTTCCGGCGCCATGGACCAGATGGGAGCCATGGACGGCATGGGCGGCATGGTCATGGGCCACCCGCGGCAGATGGAACGCCTGTACGACGGCGTCGGTGTCACCACCGAACAACGCGCCCAGATCAAGCAGATCATGGACGCGGCACGCACCGACCTGCAGGCGCAGCGCGAAGCTGGACGCCAGCTGCGCGAGCAGACGCGGGCGCTTTTCGCGCAGCCCACCATCGATGCCAAGGAAGCCGAGGCGCTGCGCCAGCAGATGCTGACCCGCCATGACCAGGCCAGCAAGCGCATGCTGCAGGCAATGCTCGACGCCAGTGCCGTGCTGACGTCCGACCAGCGCAAGGCGATCGCCGAGCGCATGAGCGAGCGCCGCGAGATGATGGAGCGTCGCCGCGCCGAGCGCGCTCCGGGTGCCCCGGCAAGGCCTTGATCCGGCCTTGCACGACTCCGGACTGATCCCTCCGCCCCTGGACGCCTGCCGTCCGGGTGCGGGGTCGAGGCTTCCGGGCTCGCTCACGCCCCGGCGCACCGCGTCCGGGGCGTCGTCCTGGTCACCCGACGTCCCCGTCAAGGACCGTGCCCGATGAGCCGCCTGCTGTTGATCGACGACGACATCCGCCTCACCGACATGGTGGGCGGCTACCTGCGCCACAACGGCTTCGAGGTCGACACCGCCGCGTCGCTGGCCGCCGGCCGCGACCGCCTCAAGCAGGACAGCTACGACGCCCTTGTGCTCGACCTCATGCTGCCCGACGGCGATGGCCTGGATTTCACGCGTGAACTGCGCAGCCAGCCGCGCACGCGACGTCTTCCGCTGCTCATGCTGACCGCGCGCGGCGAGTCCACCGACCGCATCGTCGGCCTGGAGATCGGTGCCGACGACTACCTGGGAAAACCTTTCGAGGCGCGCGAACTGCTGGCGCGCGTCAAGGCCCTGTTGCGACGCGCCGAACCCGACCGCGGTGACGACGACGTGCTGGTCTTCGGCCGCCTGGAGGTGGACCTCGGCGCGCGCCAGGCGCGACTCGACGGCCGGCCCTGCGACCTCACCGGCCACCAGTTCGAACTGCTGACGGTGCTGGCGCGCAGCCCCGGACGCGTGCTTTCGCGCAGCCAGATCATGGATGCGCTCAAGGGCCACCCGCTGGAGGCCTTCGACCGCAGCATCGATGTGCATATCTCGCGCATCCGCGCCGTCATCGAGGACGACCCGAAGGCGCCGCGGCGCGTGCTGACGGTGCGCGGCACCGGTTACGTCTTCGCGCGCAAGCAGGACGCCGACTAGGCCGCCGGCATGCGCTCGCTGTACCTGCGCATCTGGCTCACCGTGGTGGCCGCGCTGGCGCTGTTCGCGCTGGTGACGGGGTGGCTGGTGCAGCGCCAGCTCGACGATCAGCGCGAACGCGCCGAGGCCGCGATCCAGGACCGCGTCTCGGCCTGGGCCGAGCTGCTGCAGCGCACCTTGCCTGCGGCCGACGCGCCGGCGGCGCAGCAGCAGCAGATCCTGGGCGAGTGGTCGGAGCGCCTGCGCGTGCCGATGGCGCTGGACGATGCGGCCGGGCAGCGCATCGCGGCCAGCGAGTCCTTCGTGCGGCGCGACCTCGACCGCCCCGAGGTCGCGGCGCGACTGCTGTCGATCCGGCTCGACGACGGCCGCACGCTCTGGGTGCCGCGGCCATGGCCGCGGCGCTTGCTGGCCGGTGGCAACCCCGGTGCACTGCGCGAACCCGGCATACGGCCGGGAGCCATGCATGCCGAGCGTCCGGGCGGCTGGGCCTTGCCCGGCCTGCTGCCACCCTGGCTGCCCGACAGCGTGGGCCTGGCACTGCTGCTGCTGCTGATGTTCCTGGCCGTCGCCGCCGGCGCGTGGCCGGTCGTGCGCCGGTTGACGCGGCGGCTGGAGGCCTTGAAGCAGGGCGTGGAGGCTTTCGGCGCCGGCGCGCTGCACCAGCGGGTGGCCGAGGACGGTCGCGACGAGGTGGCTGCCGTGGCGGCCAGCTTCAACCGCGCGGCCTCGCGCATCGAAGCGCTGCTGCGCTCGCACCAGAGCCTGCTGGCCAATGCCAGCCACGAACTGCGTTCGCCGCTGGCACGGCTGAAGATGGCGGTGGCGATGATCGAGGATGCCGCGCCGGGGCAACGTGCGGCGCTGCGGCAGGAGATCGACACCAACGTCGCCGAGCTCGACGCGCTGGTCGAGGAGGTGCTGTTGACGAGCCGGCTCGACGCTGCGGCCACCCTCGACGTGCACGAACCGGTGGCGCTGCTGGCTGTGGCCGCCGAAGAGGCCTCGCGGGTGGGCGCCAGCGCCCACGGCGACGACCTGCGGGTCCCGGGGGACGAGCGGCTGCTGCGCCGTGCGGTGCGCAACCTGCTCGAGAATGCGCGCCGCTACGGTGGCACCGAGGTCGAGGCCATCGTATCCCGGCCCGCGGTCCCCGGCGGGTGCGTCGAGTTGCGCATCTGCGACCGCGGCCCCGGTGTGCCCCAGGCCTACCGCGAGCGCATCTTCGAAGCCTTCTTCCGCCTGCCCGGTCATGCCGAACGCGAGGGCGGCGTCGGCCTCGGGCTGTCGCTCGTGCGCCAGATCGCCGAACGCCACGGCGGCACCGTGCGCTGCGAGCCGCGGCCAGGTGGCGGCAGCTGCTTCGTGCTGATGTTTCCGGCGGCGACGGTCTGACCCGGCGCTTCAGCGGCGTGCGGGTGCCACGGGCCGCTGCAGCCGCAGCACCCAGGCCTGCAGGCCGATCAGCAGCACGGCGGCGACGACCAGCCCCACCGTCGACGCGAACCAGAATCCCGGCGCACCGCGCAGCGCAGTGGGCACGCCGCCCGGCAGGTCGAATGCCAGTGCATACCCGCCGGCCAGCCCCACGCCCCACAGCGCCAGCGCGAAGATGACGAGCGGCAGCACCGTGACCTTGTAGGCGCGCAGCACCGCCGCGGCCACCGCCTGCGCCGCGTCGGCGAGGTGGAAGGCCACCAGCCAGGCCACCAGCGGCAGCGCCGCGGCGATCACCAGCGGGTCGCTGGTGTAGAGCCCGAGCACCGGCTGCCGCGCCAGCGCCACCGCCAGTCCCAGCGCCAGGGCCACCGCACATCCGATGGCCAGCCCATGCCAGCCCAGGCGCCGCGCCGAGTCGGGGTCGCCGGCGCCGATGCGCTGTGCCACCAGGGTGCTGGTGGCGCTGCCCAGCGCCATCGGCACCATGAACAGCAGCGAGACGAGGTTGATGACGATCTGGTGCCCGGCCACCGGCGTCGTGCCCAGGCGCGCGATAAACAGCGCCATGAAGCTGAAGGCCGTGACCTCGATCAGGATCGTCGCCCCCATCGGCAGCCCGAGCCGCAGGAGGCTGCGCAGTGCGTGCCACTGCGGGCGGTCGAGGCCGCGCCCGGTCAGCGCGTAGGGTGCGTAAAAGTCGTCCCGGTGCAGCAGCCACATCGCCGCCAGCAGCTGCGCCCACATCGCCACCGCGGTGGCGATGCCGCAGCCCGGCGCGCCCAGCGCCGGCACGCCGAGCGCGGGCAGGCCGAAAACCAGCGCCGCCGACAGCGGCGCCTTCACGGCCAGACCGCCGAGTTGCAGCACCATCACCGCCTTCGGCCGCGACACCGCGGTATTGAAGCCGCGGTAGACGGCGAACAGCAGCGAAGCCGGCAGCGAGCAGGCCAGCGCCAGCAGATAGCCGCGCACCTTGCCGGCGACCTCGGGCCCGGCCTGCGCCAGCGCCAGGAAGGGCGCAGGAATGACCAGCAGCGTGCTGCCGGCTGCCCCCAGCGCCAGCGCCAGCCACACCGCCTGGTGCGCCTGCCGGCCGGCTTCGGCGTGGTGGCCGGCGCCCTGCAGGTGGCCGACGATCGGTGCCAGCGCCATCACCACGCCCATGAGGCCGATGAATACCGTGATGTAGGCCGCCCCGCCAACCGCCAGTGCCGCCAGGTCGGTGGCGCTGGCACGCGCCACGAGCACGGTGTCGATGGTGCCGAAGGCCAGCACCGAGACCTGGCCCACCAGCAGCGGCCAGGTCAGCGGCGCGATGTGCCGGGCGCTGTCGGCGAGGCCGGTACGCAGGGCGCGACCACCCGTCACGCGCGACCTGGCGGCGTGCCACCAGCGAAGACCGAAGGGTCCGGGTGGTCGGCGCCGCTGGCCTCGCGCGCGCGCTCGGCATAGCGGTTGAAGCGCCAGGCCGTCGCCTCCATCGTGATGCGGCGCCAGACGGCTCTTTTCTCCACCGGGCCGTACTCGGGCCAGCGCTGCACTTCCTCGAAACTGCGGCCGCAGCCCTTGCAGACGGCGTCGCCCTGGCTGGTCGAGCAGATCGCGATGCAAGGGGCGTCGGGCGTGCTGGCGTACCAGTCGAGCCAGGACTGGCGGGCGCGGGCCGGCATCGTCGCCTCGTCGCAGAGCGACTCCCGGCAGTACACCATCAGCGCATAGACCTCGGCCAGCGCACGCACCTCGGCGCAGGCGGTGATGCCGTCGGGCGAGGGCGAGCGCTCGCGCCACCAGTTGATGGCCGCTTCGATGTCGGTGATGTGGATGCCTGCCATGGGGGGCTCGGCGGACGGGGTCGCTGCGGGGGCAGCGAGTGTACCCAGCGCCGGCGGCGTCACTGACCCGCCGCAATGCGGCATGCCGCGGGTGGCGACGGCAGCAAGGGCAGAATGTGAGCCGATCACCGCGAAGGGCCCGCAAGTCCGTGATGCAACAACCTTCTCTCTTCGACGACCCGGAGGCCGGCAGCAAGCTGCCGGTGGTCGGCGTGCCCGGCAGCCGGGCGGCACTGAGCCCGGCGCAGAAGCTCTTCAACAAGCTGATCGACCGCATCGGCACGCAACGGCAGCTGCTGCAGCAGTGGCGCGACCTCGAATCCAGGTATCGGCAGCGCGTCGCCGCCGAACTGGCGCCGGTGCAGGGCCGCCTGCGCGAGAAGCGGCTGGCGATGGTCAGGCTGCTGGACGAGGCGGCCGGCCACAAGTCCTTGAGCAAGTCGCAACGCGCCAAGGTCGTCGACCTGCTGCTCGACCTGGTGTCGGACCTGCTGCTCGAGGGCCACGACGAAGAACTGGTCCGGGTGCACGACAAATACAGTGAGCTGAGCTTCGAGGAGTCGCAGCAGGAGGACCTGGACCTGGCCCATGCCATGGCCGGCAGCATCTTCGGCGTCGATCTCGGCGACGATCACGGTGCCAGGACGCCCGAGGAGCTGGCGCAACACATCGCCGACAAGGTCAACGCCGCAAGACCGGCCGAACCAGCCCCGCCGCTGCGAGCTCGCAAGAAGAGCGCCAAGGCTGCAGCCCGGGAACTGCAGCGTGAACAGGCGGTGCAGGGCGCCAGCCGTTCGCTGCGCGAGGTCTACCGTGCGCTGGCCAGCGAACTGCACCCCGACCGCGAGACCGATGCCGCCGAGCGCGCCCGCAAGACCTCTCTCATGCAGCAGGTCAATCAGGCCTACGAGGCCCGCGACCTGCTGGCCCTGCTGGAGTTGCAGCTGAGCATCGAGCAGATCGACCCCGGCGCCATGGCTGGCCTGGCCCAGGACCGGCTTGCGCACTACAACCTCGTGCTGCAGGAGCAACTGCAGCGGCTGCAGGAAGAGCTGGAAGAAGTCAGGGCGCCGTTCACCATGGGTCGCAGCCTCCGCGACCTGCGTGAATTGACGCCGGCCAAGGTGCTGCAGGGCCTCGCGGACGACCTGCACCATTTGCGCTCGGCGCTGAAGCATGTCGAGGCCGACCTGCTCGCCTTCCGGGATATCAAGGTGCTCAAGAACAGCCTGCGTGGCTACCGGGTGGGCGGCAGCGACGACGAGATGGACATGCTCGAGAGCCTGCTGCTCGATGCGCTGCAGGGCCGGCCGCGCAGGCCTTGAGGTCGCGCGCAGGCCGTCGCCGACGTCGCGCCGTGCGATGCGGGCAGAATCCACGGCGTCCGGCCAGTCGCGGCCCCTCCCAGCCCTGAAGGTGAGTTCCAGCGTGACGATGCACTGCCACGGCTCCCGCCTGCACATAGGCAGGCATCCCCGGCGGGCCGTGCCATGAGTCCGGCCCGGGATGCGGCCGACCCGCTGCATGCGCTGGAGGTCCTGGTGGTCAAGGATGGCGTCGGTCTCGGCGGGCTGCCGGCGGCGCAGCAGTCGCTGGCGCTGGCCCTGGTCTGGGCCGGGCTGCCGGCAGACGCCGCGGTCAGCGAGCGCGAGGTCAACGACGCGCTGAAGGCCCAGCTGGCGGGTGCGGCGGTCTTCCTGGATACCGATCACGTCGAATTGCGGCGCTGGCTCGTCGACGCCGGCTGGCTGCAGCGCGACGGCTACGGGCGCGCCTACCGGCGCGTCGCCGCCGCGACCATGGCGCCCGACCAGCGTGCGCTGGCCGATGGGCTGGCCGACCTGCACACCGACGCCTGGGTCGCCGAAGTGCGCGCTGCGCACCGGGCGCGGCGCGAGGCGCGGCGGCGCGACTGGCTGGCGGCGAAGGAGGCCGCGGCATGACGGCGGAGTCCGACGCCTACGGCATGCGCCTGGCGCTGGACCAGGCGCACAACGCCTGGCTGGTGGGCGAGGTGCCGGTGGGGGCGGTGATCCTGCGCGGGGGCCAGGTCATCGCCACCGGCTACAACCGGCCGATCACCACGCACGACCCGACCGCGCACGCCGAGATCGTCGCCCTGCGCCACGCCGCCGCGCTGCTGGAGAACTACCGCCTGCCCGAGTGCGAGCTCTACGTCACGCTGGAGCCCTGCGCGATGTGCTCGATGGCGCTGTTGCATGCCCGCTTCAAGCGCGTGGTCTTCGGCGCCCCCGATCCCAAGACGGGTGCTGCCGGTTCGGTGCTCGACCTGTTTGCCGAGGCACGCCTGAACCACCAGACCGAGTGCGTGGGCGGCGTGCTGGCGGACGCCTGCGCCAGCGTGCTGCGCGACTTCTTCGCCGAGCGCCGGGCCGAGCAGCGGGCGATGCGCACAACGGAAGCGCCGCAGGCGGACGGCGACGAAGCCCTGGCACCCATCCCGGCGGGCGAGGCGGTCGAGCTCGACCCGCCTCCCGCCGACTCCTGACGCCGCACGATGACCCTGCTCAAGCTCTTCACGCCGGCGGGCGTGGTGCCGCGCGCAGCGCCCTTGCGGCTCGCCATGCGCCGCCTGCGCAGCCTCGGCTTCGAGGTCGAGCTCGACGACAGTGCTTTGGCGCGCCGGCAACGTTTCGGCGGTGACGACGCCACCCGGCTGGCCGCGCTGCACCGCCTGGCCGACGAGTCGCCGTCGATCGCCCTCGCCACCCGCGGCGGTTACGGCCTGACGCGGCTGCTCGACGGCATCCGCTGGAGGCAGCTCGCGCGCAGCGTCGAGCGCGGCACGCGCTGGGTCGGCCACAGCGACATGACGGCGCTGCAACTGGGCCTGCTGGCGCACACCGGCGCCGGCAGCTGGGCCGGGCCGATGGCGCTCGAGGATTTCGGCCGCGACGACGCTGCCGGCGGCGTCGACGAGGTCACGCGCGACTGTTTTGTCGAGGCCATGGGCGGCGAGCTGGAAGCGGTGGGCTTCCGCACCGAGGCCGGCTTCGACGGCCTGGGCGTGCAGGGGCTGCTGTGGGGCGGCAACCTGACGCTGCTGTGCTCGCTGCTGGCCACCCGGCACTGGCCGGTGGTGAAGAAGGGCATCCTGTTCCTGGAGGACGTCAACGAGCATCCCTACCGTGTCGAGCGCATGCTGCTGCAGCTGCACCAGGCCGGCGTGCTGAAGCAGCAGCGGGCGCTCGTGCTGGGCGCCTTCAGCGCCTGGAAGCCGTCGCCGCTGGACCGCGGCTATACGATGCGTTCGGTGGTGGAGATGGTGCGCTCGGTATCGCGCACCCCCATACTCACCGGCCTGCCGTTCGGCCATGTTCAGCCCAAGGTGACATTGCCGGTGGGGCGCCGGGTGCAGGTGCTGGTCGATGGGCGCAACGTGCTGATCGGGTGGGGAAGGTGAGGTTGGATGCGTTCAGCGCGTGGGGTCGCCGGGTCGCCCTGCTCCTTGTGACCGTGCTCGCCACGGCGTGCAACAACAACCCCTGGCCGCGCGACGCGGCGGCGTCGAATACGCTGTTCAGCGCGGTGATCGAGAGCTCGCCGCGGCACCTCGACCCCACGGCATCGTACTGGTCCAACGACACGCCCTACACCTACCAGATCTACGAGCCGCCTTACGGTTACCACTACCTGAAGCGGCCGTTCCAGCTGGTGCCGAAGTCGGCGCGCGAGGTCGTGCGGCCGCGCTACGTCGACAAGGACGGCGCGCCGCTGTCCGACGATGCACCGCCGGATCGGGTGGCCGAGAGCATCTACGACGTGCCGATCAAGACCGGCATCCTGTTCCAGCCGCACCCGGCCTTCGCCGTCGACGAACAGGGCCGCCACCGCTACCACGCGATGAAGCCGGGCGAGCTCGGCGCGCGCCGCAGCCCGCTGGATTTCGAGCACCAGGGCACGCGCGAACTGGTGGCCGAGGATTTCGTCTACGCGCTCAAGCGTCACGCCACGACGCGCATCACGACGCCCATCTTCAGCACCTTTGCCGAATATGTCGGGGGCTTGCGCGAATACGGCGAGCTGATCAAGGCCGAGGATGCCAAGCTGCGCGCCGGCCTCGACCCGGCCAGCCTGGACAAGCCCTTCCTCGACTTCCGCCATTGGCCGCTGGCCGGTGCGTCGGCGCCGGAAAAGCACCTGCTGCGCGTGCGCATCAAGGGCAAGTACCCGCAGTGGAGCTACTGGATGCAGATGACCTTTCTGGCCCCGGTGCCGTGGGAGGCCGACGCCTTCTACGCCCAGCCCGGCATGGCCGAGCGCGGCCTCACGCTCGACACCTGGCCGGTAGGCACGGGGCCGTACATGATGGTCGAGTTCGTGAAGGACCGCCGCCACGTGCTGGAGCGCAACCCCAATTACCGCGGCGAACCCTTCCCCTGCGAGGGCATGCCCGGCGACAAGGAGGCCGGGCTGCTGGACGACTGCGGCAAGCCCACGCCCTTCATCGACCGCCTGGTGTCGGTGATCGAGCGCGAGGCGGTGCCGATGCGCGGCAAGTTCCGCCAGGGTTATCTGGACGTCGAGGTCTTCGAGCGCACCGACACCGGCATGGACTACGTGGTGGCCATGCAGGACAGCGAGGACGTGCGCCGCGAATACCTGGACAAGGGCTTCCGGCTC
>Ga0105090_10000684_pt1 | contig 17264 bp, 15 predicted proteins | sample PPLLak3March2015_FD_79110 | JGI IMG/M metagenome (GOLD analysis project Ga0105090, IMG submission 79110) | Freshwater sediment microbial communities from Prairie Pothole Lake near Jamestown, North Dakota, USA - PPLs Lake P7 Core (1) Depth... | ecosystem: Environmental > Aquatic > Freshwater >... | reverse complement strand
TTCGACACGATGATCGAGGTGCTCGAGAAAGGCCTGGCGGACGGCCCATGGCTGCTCGGCGCGCAGTTCAGCGCCGCCGACGTGCTGGTCGGCTCCTCGGTCTACTTCATGAAGATCTTCGGGGTGCTGCCGGAGAGCCGGGTGCTGGCCGATTATGCCGACCGTTGCCTGGCCCGCCCGGCTTACCAGAAGGCGTTGGCGCGGGACCTGTAGGACCGAACTTTGTTCGGGAATTCGGCGCGTGTTTTCCCGAACAACGCTCGGTCCTACATTTCCCGAACTACGGCGAATTAGCCAGCGCCGCGTGAGCGGCCGCCAGGCGCGCAATCGGCACGCGGTACGGCGAGCAGGACACGTAATCGACCCCGATGCGGTGGCACAGGTGGATGCTCTTCGGATCGCCGCCGTGCTCGCCGCAGACGCCGATTTCCAGGTCGGGGCGACGCTGCCGGCCTTCGTCGATGGCGATCTGCATCAGCCGGCCGACCCCGCCCGGGTCGATGGTCGCGAACGGGTTGTCCTTGAGCAGCCGGGTCTGCAGGTAGTGCACCAGGAAGCCGGTCTCCGCGTCGTCGCGGGAAATGCCATAGGTCGTCTGCGTCAGGTCGTTGGTGCCGAAGGAAAAGAACTCCGCTTCCTTCGCGATCTTGCCTGCGGTCAGGGCCGCGCGGGGAATCTCGATCATGGTGCCGAACAGGTGCGGCACCTGCACGCCGTGCTCGGCCATGACCTTGGCGGCGACCTGCCGCAACGGTTCGTTCATGGCTTTCAGTTCGCCGACGTGCGAGACCAGCGGGATCATCACTTCGGGCCGCACATCCACGCCATCGGACGCACAGCGGCAGGCCGCCTCGAAGATCGCCTGCACCTGCATCGCGTAGAGGCCGGGTATGACAATGCCCAGGCGCACGCCGCGCGTGCCCAGCATGGGATTCGCTTCGTGCAGGGACTCGACGCGCTGCAGCAGGTGTTGCTTGGACTCGATTTGTTCCAGCGCCTGGTCCATTTCCTTCAGGCTGGCCAGGTGTTGCATGCGCAGCTTGAGGTCGGTCAGGTCCATCATCAGGTCGTGCGCCGAGGGCAGGAACTCGTGCAGCGGCGGATCGAGCAGGCGGATGATCACCGGCTGACCTTCCATTGCGCGGAAGATACCCTCGAAATCGGAGCGCTGCATGGGCAACAGGGCGGCGATGGCCTCGTTGCGCTCGGCCGGCGAACTGGCGGTAATCATGCGCTGCACGATCGGCAGCCGCTCCTCCTGGAAGAACATGTGCTCGGTGCGGCACAGGCCGATGCCTTCGGCGCCGTATTCCCTGGCCCGCCGGGCGTCCTCCGGGTAGTCGGCGTTGGCGCGCACGCCCAGTTTGCGGAAGCCGTCCGCCCAGGACAGAATCTTGAGCAGGTAGGGGTTGCGGATGTCGGGCACCACGGTGGGCAGATCCGCGTAGTAGATGGTGCCGACGTTGCCGTCGATGGAGAGCTTTTCACCCTCCTTGATCACCAGGTTCTCGCCGATGCGCATGACGTGGTTGTCGAGATCGATTTCGATCGCCTCCACGCCGACCACGGCGGGCTTGCCGAATTGCCGCGCGACCAGCGCTGCGTGACTGGTGCGCCCGCCCTTGCTGGTCACCACGCCCTTGGCCGCCAGCATGCCGTGCACGTCGTCGGGCCGGGTTTCCGGCCGCACCAGGATCACGTCCTTGCCCTCGTCCCGGGCCCAGCGCTGGGCCAGCGTCGGATCGAAGGCGATCACGCCCACCGCGGCGCCGGGCGAAACGTTCAGGCCTTTCGCGATCGGCTGGACGTGCTTCATCGCCTCCGGGTCGAGCTGAGGATGCAGGAAGAAGTCGACCTGTTCGGGCTTGACGCGGATGACGGCTTCCTCGCGGCTGATCAGGCCCTCGTCGACCATGTCGACCGCGATGCGCACCTCGGCCTGCGCCGTGCGCTTGCCGTCGCGGGTCTGCAGCAGCCACAGTTTGCCCTGCTCGATGGTGAACTCCATGTCCTGCATGTTGCGGTGATGCTGTTCCAGCCGCCGGGCGATTTCCTCGAGTTCCGCGAACATCTGCGGCATGTCGGTCTTCAGCTGGGCGATGGGTAGCGTGGCGCGGATGCCCGCGACCACGTCCTCGCCCTGGGCGTTGATCAGGTAGTCGCCTTCCAGCACCGGTTCGCCGGTGGTCGCGTTGCGGGACATGAACACGCCGGTGGCCGAATCGTCGCCGACGTTGCCGAACACCATGGTCTGGATGTTCACCGCCGTGCCGAGGTCGTGGGCGATGCCGGCCGCCTCGCGGTAATCGATGGCGCGCTTGCCGTTCCAGGAGCGGAACACGGCTTCACTGGCCTGCCGGAGTTGCTCGTAGGGATCGGTCGGGAATTCCTTGCCGGTATAGGTGCGGATGATTTCCTTGAAGCGCATGGTCACGGCCTGCCAGGTTTTGGCGTCGAGTTCCGCGTCGTTGCGCGCGCCGGACTCGCGGCGCTGGGCCGTGATGACCGCCTCGAACACCTCGTCGGGCACGCCCATCACGACGCCGCCGAACATCTGCACCAGGCGGCGGTACAGGTCGTAGGCGAAGCGCGGGCGATGGGTGCGCGTGGCCAGCTTGGCCGCGATTTCGTCGTTCAGGCCGATGTTGAGGATGGTGTCCATCATGCCGGGCATCGAAAAGCGGGCGCCGGATCGGCAGGACACCAGCAGGGGGTTCTCGATGCTGCCGAACTGCTTGCCCGTCTGCTGCTCGAGGCGGGCGATCGCTTCGAGCGTCTGCTCCCAGAGTCCGGCCGGAAACTGCTCGCCCCCCGCGAGGTAGTCGTTGCAGCCCACGGTGGTGACGGTGAAACCCGGCGGCACCGGAATGCCGAGCCGCGTGGCGTCCAGCAGGTTGGCGCCCTTGCCGCCGAGCAGGCCGCGCACGGCGTCCCAGTCGTTCGCCAACAGGGCCATGACGGCGTCGTACTCGTCGAACAGGAACACATATTTCCTGGGCTCGTTCGGGTTTTTTTTCTTGCTGGACATCGGGATCTCCGCGGGCGGGTTTCTGTCATTTTTTCTGTTGCCAAGCTTAGCAAGATATGATGACAGATCCGGCAACATTATTTGATGCAGATCAAAGATTAGCGACATCGGAACGCAGGTTTTATACTGCACTCCGGACGAATACGTATTCATGACACACAGAGGAAAAATGATGGTCCCCAACGGCAAAAAGTCGGTTGTTCTCGCAGTGCTTTCTTCCTTTCTCTTGCCCGTCTGTTCCGCGCTGGCGGCAGAATCGCCGCAGGAGCAGCGCCACGAACTGATGGAGGACGTCGGCGGCGGCGCCAAGACCATCGGCAAGATGCTCGAGGGGGAGGAGGCCTTCGACGCGGTCGCCGCGCTGAGTGCCCTGCAGACCTGGAATCACGCCGCCGGCGTGTTCGGCGACCTGTTCCCCGCGGGCAGTGACAGCGGTTACGACACCGAGGCGAAAGCGACCATCTGGAGCGACCGCGCGGGCTTCGACGCCGCGCTGCAGGCCTGGGCCGAGGCCGTGGACGCCGCCATCGCGGCCAACCCGCAGGATCTCGGGTCGCTGGAGGCCGCGGCCGGCCCCGTGTTCGAGAAGTGCAAGGCCTGCCACGAAGATTACCGGGTCGAGAAAGAGTAGGGCCGGCGCGCGGAGCGGTCCTTGCGGCCGGGCCTGAAGCGGGCTCTGCAGATGCTGCTGGCGGCGGCCGTTCTGGCCGCCCTGGTGGCGTGGTGGCTGAGCCGGCCACAGGGCCTGGCGGCCGCGGACCTGCCGCGCCATGATCCCGACCCGCGCAACGGCGAGGTGCTGTTCCATGCCGGCGGCTGCGCCTCCTGCCATGGGGATCACCTCGCCGGCGGCCTGGAGCTCGCCACCGCTTTCGGCACCTTCCGCGTGCCGAACATCACGCCGGACCGGGAAGCGGGTATCGGCGGCTGGAGCGCGCTGGATTTCGTCAACGCGATGCAGCGCGGCGTCGCGCCGGACGGCCGTCACTACTACCCGGCGTTTCCCTACACTTCCTATGCCCGCATGACCTTGACCGACCTGCTCGATCTGAAGGCGTGGCTCGATACCTTCGCGCCGGTCAGCGGCAACGTGGCGGTCCACGATCTGCGCTTCCCCTGGAACTTCCGGCGCGGCCTGGGCCTGTGGAAGCTGCGTTACCTCGACGATGAGCCGGTGGCCGCTCTGGCACATGCTGACGCCAGGCTCGAGCGCGGACGTTACCTGGTGGAATCCGTGGGGCACTGCGGCGAGTGCCACACGCCACGCGACCGCTTCGGCGGGCTGGATCGGTCGCGCTGGCTGGCCGGCGGTCCGAGCCCGGAGTCCGGGCCCGAGTCCGGTTCGGACGGCGCGGGCAAAGTGCCCAACCTCACGCCGCACGCAAACGGTCTGGCCGGGTGGTCCGAGCGGCAGATCGCACGCTACCTGAAGACCGGCTTTACGCCCGACTACGACACGGTGGGCGGGTCCATGGTCAAGGTGCAGGAAAACCTCGCACGGCTGAGCGACAGCGACCGCGAAGCCATCGCCGCCTACCTCAAGGCGGTTTCCCCGGTACCGTAGTGGCGCCGTAGCCGTGCCGCCGAGCCGCTACCGGCGCAAGCGCAGCCTGGCCGGCGTCATTGCTGCCATGGCGGTGGTGAATCTCGTCTACGGCATCACCTTCCCGCTGCTGGCGCTGGTGCTCGACGGGCAGGGCGTCAGCAAGACCCTTATCGGTTTGAACACCATGGTGCAGGCGCTGGCGGTGATCGTCATCGCGCCCTGGGCGCCCGGCCTGCTGCGGCGGGTGGCGCCGTCCCGGCTGATGCAGCTGGTGACCGTGTTCCTGGCCCTGTTGTTCATCGTCGCGGGGCTGTTCCCCAATGTCTGGTTCTGGTTCCCGCTGCGCTTCGTGATCGGCGCCATGACCGCCATGCTGTGGATCTGCAGCGAGGCCCTGATCAACGAGCTGGCCGAAGATCACTGGCGCGGGCGCATCATCGGCATCTACGCCGCGGTCGGCGCGGCCGGCTTCGCCCTCGGCCCGTTGCTGCTGATCCTGACCGGCTCGGACGGGATGCTGCCGTTCTACGCGACCAGTGGCCTGATTCTCTGCGCCGGGATTCCGCTGTTCCTGGTCCAGCACGCCCGGATGGCGCAGCACGAAGAGAAGCCCACCGGCCTGTGGGCCGTATTCTGGCTGGCGCCGACCATCATGCTGGCGAATGTCGTCTACGCGGCCGCCGCGGAATCGCTGATGACCTTCTTTCCGCTGTTCGGTATCGGCCTCGGCATCAGCGAAAACTTCGCCCTGGGGTTGCTGACCGTCATGGGGCTCGGGACCATGATCCTGGTCATGCCGCTGAGCTGGCTGGCCGATCACGTAGACCGCATGGGCATGCTCGCCGCCTGCGTGCTGTTGACGATGGTGGGACTGCTGCTGATGCCGTGGGCGGTGCGCGCAAACGCGCTGGCCGGCGCCTACGCCTTCCTCTTCGGCGGCGTGGAGGGGATGATCTACACGCTCGGCGTGATCCTGGTCGGCGAGCGCTTCAAGGGCGCCCTGCTGGCCGCCGCGACCACGCTGTTCACCGCCTGCTGGGGCGCCGGCACCGTGATCGGGCCGCTGCTGGTGGGCCTGGGCATGGACCGCTTCGGCGGCGACCGCATGCCCCTGGTGATCCTGCTCTTGTTCGCGCTCTACCTGCCGCTGCCGCTGGCCAGCTGGTATCGTGGTCGGCAGGCAAGGCATCGACGCGAGGAGAGGCTATGACGATCGCAGACTTGGTGTTCTTCGATGAGCACCAGGCCGAGTTCGAGGAGTCCGTCACGGCAGCGGAAAAATGTCTGCGCGGTCGGCCGCTGCAACGCAGCTGGCATCATTTCACCAGCAGCGACGGCAAGTTCTTCGCCGGGCTGTGGGAGGCGGAGCCGGGCTGCTGGACCGTCCACTACACGGAAAACGAGTTCTGCCAGATCCTGGTCGGGCGCTCCGTATTGCGCGACGCCGGCGGCCGCGAACGACAGCTGCAGGCCGGCGACAATTTCGTCATCCCGGCCGGCTTCAGCGGGCAGTGGGAAGTGCTGGAAACGACGCGCAAGGTCTACGTGATCTACCAGCCCTGACGGGAGGGCACGCGATGCGAGGCATCAAGGCGCGATTACTGGGCTATCTCGAATCGTTGAGGTTTCCGTGGCTGCTGCTGGTCACGCTCATGCTGTTCCTACTGAACCTGGTCATCCCGGACGCCTTGCCCTTCGTCGACGAAATCCTGCTGGCCCTGGTCGCCGCGTTGCTGGCACGGTTCAAACGGAAGCAGCCGCGAGAATGAGGCATCGGCGAAGGCCGCCATACTGACATTTGGCTACCAGGGCAGCTCCAGGCCGTCCCAGGACAGGAACTTGCCGCTGTCCTCGGGGCGCAGCCCGTCGATCACCTGCTGCAGGCCGCGCACCGAGGTCTCGACCGTGAGCTGCGCGTCGGGGCCGCCCATGTCGGTGAGCACCCAGCCGGGGTGGAGGGCGATCGCGATGATGCCGCGGCCGGCCAGGTCGATGGCCATGGAGCGGGTGATCGCGTTGACCGCCGCCTTGCTGGCGCGGTAGGCGTAGAAGCCGCCGAATGTGTTGAGCGCCATGCTGCCCAGGTCGCTGGAAACCGTCACGATGCGGCCGCGCCCGCTCCGTTCCAGGTGGTCCAGGAACAGCTCGGCCAAGCGCATCGGGGTGAACAGGTTGATGTCGAACACGGCGCGCCACGAGCCGCGGTCGAAGTCGCCCAGTCCCTGGCGTCCCGGCTCGGCCTGGCGCCCGGCGTTGTTGATCAGCACATCGATGGGGCGGTCGCCGAGATTGCCGGCCAGCGCGGCCAGTTCGTCGTCGTTGCAGAGATCGAGCTGCCGAATGTCGAGGCTGCCGTTCCGCAGCGCCTCGAGTTCGGCCGACGACTGCCGTACCGCTGCGACGACCTGCCAGCCGTCTGCCAGATAGGCGCGGGCCAGGCCCAGCCCCAGGCCGCGGTTGGCGCCGGTGATAAGAACGGTCGGCATCAACGCTGTTCCTGGTACAGCCGATCGATGAACGCAGTCGCCCGCGGGTACTGCTGCCGCCAGGCCCGCACCTCGACCTGCATGGCCGGCGGGCAGCGGTCGAGTTCGACCCGCACCGCGTCGGCGCAGCCGGCGCCGAACTGCGGGGGCTGCGCCCACAGCCCCATGATGGCCGCGAAAGCCAGGTCGCTGTAGTTGACCTGATCGCCCCCGAGGATGGACTGCCGGCCGTCCGCCAGCTTCTCCTCGACCTCGGCCAGCAGGGCGCTGACGTGCGCCACCGCCTTGGCGTGGCGCGCCGGCGTGATGCGGAAAGCCCGGCGAATCAGGATGCGCAGCAGCGGATACAGCAGGCGCAGCGCCAGTCGCTGCCAGGCCGGGATGGCGGGGTTCTCGGCGCCCCAGGCGCGCAAGGTCAATTCACGGTGCGGCAGCAGGTGGTGGTAGACCCAGACCTGCAGGTCCACGCCGCAGCGGTCCACCCGGGATTCGAAGGCGAGTCGCTCCGGCGTCGGCCGCAGAAACTCGGCTTCGTCCGGGCGCTCTACGGCATAGCGGCCCCACAGATAGCGCAGGATTTCGGGCGAATTGCCGATCGAAGAGCGCACCGCGCCGCTGCGGAACTTCAGCACGGGCACCGTGCGGCCGAGGAAAAAAGCCCCCAGCGTTCCGCCCACGGGCTTTTCGCGGTAGTCGACGCCGAGCCGGTCCAGGCTCCAGCGGACCTTCTCCACGAAATGGCTGGCGGAGATGCTCTCCAGTTCGAGCTCCGGCATGCGGGCGGGCGCCGCGATGGCGCTGAGCGAGATCGCCCAGCGCCATAGCAGCATCAGCAGCGCCAGCCCGATGGCGCCGGCGACGGAGACGCCGAACCAGGCGACGATTACCGGCAGCAGGAACAGGAACAGGCTGTGCAGCGGCAAGCGGCGCCCGGTCATCGCTCGGCCTCAGCGGCTCTGTTCCAGCGCGGCGATGCGTTCGGCCAGCGGCGGGTGGCTCAGGAACAGCCGCTTCAACCCGCCCCCCATTCCCCCGGCGATGCCAAAGGCCGCGAGCTCGCCCGGCAGGTCCTGCTGCTGGCCGCGCTGCAGCGCGCGCAGGGCGCCGATCATCTTGTGGCGGCCGGACAGGCTGGCGCCGCCGGCATCGGCGCGAAATTCGCGGCGCCGCGAGAACCACATGACGATCATGCTGGCCAATATCGACAGGAAGATCTGCGCGACGATGGTGGTGATGAAGTAGGCCGGCCCGTAGCCGCGCTCGGTCTTGAACACCACGCGGTCGACCACGTGCCCGACCACGCGCGACAGGAAAATCACGAAGGTGTTGACCACGCCCTGCAGCAGGCCCATGGTCACCATGTCGCCGTTGGCCACGTGCGACACTTCGTGACCGAGCACCGCCTCGACCTCGTCGGCCTGCATGTTCTGCAAGAGGCCCGTGCTGACGGCGACCAGGGCGGAATTGCGGCGCATGCCGGTGGCAAACGCGTTCGGTTCCGGCGACTGGAAAATGCCCACCTCGGGCATGCCGATTCCGGCCTCCGCCGCCTGCCGGCGCACGGTCTCGACCAGCCAGCGCTCGGTTTCATTGCGCGGTTGCTCGATGACCTGCACGCCCATCGAGCGCTTGGCCATGAACTTCGACAGGGCGAGCGAAATGAACGAACCGCCGAAGCCGATCACGGCGGACAGCACCAGCAAAGCCTGCAGGTTCAGGTCGACGCCGTTCTCCGCCAGGATGCCCTCGATGCCGAGGAGCTGGAACACGATGCTGATCAATACCAGCACGGCGGCGTTGGTGGCCAGGAAGAGCAGAATGCGCATCATCTCGGTACGGTCCTCATGCGGTTGACAATGCCCCATTAATTCTTCCTCCCATACGGATTTTCAAGTAGGAGGCCGCTTGCGGCCGAATGATGCCTGAGTCGCGCGCAAGCGCAGGCAACGGAGCCAGTGCGGTTTTGCCGAAGGCAAAGAAGCGCTGGCGGAGTGCCGTGGCGCGTGCGCTCCCACAAAGCGCCCCCACAATGCGCTCCCAGCGGCGAAAGCCCCGCCGGTTGCACGTCATACCGCCTTGTGGTCTGATCCAGCCACCACCCAGCCGACGGGAGTTTCATGGCAGACTGGCCCACCCGACTGACGCCCCTGGACCGGTTTCTCAGCCGTTTCACGCTCCTGCGCCCCGGCGAGGGGCGCAGCGTGGTGTATTTCTTCGCCTACGCCCTGCTGATGATGTTCAGTTACTACATCCTCAAGACGATTCGCGAGCCCCTGCTGTTGACGGGCTCCGGGGCGGAGATGAAGAGCTATGCGCACGCGGCCATCGCCGGCGTCCTGCTGTTGCTGATGCCGCTGTACGGCGTGGTGTTCCGCCATGCCGGGAAGCAGCAGTTGACGCGCTTCGTCACGCTGTTCTTCCTGTTCAGCCTGGGCTTGTTCTGGGCGGCCGGGCAGACCGGCGCGGATATCGGCTTCGCCTACTACGTCTGGGTCGGCATCTTCAGCCTGATGATCACGGCGCAGTTCTGGGCCTTCGCCGCCGACAGCTTCAGCGTCAAGAGCGGCCAGCGCCTGTTTCCGGTGATCATGGTGGGCGCCACGCTGGGGGGGCTGCTGGCGCCCTTCCTGAGCGGCGCCCTGTTTCCGACGCTGGGGCCGTGGCTGCTGATGCTGGCGGCCATGGGCCTGCTGACCTTGACCTTGCCGCTGGTCAGGCCGGCGCGGGCGGCCGTGCCGCCCGGGTCGCGGGCGCTGGATACGGTCGCCGGACCGGCGAGCGGCGGCGCGTTCGGCGGCATCACGCTGGTGCTGACCGACCGTTACCTGTTTCTGCTGGCCCTGCTGATCCTGCTGCTCAATTGGGTCAACACCACGGGCGAGTACATTCTCGCCGAGCTGGTGGTGCGCCAGGCCGAGGCCGTCGCGGCAGGCAGCGAAGCCGCCAAGGGCGATTTCATCGCTGCCTTCTACGGCAACTACTTCTTCACCGTAAACCTGGTGACGGTGTTCGTGCAGGTCTTTCTCGTGGCGCGCATCATTCGCCGGATCGGCGTGCAGCATGCCGTTCTGATTCTGCCGCTGATTTCGCTTGCCGGGTATGGCCTGGTTGCGTTCCTGCCGGTGTTCAGCATCCTGCGGGTGGTCAAAATCCTGGAGAATTCGACCGACTACTCGTTGATGAACACCACGCGGCACGCGCTCTACCTGCCGCTTTCGCCGGCGCAAAAGTACGAGGGCAAGACCGCGATCGAAGCGTTTTTCTGGCGCTTCGGCGACCTGCTCCAGGCCGGGGCCATCTATGCCGGGCTGAACTGGTTTCAGTACGGCATCGAGGAGTTCGCGGTATTCAACATGATGTTGGCCGCGGCCTGGCTGGTGGTGGCCTGGGAACTGTCCCGCCTCTACCGCGGGAAGGAGCAGGCCGTAAGCGCGCCTCATCCGCCGCGCCTGCACAGACCGCCGCAGCCGCGCGCGCTGCCTCCGGGCGAAAAGTTCGATTTCGAACTGCCGGCCGACACCTTCGTGGAGCCGGACCTGGGCGACGTGCTGCGGTACAAGGCAAGCGTGGGAGGGCGGCAGGGCTTGCCCGGCTGGCTGGAATTCGATGCGGAGACGCTGCGTTTCCGCGGCACGGTGCCGCCCGGCGCCGGCCCGGAAACCGTGCTGCGCCTGCGCGCCACCGATTTCGACGGCGCCTGGGCAGAGGCCCGACTGGTCTTCAAGCATGATTTTTAGGATAGTGACGCAATGACAACAACATCGAATTCCGGTCAGCCGCCTGATACGGCCGTTACGCGCCACCTGCCGGACAACGCCCACCGGCCACTGGACGAGGGCGAGATCTACGAACCTTACGTTTCGCCGGCAGTGTCGCCGCACGAATTCACCGTTAAGGCGCTGTTCTTCGGCGTGCTGTTCGGCATCCTGTTCGGCGCGGCCAACGCCTACCTCGGACTGCGCGCGGGGCTGACGATCAGCACCTCGATACCGGTCGCCGTGATGACCATCGCCGCGTTCCATGCGCTGCGCAAGTTCGGCGGATCGGCCAGCATCCTCGAGGCGAACATGGCGCAGACGGTCGGATCGGCGTCCAGTTCGGTGGCCAGCGGCGTGATTTTCACGCTGCCGGCCCTATTCCTGTGGGGCCTGCACCCGGATCTGCTGCAAATGACCCTGCTGGCGATGACGGGCGGCCTGCTCGGCGTGCTGTTCATGATTCCGCTGCGCCGCTACCTGATCGAGCGGGAACACGGCAAGCTTCCGTATCCGGAGGGCACGGCCTGCGCTCACGTGCTGGTGGCGAGCGAAGCCGGCGGCAGCCACGCGCGCAGCGTGTTCATCGGTCTCGGAGTGGGCGCGGCCTGGAAGGCGGTTACCGGCTGGGCCAGGGTGTTGGCGGACGAGGCTCACCTCAGGATTCCCTTTCTCAACAAGGGCGAGATCGGCATGGACCTGTCGCCGGCGCTGTTCGGCGTGGGCTACATCCTGGGCCCGCGCATCGCCACGGTGATGGTGGCCGGCGGGCTGCTGTCGTCGCTGCTGATCATCCCGGCGCTCGCCTGGTGGGGCGAGGGGCGTCCGCCGTTGTACCCGGAAACCCTGCTCGGCATTTCCGAAATGTCCGCCTCCCAGATCTGGTCGCGCTACGTGCGCTATATCGGCGCCGGCGCGGTGGCCACCGCCGGCATCATCACGCTGATTCGCAGCCTGCCGGTGATGATCGTGTCGTTTCGGATGGGCGCCCGCGAGCTGAGGGGACGCGTCGACGCGGAGGTGGATCCCGCCCTGGCCGGCGCGCAGCCCCGGACTGCGACCCAAACCACGGCCCGGACCGCGACCCCGCCCCCGGCCACCCCGCGGACCGGCCGCGACCTGCCGTTGCGGCTGGTGGGTTTCGGCATCCTGGCGGTCGCGCTGGTGCTGATCTTCGTGCCGGCGCCGTTCGCCGTGCTGCAGGACAACCTCGAGCGCCTGGTGGCGGTTGTCTGCGTGGTCGTTTTCTCCTTTTTCTTCGTCACCGTCGCCTCGCGCATCGTCGGCCTCGTGGGGGTGACCAGCAATCCGACCAGCGGCATGACCATTGCCGCGCTGCTGGGCACGGCCGGCATCTTTCTCGTGCTGGGCTGGACCGACATCCAGGGCAAGGCGGCGGCGCTCACGGTCGGCTGCGTGGTGGCGATCGCGGCGAGCATCGCGGGCGACACCTCGCAGGACCTCAAGACCGGTTTCCTGCTCGGCGCCACGCCCCGCCTGCAGCAGCTGGGCGAGATGATCGGCGTGTTGACCTCGGCCACCTTTGTCTGCCTGTCGGTGTTGCTGCTGGCGGAAACCTTTGGCTTCGGCAGCGAGGAACTGCCGGCGCCGCAGGCGACCCTGATGAAGCTGGTCATCGACGGCGTGCTCGACCAGAGCCTGCCCTGGGGCCTGGTGGCGATCGGCGTGGGTCTCGCGCTGGTCGCGGAACTGGCGCGGATACCGTCGCTGCCGTTCGCGGTCGGGGTGTACCTGCCGGTAGCGACCATGACGCCGATTTTCCTCGGCGGCCTGCTCAAGCTGTGGCTGGAGCGTCGCGCCCGCGACCGGGCCGAGGCGGGCGCGCGGCGCGACCGGGGCGTTTTGCTGGGCTCGGGTTTCGTCGGCGGCGAGGGCCTGCTGGGCGTCGCGATCGCCGGCGTGGCCTTCGTCCAGGGCGCTCGGCCGGCGGGCCTTGGCACCGGCTGGCTCGGACCCGAATGGCTGGCCGGCGCGGTCAGTTTTTTCGCTTTCCTGTTGTTCGCCGCCTGGTTCGCCAGACGAGTGCGGGGTTGATGATTTCCGGCCGGCGGCCAGGCGGATGAACGGCGCGCGCGCGCGATTCGACGACGTCGGCGCGATGCTGCGGGCCTGGCGGCCCCGCGAGCCGGTCTATTGCATCTATCCCCACGTCTACCGGGCGACGGCGCGCGAGTTCCTGCAAGGGTTTCCGGGCCGCGTCCTGTACGCGGTCAAGGCCAATGACGATCCGGACGTCATCGAGTTGCTGCACGGCGGCGGCGTGGCGCATTTCGACTGCGCGTCGCTGGCCGAGGTCGCGCTGGTGCGGCGCCTGTGCCCGGCCGCGACCTGCTACTTCATGGTGCCGGTGTCGCCGCGCGGTGAACTGCGCGGCGCACAGGCGGAGTTCGGCGTCCGCCATTTCATGCTCGACCATGCGGACCGCCTGCCGGCCCTGGCCGCGGAAATCGCCTTGACCGGCACCGTGGTGTTCGCCCGCATGGCGGTCAGCCACGCTTCCGCCATGATGGACCTGTCCAGCAAGTTCGGCGCGCCGCCGGGCGACATTCCCGACCTGCTGACCCGCATTCGCGCCAGCGGGGCGGAGCCGGCGCTGGCGTTCAACGTCGGCTCACTGGTCACCCAACCGGACGCCTACCGTCACGCCATCGAGGTGGCGGCCGGGGTGCTGGAGGCGTTGCCGTTCCGGGTGCGCCTGGTGGATATCGGCGGCGGATTTCCGCGCGCCTACCCGGGGTTCCCGGTGCCGCCGATGGCGGAGTATTTCGCGGCCGTCGCGGAGACCGCGCGCCGCCTGCCGCTGGCGCCGGGCGGCGTGCTGCTGGCCGAGCCGGGCAGGGCGCTGGCGGCGCCGGGCCTGTCCGCCGTGGTCGAAGTGCTGCTGCGCAAGGACGACCGCCTGTACCTCAACGACGGGATGTACGGCATTTTCTGGGAATTGCGCTTCAAGGCGCACACCCGCTTTGCGGTGCGCGCGTTACGTGACGGCCGGCCCTATGCGGGGAGGTCCGGGGCGGCGGCCGCCGGCTTTCGGCTCTACGGCCCGACCTGCGACGCTTCGGACGTGCTGCCGGGAGCGGTCGAACTGCCGGCAGACGTCCGCGCGGGCGATTACCTGGAGTTCGGCCAGATCGGCGCCTACAGTCTGAGCGGCCGGACCCGCTTCAACGGGCACTACAGCGAGCGCATCGTCCACATTACGGCGGAGGACGAGAGTCCGCCGGTTTGAGGGGAGGGCCGGCGCCGCGCGTCACTCCGGGGCGGAATCCGGCGCGGCCGCAGCCTCGCTGATCTGCTGGCGCGCGCGGTCGGGCGTTTCGCCCAGGGCGAAGGCGAGCTCGTCCGCGAGGGCGTCGCCGGCCCGGTTCAGGTGCGCGCGGTCGGTGTGCCGCAGACCGTCCGAAGCCTCCAGCCGGCTGAGGGCCTTGAACACCTCGGCGTACTCGAACGGATCGCCACGGTCCATTGCCTCCTGGTGAGCCGCGGCGCGGGCCTTCCACTGCTTGCTGGCCCGGCCGTCCCAGTGCTCGATGTGATACAGGATCTGCCCGGCTTGTTCCGCCGTGATCGGGCGACGCACCGCATCGGCGGCGTCCCGCAAGCGGAGGATCAGGGTCAGTTCCTCGCGTTTGAAGTACAACTGGGCGAAGCTCGCCCCCTTGCTGCCGGCAAAGTCGCACTTGCCGACCGACTGCACCCGGCCGATCCCGTGGTGCGGATGATGAATGGGGTTGCCCCGGCTGATCTTTGCGGATTGTTCCTCGAGTCTCATGTAGCGCGCCTGCTTAAACCTCAGACCATAACAAAATCAGCGACCGATTACGAATCGGCCAGGCAATTGGCTGGCCAGGAGACACGACCTTTTGCATGGTTTAGACTCGCCGTGGCGTACTGGCCGGCAACGACAGGCAACCAGGGAAATGAAAAACAGCGAACTGCAGCAGAGAAAGTCAAAATCGTTCGCTCGCGGCATGGGCAATCTCTACCCGGTGTTCGCCGCGCGCGCCCGCAATGCGGAAGTGTGGGACGTGGAAGGCAAGCGCTACATCGACTTCGGCTCCGGCATCGCGGTCGTGAATACCGGCCACAGCCATCCGCACATCGTCGCCGCGCTGAAGCGCCAGCTCGATGCCTTCAGCCATACCTGCATCATGGTGACGCCCTACGCCGGCGCCGTGGAGCTTGCCGAGAAGCTGTGCGCCGTCGCGCCGATCGAAAACGCCCGGGCCATCTTCCTTTCCACCGGCGCCGAGGCCGTGGAAAACGCGATCAAGATCGCGCGGGCCACCACCGGGCGCCACGGCGTGATCGCCTTCAGCGGTGGGTTCCATGGCCGCACCAACCTGTGCATGGGGTTGACCGGCAAGGTCGTGCCCTACAAGAAAGGCTTCGGGCCGTTCACGCCGGGCATCTACCACGCGCCGTTCCCGGCGGAATACCTCGGCGTCAGCGCCGACGACTCGCTGGCCGCGCTGCAGCAACTGTTCAAGAGCGACATCGAGCCGGCCGAGGTTGCCGCCATCATCATCGAGCCGGTGCAGGGCGAGGGCGGGTTCTACCCGGTGCCGGACGGCTTCCTGGCCAGCCTGCGCGCGCTGTGCGACGAGCACGGGATCCTGCTGGTGGCGGACGAGATCCAGACCGGTTTCGGGCGCACCGGGCGCATGTTCGCGATCGAGTACGCCGGCGTCGAGCCGGACATCATCACGGTCGCCAAGGGCATCGCCGGTGGCTTTCCGATCTCCGCCGTGGTCGGCCGCCAGGCCGTCATGGACGGTCCCGAGCCCGGCGGCCTGGGCGGCACCTACGCCGGCTCGCCGCTCGGCTGCGCGGCGGGCCTGGCCGCGCTCGAGGTGATCGAGCAGGAAGGCTTGTGCGCGCGCGCCCTGCAGGTCGGCGAACGCCTGGTGGCGGGCTTGCGCACGCTGCAGGCCGCGCACCCCGACCGCATCGGCGACATCCGCGCGCTGGGCGCGATGGTGGCGATGGAACTCGTCCAGGACGGGGACGCCGGCAAAGCCGACGCTGCCCTGGCCAAGGCGCTGTGCGCCAGGGCCCTGGAGGCCGGACTCATCCTGCTGTCCTGCGGCGTGCGCGGCAACGTGATCCGCATCCTGGTGCCGCTGACCATCGAATTCGAGCACCTGGACGAAGGGCTGGAAATCCTGGGGGCGGCGTTCGAGGCCTGCCTGTAGCGCCGCGTCGCGCGCGCCTGCCGGGGAACGACCCATGTCGATATTCCTGACCATCCTGCTGGCCCTGATCGCCTTGGGGCTCGTCCTCTGGCTGTTCGCCCGCTGGCTCGTCAGGGGCGAGGACCTGGCGGTTTTCGACCGGCCGGTCGACGCCGCCGCCTGCGAAACCTTCGGCGGCCCGCAAGGCCCCAGCGCGGAGCATCGCCAGGCCGAGGCCGAAGTGCGGTCCGCGGGCGGCAAAGTCCGGGGCATGTCGCGCCGGCAGATGCTGCAGTTCATGCGCGATTACATGGAGCAAGTGCCGGTCGGCCGCACGTTCGACTGTGAGTTCCTGCCGGTCGACGCCGGCGGGGTTGCGGGGGAATGGGCGCTGGCGCCGGGCGCCGACCCGGCGCGGCGGGTTCTGTACCTCCACGGCGGCGCTTTCATCGCCGGCAGCCCCAACAGCCATCGCACCATCACCAGCCGTTTCTCCGCGGTTGCCCGGGCGGCGGTGTTCGCCGTCGACTACCGGTTGATGCCGGAGCGCCGGCGACGGGACGGCATCGCGGATTGCCAGGCGGCCTACCGTTGGATCCTGGAAAACGGTCCAGCCGCGCCGGGCCGCACGCAACGGCTCTATCTGGGTGGCGATTCCGCCGGCGGCAACCTGGCGCTGGTGCTGTCCGCCTGGGCGCGCGACGAGGGCCTGCGGATGCCCGACGGGGTGGTCGCTTTGTCGCCGCTGACCGATTCCAGCTATTCGGGCCCGAGTATCCGCGGCAACGTCCTGACCGACACCCTGCTGGGCCCGCTGTTCAGCGCCCTGCTGAAAGTGCCGAGGCCGGTGCTGGCCGGGTTGTTCTTCCTGGAAAACCGCTTCCGGCCGGTCGACCCGCGGGTGTCGCCGCTGTTCGGCGACCTGGCGCGGCTGCCGCCCACGCTGGTGCAGGTCAGCGACTGCGAAATGCTGTTCGACGACGCGTGGCGCTACGTCAACAAGGCCCGCGCCGCCGGTTCGCCGGCGCGCCTGCAAATCTGGCCGGGGCTGCTGCATGTGTGGCAGATTCTGACCCCCGAAGTGCCGGAGGCGGTCGAGGCCTTCGACCGGATCGGCGACTTCGTTCGATCCATCGAAGCCGGCTAGCGCCGCGCGAGTATCCGCACCTGGTAGAGCGTCTCGCGGGCCAGGGCGCCGCCGCGGCTGCCGTTCCAGCTCTTGCAATAGAGCCGCTTCACCCCGTCGACGGCGCC
>Ga0105090_10000682_pt1 | contig 17271 bp, 13 predicted proteins | sample PPLLak3March2015_FD_79110 | JGI IMG/M metagenome (GOLD analysis project Ga0105090, IMG submission 79110) | Freshwater sediment microbial communities from Prairie Pothole Lake near Jamestown, North Dakota, USA - PPLs Lake P7 Core (1) Depth... | ecosystem: Environmental > Aquatic > Freshwater >... | reverse complement strand
GTCGTCGGCGAAGCGGCGCAGGGCCTTGAGGCGGTCGACGCTCTCGGCCTGGGCCGAGTCCTGCTTGTCGAGGAACGCAAGGCGCATGACCGGCTCGCTGGAGGGGTCGAATCGCAGCAGCAGCGGCCGGGTCGCCTCGAGTGGCAGCTGGAGCAGGTCGAGCTTCTCGCGCACGTCGATGCCCGCGAGGTCCATGTCCGTGCCCCACAGGAACTCGAGCGTCACGTCGGACTGGCCCGAGCGCGACACCGAGCGCACCTGCCGCACGTTGCGGATGATGCTGACGGCTTCCTCGACCGGCCGGGTCACCAGCGTCTCGAGCTCGATCGGTGCGGCGCCCGGCAGCTCGGTGCGGATGGTCAGCGTCGGGTACGAGAGGTCGGGCAGGAGGTTAAGGTTGAGCCGCGACAGCGACACGAGCCCGAACAGCGCGATCGCCACGGTGCACATGATCACGGTCACGCGCCGTCGGATCGCGAAATCGATCAGCTGCATGGTCTTCCCCGGGGGTGGCGGCGAGCGGGTCGCCGGTCGCGGCTACTTGGCCTTGGCCTGGGAGGCTGGCCCGCCGGCCGGCGGGCTGGCGTCCACCACCTTCACGGCGGTGCCGGTCTTGAGGCCGGCCTGGCCGACGACCACGACCTGCTCGTTGCCCTGGAGGCCGCCGACGACCTCGACCCAACCGTTGTTGGTGAGGCCGGTCTGCACCGGCTTCTGCTCGGCCTTGCCGCCGGCAACCACGAACACCGACTGAGTGCCGTCCGCGTCGACGAGTGCGGAGCGCGGGAGCTGCAGCGCGTCCTCGCGCCGCTCGTACACGATGTTGACGCGTGCGAACATGCCCGGCTTCAGCCGGCGGGAGGGATCCTGCACCTCGACCCGGGCGCGGAAGGTGCCGGTCTTGGGGTCGACGGTCGGACTGATGCGGGAGATCACGCCGGTGAAGCGTTCGCCGCCAAGTGCGTCCACCACGACGTCCGCGGTCTGCTGCGGGGCGAGCTTGCGGAACTCCTTTTCCGGGATGTGCACGTACGCGACCAACGGGTCTAGGTTCGTGATCCTGAACGTGGGCGTGTTCTGCGTGATCGTGTTGCCGACCTTGATGTGCCGCGCCGAGACCACGCCGTCGATCGGCGCCCGGATATCGGTGTAGCTCAGTTCGAGGCGGGCGCTGTCGTAAGACGCGCGCAGCGCGTCGAGGTCGAACTTGGCATTCTCGGCCGTGCCCTTGGCGACCAGGCCCTTCTGGCTCAGTTCGAGCTGGCGATTGTAGTCGCGCTCGAGCTTGCGCAGATTGGCCTCGGTCTGGGCGACTTCAAGTCGCAGCCGGTCGCCGTCCAGGCGGGCCATGATCTGGCCGGCCTTGACCGAGTCGCCTTCCTCGACGAACAACTGCCGGACTTCACCGCCGACCTTGGCGACGACCTCGGCCTCTTCGTGGGCCTCGACGGGGGCGGTGCCCGAGTAGACGGCAACCATCGCGGCGCGGCGCAGGGGCTGCACCTCGACCGGGACGGCGACGTCGGCTTCGGCGGCTTCCTTCCCTTTATCCTTGGCCTTGCCGTTGCTGCAGCCGGCCGCGAGGGCAATGGCGCAAGCGAGCAGTACGGGCAGGCGGTAACGGATGCTGGATACGGTCACGATCGATTCCCCACGCACGGTAGGCATAGTTTTTTCATGCTATGGGAATGTAGTGTTATAGTCAAGTAAAACACCGCATCCATGGCGCTGCAGGTCGTCCGCGCGACGTCCCCGTCAGCTGCCTACCTTGGCTCCAGCGAGGTACCGCGGCTCCAGTTGCGCAAGATCCGCGGTGATCTGTGCTGCCTCGCCGAGGATTGCGTCCGGCCGCTCCTCGGCGTCCTCCGGGTCCTCGACGGCTTCGTCACCCACCGGCGCACCGCGCGTGTTTCCGTGCGCGAGCTCTCCGGGACTGATCGCCGAGCGTTCCGCACGCCGCTTTTCGAGGTTCAGCGACACCGATTTCTGCCGGCGCATCTCCTCGACCGTGGCGATCTCGGACAGCAGTTCCTGGTAACCGGCGTCCGCCGCGACGCGCTCGTCGTGCCGGCGCTGCAGGTCCGCGATCACCGGGGCAAGCGTGCCCTGACGCTCGAACTGCGCCGGACGGATCCGGTTCCACGGCAGTGCCGACTCACGCGAACTCTCGCCGACCTCCTCGACGCTGATGGCCGAGGGCAGGCGCACGTCCGGCTGCACGCCCCGGTTCTGCGTGCTGTCGCCGGTCACCCGGTAATACATGCCGATGGTGACCGTCAGCTGGCCGTAACCCGGATCCTGGCCCAGCGCGTAACGGTCGAGCGGGTAGAGGTTCTGCACCGAGCCCTTGCCGTAGGTCTCCTGCCCGATGACCACGCCGCGGCCGTAGTCCTGCATCGCTGCGGCAAAGATCTCCGAGGCGGACGCGCTGAAGCGATCCACGAGGATGGTGAGCGGCCCCTGGTAGGCGGGCTCGGGCACCTCCGACTGGAGCACCTCGACGCGGCCGCCCGTCTCGCGCAACTGCACGACGGGGCCATCGGCGACGAACAGGTTCACGAGACCGATCGCCTCGCTGAGGTGACCGCCGCCATTCTCGCGCAGGTCGAGCACCAGGCCGTCGATGCCACCTTCGGCGGCAAACTCCTCGAGCAGCTTCTGCACGTCGCGCGTCGTGCTGCGATAGTCCTCGTCGCCGGAGGCCCGCGCATTGAAATCCTGATAGAACGAGGGAACCGTGATGACCCCGACGCGCAGCTTGCGGTCGCCGCGCTCGATGGTGCGGAGTTCCTTCTTGGCGGCCTGCGCTTCGAGCGTGATCTTCTTGCGCGGCAGCACGAGCACGCGCTCCACGGCGTCGGGCGAGGCCTTGCCGGGCTGGATCTGCAGGCGCACGAACGAGCCCTGCGGCCCGCGGATCAACGCCACGACGTCGTCGAGGCGCCAGCCCACGACGTCCACCATCTCGCCCGCCTTGCCCTGGCCCACCGCGATGATGCGGTCGGTGGCCTTGAGATCGCCGCTCTGCTGCGCGGAGCCGCCGGGCATGACCTCCATGATCGTCACGTAGTCGTCGATCATCTGCAGCGATGCGCCGATGCCCTCGTAGGACAGGCTCATCTGGATGCGGTATTCCTCGGAATTGCGCGGCGAAAAGTAGCTCGAGTGCGGGTCGAACACGTGGGCGAACGCGTTCATGAAATTCTCGAACACGTCGTCCGCGGTGATCTGCTCGCTGCGCTTGGCGGCGCGCTCGTAGCGCTTGACGAGCACCTCGCGCGCCTCGGGCCAGGTCTTGCCGGCGAGCATCAGCGAGATCGCGTCGTTCTTGACCCGCTTGCGCCACAGCTCGTCGAGCTCGGCGCTGTCCTTGGCCCAGGGGGCCTTGCGCCGGTCGAACTCGAAGCTCTCGTCCAGCGTGAAGTCGGGTTCCTTGTCGAGCACCGCGCGCGCGAACTTCATGCGCTCGCGGCTGCGCGCCTGGTAGCGGTTGAAGATCTCGAACGCCGGCTCGAGCCGGCCGCCGGAGACGGCGTCGTCGAGCTGGTACCGGTAGCGTTCGAACTCCGCGACATCGGACGCCAGGAAGTAGCTGCGCGAGCCGTCCAGTGACTCGAGGTAGCGGTCGAGCACCAGCGAGGAGACCGGGTCGTTGACCGGGGCCTGCCGGTAATGCGAGCGCTCGAACATGCTGCTCACCAGGCGCGCGACGCGGGCGTGGCGCTCGGTGGGGGCAAAGTCGACGGTGGCGGCGGAGGAGGGTGCCCGTGCCGTCCCGAGCAGCAGCGTCGCGAGCGCGACGACGACGACGGCGAGCGTCATCGGTCCCGCGCGGCGCAGCACCGAGCGTCGTGAGCCTGTCTCTTCCGGGCGACCTGCCTGATACACTTTGGGTTTTCCTGGACCGTCTGGGTCGAACAAGGCTAGAGACAGCCCCGGTTCCAATCAAGGGCGGGGGCGAAGTTATTGCGGACTGACACCTTGCGCCCGCTTACCGTACTCACCGGCATCGTCCTTGGCTCCTCCGCGGCGACCACCTTCGGGCTGGCCGCGACACTGGTGGTGTTCCTCGTGCTGTCCGACGAACACCCGCAATTCCGCGGCGAACTGCCGCTGCTGGCACTGTACCTGGCCATCTTCGTCGGTTTGACCGCCCTGGCGGCCGCCAGTTTCATCGCCCTGGCGAAACAACGCCCCTGGTGGCGCTGGGCCCAGGCGGCGCTGTGGGCGACGCTCTGCGCGCTTGCCGCCGTTTACTGGCAGACCCGGGGCTGAACCCGCGGGAGCCCCCCGTCAGTCGTGGTCGATCCGCTCCCAGGAGTGCGGCTTGGCGTAGCCGGCGTCGCTGGCATAAGGGTCGAAGCCAGCCCCGCCGACCCGCGATGCCTGTCGCTGCGGTACCTCGTCCACCAGTTCGAGGCCGGCCGACGGCTTGGGTGAGCGACGGGCCCGCGGATCGGGCTGCGACGCCTCGGCGGGCTTCGCCGCCTGGCCCGTCAGGCTCCGCCACCAGTCGTGAACACGTCCCATGACGCCACCTCCGTGCATCTGCGGGTCACTGCCCGGCCCTCGGCCAAGCGTAGGCGACCAGCACACGCCAAACGATGACGAGCGTCGCAGGACCGAGCAGCAGCACCCAGGCGCCGGCGCGCCAGCGGAACAGGTCGGCGTAAAAATCGGCCAGGAACTGCACCGGACCGCCACGCGGGTAGCTGCCCAGCGTCAACGTGCCCGTGTAATGGACCAGGAACGGCAGCAAGGTGGCCGCGAAGACCAGCGCTGCCAGGATCCAGGCCACGTGTCGCCTCAGGTGCATCGGCGCGATGCTGAGGGCAAGTCGCGGGAACCGCAAGGGCCGCCATTCAGTATGATGGCGAGTCATGCAGCTGGTTCGTACCGCAGTCATCGGCGTCGGCTACCTCGGGCGCTTCCACGCCCTCAAATACGCCGCGCTGCCGGGCGCCGCGTTGCTGGCGGTCGTTGATCCCGACCGCGAGGCGCGTGACCGGGTGGCGGCGGAAACCGGGTGCCGCGCCGTCGCCGACTACCGCGACATCCTCGGCGAAGTGGACGCAGTCAGCATCGCGACCCCCACGCCGCTGCATTTCCAGATCGCGGGCGAGTGCCTCGAGCGGGGCGTGCACGTACTGGTGGAAAAGCCCGTTACCGAGACGCCCGCGCAGGCGCGGCAACTGATCGCCGCTGCGGCACGCCGTGGACTCGTCCTGCAGGTTGGTCACCTGGAGCGTTTCAACTCGGCGATCCTCGCGCTCGCGGGCACGCTCGGCGTGCCGCGCTTCATCGAATCGCACCGGCTCGCGCCGTTCCGCGAACGCGGCACCGACGTCAACGTCGTCCTCGACCTGATGATCCACGACATCGACCTGATCCAGAGCCTGGTCCGGGCGCCGGTCGAGTCCATCGATGCGGTGGGCGCCTCCGTCTTTTCGTCCGGGCTCGACATCGCCAACGCCCGGATCCGCTACGCCGGCGGCTGCGTCGCGCAGACCACCGCCAGTCGCGTCAGCATGAAGACGGAACGCAAGCTGCGCCTGTTCCAGGACGACGCCTACGTATCCATCGACCTGCAGCAGAAGGTGCTCACGATCGTGCGCAAGCCGCCGGCCGGCGCCGTCGCCGCGCCCGGCCAGATGGTCGTCGAGGAGCGCTCCTACGACCATGGCGACGCGCTCAAGCTCGAGATCGAGGCGTTCCTGCAGTCGATCCGCGAGCGCCGTCCGCCGGTCGTGACCGGCGAAGACGGCCTGCGCGCGCTCGAGACCGCCATCCGCATCACCGAACTGGTCCAGGGCAAGGGGGGCGACGCATGAAACGCGCCTACTACGGCGGCGGTGATTTCCGCCGCTCGATCACCATCGAGGAACTGCGGCGCGTCGCGTGTCGCACGGTGCCGAATTTCACGTTCGAGTACGTCGAGGGCGGCGCGGAGGACGAAGTGGCGCTCAAGCGCAATCGCGACGTCTTCGAGCGCATCGCCTGGCTGCCGCGCACTCTCGCCGGCGTCGGGACGCCCGACCTGGCCACGGAGATCCTGGGAGAGGCCTGTCACCTGCCGCTGATCGTTGCGCCAACCGGCTTCAACGGCATGCTCTGGCCACAGGGTGACCTCGCCCTGGCGAAGGCGGCGGCCGACGCGGGCATTCCGTTCACGCTCAGCACGGTGTCGAACTACTCACTGTCGAAGATGACCGCCGAGGTGCCGGGCCGCACCTGGTTCCAGCTCTATCCGTTCAAGGACCCGAAGGCCGTGGATCACCTCGTCGGTCGCGCCGAGGAGGCCGGCTGCCGCACGCTCGTCGTGACCACGGACGTGCCGGTGCTCGGCGCGCGGGAGTGGGACCAGCGCAACTATCGCGCTCCGATGAAGCTCGGCCTGCGCAGCATGTTCGACGTGCTGGCGCATCCGGGCTGGCTGCGGCGGGTGATGATCCCGCACGGCGCCCCGCAGTTCGAAAATTTGAAGGAGCTGCTGCCGCCGGGCGCGCATTCCGCGCTGGCCGGCGTGCGCTTCATGGGCACGCAGATCAACTCGAAACTGAGCTGGGAAGACATGGAGCGTCTGCGCCGCCGCTGGCGGGGCAAGCTGGTACTGAAGGGAATCCTGTGCGTCGAGGACGCGCGGCGCGCGGTGGACCTCGGTGCGGACGGCATCGTCCTGTCGAATCATGGCGGGCGACAGCTCGACTCCTGCGTTTCGGGCGTGGAACTGCTGCCGGCGGTGTCCGCCGAGGTCGGCGGCAAGCTCGCCATCCTGGTCGACGGCGGATTCCGGCGCGGATCGGACGTGCTCAAGGCCATTGCGCTCGGGGCACAAGGAGTGATGATCGGCCGTGCGGCCCTGTACGGACTGGCGGCCGGCGGGCAGGCCGGCGTGTCGCACGCGCTCGGATTGCTGCGCACCGAGATGGAGCGCACGCTCGCGCTGCTCGGGTGCCGGAATCTTGGCGAACTGGGCCGCCAGCTGATCCGCAACTGAAACGGGGTACGACATGCGTGCAGTGATTTGTCGCGAACTCACCGGCGTGGGCGGGCTCGAGCACGTGGACAACTGGCCCGAGCCGCAGGCGGGGCCGGGTGAGGTCCTGGTCGACGTGAAGGCCGCCGCGCTCAATTTTCCCGACCTGCTCATGATCCAGGGCCTGTACCAGGAGCGGCCGCCGCTGCCGTTCGTGGTCGGCACGGAGATGGCCGGCGTGGTCGCCGCCGTGGGCGAAGGGGTCGGGCACGTCGCGGTCGGCGACCGAGTGGTCGCGGCTTGCGGCCGGGCGCTGGCCGAGCGAGTCGCCGTGAAGGCACCGCTGGTGATCCCGGCGCCCCGCGCACTGGATTTCACTGCGGCGTCGGGCATCTGCATCACCTATTTCACGACGATGTACGCGCTGAAACAGCGCGCGCAGCTGCAGGCGGGCGAAACGCTGCTCGTGCTCGGCGCAGCCGGCGGCGTCGGCACGACGGCGGTCGAGCTCGGCAAGCAGATGGGGGCGACGGTGATCGCCGCGGCGAGCAGTGACGCGAAGCTCGACCTGACGCGGCGGCTCGGGGCGGATCACGTGGTGAACTACGCCACCCAGGACCTGCGCGAGCGCATCAAGGAAATCACCGGCGGCAAGGGTGTGGACGTCGTGTACGACCCGGTGGGCGGCTCGCTCGCCGAGCCGGCGCTGCGCAGCATGGCCTGGCGCGGCCGCTACCTCGTGATCGGGTTTGCCGGCGGGGACATTCCGCGGATCCCGCTCAACCTGCCGCTGCTCAAGGGCTGCTCGATCGTCGGCGTCTTCTGGGGCAGCTTCGCGCTGCGCGAGCGCGACGAGCAGCGCCGCAACGTCGAAGAGCTGTGGGGAATGTTCGAGGCCGGGCGCCTGGTGCCGGTGGTCGGCGAGACGCACCGGCTGGACGATTACGCCGCGGCGTTCGAGAGCCTCGCGAGCCGCCGGGCGCAGGGCAAGGTGGTCGTGCTGCCCTGATCAGGGCTCGCCGATCGTCTCGATTTCGGCCTGCACTACGAGCCAGCGCTCCTCCGCCTGCTCCAGCAGCCGCACGGCCTCGGCGCAGCGCCGGCTGGCGGCCTGGACCTCCGCGGGTGCGGCTGCGGCGTAGAAGGCCGCGTCGCCGAGACGTTGCTCCAGGTCGCGCTTCTCGGCCTCTAGCGCGGCGATCTGCCGCTCGAGGCTGGCGGCTTCCTTTACCAGCGGGCGTCGCTGCGCCAGGCGGGCCTGTCGTTCGGCAGCGGCGAGTTCGCGCTGCGTGCGACGCTCGACCCGGCCGGCCGGCACGGCCGCAGGATCGGCCACGGTCCCCGAGCCGGCACGGCGCGCGGCGAGCCACGCCAGGTAATCGTCGACATCCCCGTCGAACTCGGTGGCGCGCCCGTCGGCGACCAGCAGGAATCCGTCGCACACGGTCCGCAGCAGGGCACGGTCGTGCGACACGATCACCAGGCTGCCCTCGTATTCGGCGAGCGCCCGCGTGAGTGCGTGCCGCATCTCGAGGTCGAGGTGGTTGGTCGGCTCGTCGAGCAGCAGCAGGTTCGGCCGCCGGCGCACGAGCATCGCGAGCGCCAGGCGCGAACGCTCGCCACCCGAGAAGGTGCCGACCAGTGCATCCGCCATGGTGCCGCGAAAGTCGAAGTGACCGAGGTAAGTGCGCAGCTCGAGTTCGCGGGTGGCGGGCTCCGCGCGTGCGAGGTGCTGCAGTGGCGACTCGTCGGATCGCAGCTGCTCGAGCTGGTGCTGCGCGAAATAGCCGATCACGAGCCCGTGGCCTGCGAGGCGGCGTCCCGCGAGCGGCGCCAGCTCACCGGCGATGGCCTTGACCAGCGTCGACTTGCCTGCACCGTTGGCGCCGAGCAACCCGAGGCGCGCGCCCGGCTGCAATGCGAGTTGCAGGTGCTCGACGACCGCCGGTCGGCCCGGATAACCGAGCGCCGCGTCCTCGAGCGTCAGCAGCGGCGACGGCGCGCGTTCGGGTGGCGGGATCTCGAAGTCGAACGGCGCGTCGACGTGTGCCGGCGATACGCGCTCCAGGCGATCGAGCGCCTTGAGGCGGCTTTGCGCCTGCCTTGCCTTGCTGGCCTTGGCACGGAAGCGCGTGACGAACCGGTTGATGTGGGCGATCTCGCGCTGCTGGCGCTCGAACATCGCCTGCTGGACGGCCAGTCTTGCCGCGCGCTGCTCCTCGAACGACGAGTAGTTGCCCGTGTAGAGCATGAGCCGGCGCCCCTCGATGTGCGCGACGTGCGTGACGCAGGCGTCGAGGAAGTCCCGGTCGTGGGAGACGACGAGCAGCGTGCCGCGAAAGGCGGCGAGCCACCGCTCGAGCCAGACCACGGCGTCGAGGTCGAGGTGGTTGGTCGGTTCGTCGAGCAGCAGCAGGTCGGCGCGGCTCAGCAACGCGTGACCCAGGTTGAGCCGCATGCGCCAGCCGCCCGAGAAATCGGCGACCGGTCGGTCGAGGTCCGACGGTGCGAAGCCCAGGCCGTCGAGCATGGCCGCTGCGCGCGATCGCGCGGCATAGCCGTCGATGGCCTCGTAGTGCGCGTGGGCCTCGGCGAGCCGGTGGCCGTCGTGCGCATGGGTGGCGTCGGCGATGGCCCGTTCCACGGCGCGCAGCTCGTGATCGCCGTCGAGCACGAACTCGATGGCGGGCTGCGGCAGTGGCGGGGTCTCCTGGCTCACGGCGGCGATGCGCCAGTCGCGCGGCACCAGGCAGTCGCCTGCCTCGGCGTGCAGGTCGCCGCGCAGCAGCGCGAACAGGCTCGACTTGCCGCTACCGTTCGCGCCGACCACGCCGACCCGCCAGCCGGCATGGATTTGCAGGTCGGCTTCCTCGATCAGGCGGCGGGCGCCGCGGGCGAGGGTGAGTTGGCGCAGCTGGATCACGACAGGGCCGGGTCGAGGCGGGCGGGCGCGCATTCTAGCCGGTGGCGCCCCCGAGCGGATGCCATGCGCCTTGCGGCGGAATCCGGCACAATCGTGGCCCTTTGGTGCCGCCCACCCGCCAGGGTGAGCCGAGGAGACTCGAGCCCGATGCCGTCGATCCGCCGCCCGCAGTACCCCACTTTCGTCTCGCGCGCCCGCTGCTGGATCGTGGCGTTGCTCGCGACCTGGCCAGCCGTGACGTTTGCCCAGAGCACGCCGGCGGTGTCGACGCTCGTTGCGTTCAGCGGGTCGCAGCCCGCCGGTACGCCGGTGTTCGGTCCGGACGGGGCCCTGTACGGGATGACGTCCATCGTCAACACCGTCACCGGTGGCCTCGTGTACCGGCTGGCGTCCGACGGCTCCGGGATCCGCACCGTCTATTCGCTGAAGATCACTGACGGCTACAGTCCCGCCGGCGGCGTGCTGCTCGGTTCTGACGACCTGCTGTACGGCACGACGATCTTCGGCTCGAGCAACGTGCTCAATTCCAGCGGCACGGTCTTCAGCGTGAGCCCCAGCGGCGCCGGGTTCACGGTCCTGCGCAATTTCGCGCCGTACACCGTGATCGTCGTGGACGGTATCAATTATCCGACGAATACCGACGGCGTCGCGCCGTCCACCGAGCTGGTCGAAGGCAGTGACGGTTACCTGTACGGCGTGACCAGCGCCGGCGGACCGAACGGCACCGGCGTCGTGTTCAAGATCTCGCGCGACGGCACCGACTTCGCCGTGCTGCACGCGTTCGGGCCGGTGACCGACGAGCCCGATCTGCCGGGCCAGACAGGCGATCCGGACGTGCCGCCGATCAATGCGGATGGCATCGGCGCGGCGGCGCCGCTGCTCGCAGCTGTCGACGGCCACCTGTACGGCGTCGCGACCGCGGGTGGCCCGAACGGCGCCGGCACCATCTTCCGCGTGCGGCCCGACGGCAGCGGATTTGCCGTGGTGTACAGCTTCCCGGCCCTCGTCGAGAACAGCAGCGGCAACCTGATCAACGCGGGCGGCGGTAACCCCCTGGCGGGACTCACCGACGGCGACGACGGACGACTTTACGGGGTCACGAGCCAGGGCGGCAGCACGGGTTTCGGCACTCTGTTCGCGCTGGACCCGGTGGGTGGCGTGTACACGGTGCTGCACCAGTTCGACGGACCGACCGGCCGGCAGCCGGAGGGCGAGCTGCTGCTCGGGCTGGACGGACGGCTGTATGGTACGACGGCGTTCGGCGGCGAGGACTGGTCCGCCAGCAACGCTGGCTACGGCACGATCTTCGCCATCGCACGCGATGGCACCGGCTTCACACGCCTGCACAGCTTCAACTTCGACGATGGTTACCGGCCTTCGGGGCGGCTGCTGCAGACGGATGCTTCGACCTTCATCGGCGTGACCCAGGCCGGAGCGCGCTGCGAACAGGGGTCGGTCTTCCAGTTCAGCCTCACCGGTGCCGAGGTGGACGGCGTCACCAACTGCGGGCGGAGGAAGAAAAACAATGGCGGCGGGGGCGTGACGCCGGCGCTACTGTTGCTGCTCGCGACGGTGGCGGTCGCCCGCAGGCGCGGCGCGGACTGAGATTCAGGCGGAGGGCGGTGGAGATGGGCGAAACGCAGCTGCACCACCGTACCTGCTCGATCTGCGAGGCGATGTGCGGCATCGTCGTCGAGCACCGCGACGGCGAGATCCTCTCGATCAAGCCGGACCGTGACGACGTGCTCAGCCGCGGGCACATCTGCCCCAAGGCCGTTGCGCTCAAGGACCTGCACGAGGACCCGGACCGGCTGCGCCAGCCGATGCGACGCACCGCGACCGGGTGGGTGCCCATCACCTGGGACGAGGCGTTCGACGAGGTCGAACGCCGGGTAACCGCTGTCCGGGCCCGCCACGGTCACGATGCGGTGGCGATCTATGTCGGCAATCCGACGGTGCACAACCTCGGTGCCATGCTCGGCATCGGCGACTTCATACGCGCGGTACGCACGCGCAACCTGTACTCGGCGACCAGCGTGGACCAGCTGCCGCACATGGTGGCCTCGCACGCGATGTTCGGGCACCAGTTCCTGATGCCCGTGCCCGACGTGGACCGCACGCAATTGTTCGTCTGCATCGGCGGCAACCCCGTCGCTTCGGGCGGCTCCATCATGGGAGCGCCCGGATTCGAGAAACGCATCGAGGCGCTGCGCGCGCGCGGCGGCCGCTTCATCGTCATCGACCCGCGCCGCACGGAATCCGCCGCGATCGCTGACGAGTTCCTGCCGGTGCGGCCCGGTGCGGACGCATTCGTACTGCTGGCGCTGCTGCACGAGGTGTTCGCGGCGGGGCGCGTCGCGCAGGGACATCTGGCGCAGAGCACGGTCGGGCTGGACGAACTGCGCAAGGCGGTGCTTGCCTTCGAGCCCGGGCAACTCGCTGCCCGCGCCGGTATCCCGCGCGAACGGCTCGCGCGCCTGGCACACGAGCTGTGCGACGAGCCGCGCGCGCTCGTGTACGGCCGCGTCGGCGCATGCACGCAGGAATTCGGCGGCCTGGCGCTGTGGCTGATCTACTGCCTGAATGCGGTGACGGGCCACCTCGACAGCGAGGGCGGCATGATGTTCGCGGAGCCGGCGGTGGACCTGACCCGTGCGTACGGATCGAAGGGACACTACGGCAAGTTCCGCTCGCGCGTGCGCGGTCTCCCCGAATTCGGCAACGAACTGCCCGTCGCGGCGCTGGCCGAGGAGATGCTGACGGAAGGCGAGGGGCGTATACGGGCGCTGCTCACGTTTGCCGGCAACCCGGTGCTGTCCACCCCGAACGGCCGTCAGCTCGATCGCGGGCTGGCCGGTCTCGACTTCATGGTCTCGGTGGACATGTACCTGAACGAGACCACGCGGCACGCCCACCTGATATTGCCTCCCGCCAGTCCGCTCGAGCGCTCCCATTTCGACATTGCACTCAGTGGCTTCGCCGTGCGCAACGTCGCCAAGTACTCGCCGCCGCTGTTCCCGAAGCCGTCCGGCGCACGGCACGACCACCAGATCCTGGCGGAACTCACGCAGCGGCTCGGCCGCGGCCCGGGCTCCTCGCGGTCGCTGGCGCGCCTCAAGGGCGCGGTGCCTCGCACACTCGGTCCGGACCGACTTCTCGACCTGATGCTGCGCACGGGCGTCTACGGTGCCGAGTATCGAGGGACGGCCAGGCTCATCTCTGCGCTACCCGGCTTCGGCGCGCTGCGACGGCTCCTCGCTGCTCCCGACCGCCGGCCGGCCGGCCTGAGTGTGCGCAAACTGCTCGCCGCGAAGCACGGCGTGGATCTCGGGCCGTTGGCCCCCAACCTGTTGCGGCGGCTTGCAACGCCCGATCGGCGCCTGCAACTCGCGCCCGCGATGTACCTGGGGGACCTCGGGCGGGCCGCCGGCGCGTTACGCGAGCCGGTGCCCGAACTGGTGCTGATCGGTCGGCGTCACGTTCGCAGCAACAACTCGTGGCTGCACAACAGCCAGCGGCTGGTGAAGGGCAAGGCGCGTTGCACGTTGCTGATGCACCCGGAGGATGCGGCGCGGCGCGGCGTGCAGGACGGCGCCACGGTGAGCGTGCGCTCCCGCGTCGGCGAGGTGCAGGTGCCCGTCGAGCTGACCACCGACATGATGCCGGGCGTGGTGTCGCTGCCGCACGGTTGGGGCCACGACCGCGACGGCATCCGCCTGTCCGTCGCCAGCCGTCATGCGGGCGTGAGCCTGAACGACCTCGTCGACGACCAGCGCATCGACGCGCTCACGGGCACGGCGGTGCTGAACGGGACGCCCGTCGAGGTCGTGGCTACGGCAGCTGCTTGACGACCTCCTTCGCCGCCTCGAAGGGATTGAACTTCTTTTTCTTCTTGGGCTCCTCGGTGGCCGGCGCCGCGTCGGTGGGCTCCGGCGCGTCGGTCATTTCGCTGCCGTCGTCCATGCCGCCCATACCCGACATGTCGGGCATGCCGAACACGCTGGACGTCACGGACTTCACCCGGATCTTCACGTTCCAGTCCGGCTCCCATGGGATCTTCGGATCCGTCGGGCGCGGCGGATAGGCCATGTTGACCTCGGTGCCGTAGGCGATGGCACGCAGCATTCCCTGGGCGGCGGCTTCCTTCGGCACCGCGCACCTGGTGGTCGTCGGCGCCAGCAGCACCTTGTCCTTGAGCCATTTGTCGACGGCCGCATTGGTCTGGTAATCGAACAGGCCGAAGCCGCTGTCGGGCAACTCGCTCGACGTCCAGATCACCATGGTCGTCTCGGCGCCTTCGCGCGCGCCCATGCTGCCCAGAAAATACGCGCGCGCGGTCGGCAGGGCATCCCATTCGAGCAGGATCGAGTTGCCCTTGTCGGTCTGACGCAGCTTGATTTCGGGCATGATGTCCTGGGCGGCGGCGATGCTGAACTTGAAGCTCTCGGGCACGCCCTGGCCGGTGAACGAGTGCTGCCCGACGAGCGAGGCGCCTGCGGGCAATGCGCGATCGTCGGCCTTGCTGGGCCAGATCGGCCGTCCGGCCGCGGCGTGCGTGCCGCGCTGCGTCGCGCGGCGCGACTCCATGAACTTGCCGAACTCCGCGAGCGTCGCCGTCTCGAGGTCGAGCACCTTGGGTTGCCCGGGTCGAACGGTCTCGGAGCAGCCCCAGTACAGCAGGAACTTGCCCTTTGGCGGCTCGTAGTCGAGCGGCGCGGATTCGTCGACATCGGTGCGCGGGGCCGGCTTCGGCTTCTCCGGCGTCTGCAGTTTGAGGGTCGGCGCGAGCCTGGTTCCTTCGGGCACGCCCTGCAATGCCTCGGCGAGGTTCGGATTGCGACTGGTGTAGAGCGTCACGTCCATCCAGCGGCCCGTCATGCCCGACTGGGTGTAGCCGAAGTCGGCCCTGGCAGCGTTCTTGCCGCCGCCCATCAGTGCACCGAGGGTCTGGTTCATCATGCCGCCGCTACCCGGGCCCATGCCGCCGCCCATCGGGAAGCCGCCGAACGTGGCGACGTCGATCCACGCCTGCGAAACCGGGGGTTTGACCACCTGCTGTGGTGGCGACTGCGCCTGGGCAGTGGCACAGGCGGTGGCGACGGCCAGAGCGACGATGGCGCTGCGACGGACGGCGATGGTTGTCGGCATTGCGGGCCCCCCTTGCGAGTGCCCGATTCTCACGCCGCGCGGCCCGGGAGTAAATGGCGCTGCGGCAGACAGTCGCGCCGGGACCAGGCCGCCGGACCGGATCAGCGCCGTTCGGCTTCCGCGGCCAGTTCGGAGCTCGCCGGCTCCTCGACGAGCAGGCGTGCGCGTTCCGGTGGCACGCCGAAATGGCGCAGCGCGAACAGCAACATTGCGCGTGCGAGTTCCTGCTCGCCCATCACCACGTAGCCGGCGTGGCCGGCCCGCAGCCGCGTCAGTTCATCCTCGCTGTGCGTGCGCACCACGACCTGAATCCCCGGGTTGGCGGCCCTCGCAATCTCCAGCACGCGGCGTGCACGGTACGAATCGGGCGTGGCGACGATCAGCAGGCGGGCGCGGGAGATGCCGGCCGCGTCGAGCAGCGCCGGCTGGGTCGCATCGCCCAGGACTGCCGCAATTCCGCGCGTACGCATGGCATCGAAGCGTGGGCGGTCCCGCTCGAGTACCACGAACGGCAGCCGCTCCTGTTCGAGCACGCGGGTGATGTAACTGCCCACGCGCCCGTGGCCCACGACGATCGCGTGGCCGGCCAGCGACGGAATGGCATCCGGCGGCGCCCCGGTCGTGCGCAGGCGCTCGCGTTCCAGCGCCATGACCAGCCTCGGTCGCGCCTTGAGCCAGCGTTCGGTGGCCGGGATCGCTGCAAAGACGAACGGGTTCAACGCGATGGAGAACAGTGCGCCGGCCAGGATCAGGTCGCGCGCTTCCGAAGGCAGCAGCTGCAGGGTGATGCCGAGCCCGATCAGGATGAAGGAGAACTCGCCGATCTGCGCGAGACTGGCCGAGATCGTGAGGGCGGTGCCGACCGGGTAGCGGAACGCCAGCACGATCACGAACGCCGCGAGCGACTTTCCGATCACGATCACCAGGATGACGCCCAGCACCGCCAATGGCTCGCGCAGGATGACCGCCGGGTCGAACAGCATGCCCACCGAGACGAAGAACAACACGGCGAACGCGTCCTGCAGCGGCAGCGAGTCCTCGGCGGCACGATGGCTCAGCTCGGACTCGCTCAGGATGACGCCGGCGAAGAATGCGCCGAGGGCGAACGACACGCCGAACAGCTGCGCGGACCCGAGCGCGATGCCGAGTGCGATGGCAAGCACCGCGAGCGTGAACAGCTCGCGCGAGCCCGTGCGACTCACCTGCACGAGCAACCAGGGCACGGCGCGCGTGCCGACCACCAGCGCCAGGGCGACGAACAGCGCCACTTTCGCGATGGTGATGCCGACGGCCAGGCCGACGCCGCGGCCTTCGCTGACCGTGGCCGCGAGGCCGGCCGAACCGCCGGTCGTTGTTGCGATGGCGGGCAGCAGCACCAGGGCCAGCACCATCGCGAGGTCCTCGACGATCAGCCAGCCGACGGCAATCCTGCCTTCCGGTGAATCGAGCTTGCGCTGCTGTTCCAGGGCGCGCAGCAGCACCACGGTGCTCGCGACCGACAGCGCGAGGCCGAAGGTCAGCCCGCCCGCGAGGTTCCATCCCCAGAAGTGCGCCATGCCGGCGCCGATCGCCGTCGCCGTGACGATCTGCACGATCGCGCCGGGCACGGCGATGAAGCGGACCGCCATGAGGTCCTTGATGGAGAAGTGCAGGCCGACGCCGAACATGAGCAGGATGACGCCGATCTCGGCCAACTGCCCGGCGAGGCCGATGTCACCGACGAACCCGGGCGTGAACGGCCCGATCATCACGCCGGCCAGCAGATAGCCGAAGAGGGGCGGCAGCCGCAGTCGCACCGCCGCGAAGCCGAGGGCGAATGCCAGCACGAAGGCGGCCGCGATCGTTGCGATGAGCGTCGTGTCGTGCAGCAAGGCTGGCGCCCCCATCTGCGCGTGGTCGATCCGTCTCCGACGAGGGTACCCAACCGGCACGAAAATCCCCCGGCCGTTGCCGGCCGGGGGGGTCGTAGTGGTGGAGGCGGCGGGAATCGAACCCGCGTCCGCAAGCCCTACGTTCCAGGACCTACATGCTTAGCCGTCTTTTTGATTCTCGTCGGGCACTACCCAAGCGGCAGGGAAGATGACCGACCAGCTCAGGATCGTTTTAGCGAGCCAGCCCTCAGCACACTGGACCCGCGAGCTTGTGAGCGCGTCCCTCGGGTCTGGATGCACAAGCACATGCCAGTCGAGGGTTAGGCGGGGTTAAGCCGCCAGAGCGTAGTTGT
>Ga0105090_10000681_pt1 | contig 17289 bp, 15 predicted proteins | sample PPLLak3March2015_FD_79110 | JGI IMG/M metagenome (GOLD analysis project Ga0105090, IMG submission 79110) | Freshwater sediment microbial communities from Prairie Pothole Lake near Jamestown, North Dakota, USA - PPLs Lake P7 Core (1) Depth... | ecosystem: Environmental > Aquatic > Freshwater >... | reverse complement strand
GACCGCGCGCATAGGGGTCGTCGCGGCGGCTGCCCTTCTCGCCGCCTGCGCCGTCCCCGCCGAACGTTCGTCTCTGGGCTCCGGTGACATCACGGCTTCGATGTTGCTCGACGCGAGTCCCCTGGCGCATGGTCAGGCGCTCCCGGGCGTTTCCCGGGCGGACCTGCTGACCGTCACGCCCGAGATGAGCGAATTTCTCGACGCTTACATCAGCCCGGAGCAGAAACAGGACTTCAGGCTGAAGCGCCTGCTGTACGCGATCATGGGCGAGGGCACCTTCGAACTGGTCTACGACGACATCACCCGTACCGCGGCCGAGACCTTCCGTGACCAGCGCGGCAACTGCCTGTCGTTCACCAACATGTTCGTCGCGATGGCGCGGCACGTGGGGCTGGACGCGAGCTACCAGGAGGTGGAGGTTCCGGCAGAGTGGTCGCTGTCCGGTCAGGCCTTCCTGCTCAGCCAGCACGTCAACGTGTTCCTGCAGCTCAGCCACGACGAAACCCGCATCGTCGACTTCAACATCCTCGACTTCAACACCGCGTACGGCCGGCGGGTCATTGCCGACGAGCGCGCCCGCGCGCACTATTACAACAACATCGGCGTCGAGCACATGCTGAACGGCGACACGGCCCTGGCCCTGGCGAATTTCCGCGAAGGCATACGCGAGGACCCGACCTTCGCACCGGCGTGGACCAACCTCGGCATCCTGCACAGACGCGAGGGTTATCCCGCCCACGCCGAAGCCGCCTACCTGCAGGCGCTGGAAGCTGACCGGTTCAATCTCGTGGCCTTGAGCAACCTCGGCAGCCTCTACGAGCACGAGGGCATGGAGGAGCGCGCGGCGGAATATCGCGCGCGGGTCGCGACGCACCGCAACAAGAACCCTTACTTCCGCTTCTACACGGCCAGCGAGGCATTCGTCAGCGGCGACTACCAGGCCGCCATCGGCCACCTCAAATACGCGATCCGCAAACGCGACGACGAGCCGCGTTTTTATTCCGTGTTGAGTCTCAGCTACCTGATGAGCGGCGACCAGGCCGCCGCCCGGCGCTGGATGGAAAAGGCCGAAGCCGTGGCCGGCCAATCCGCCGATCCGGCCGCGGACCCGCAGAAGTACCACCACAAGCTGGAATGGCTGATGAGCCAGGGCAGGGATTAGATTTCAATTCCAGCGGCCGCGAGGCGAGCCTGCAGGGGCTGCAGCTGTTTCTCGAACTTGCGCCAGCGCGCGACCGAGCGCGTGTGGGCCTTCTCCCGCACCTGCACCGCGCTCGCCGTGGCGCTGGGCGCCTCGTTCAGGTGAAAGTCGAGGCAGGCCTGCTCGAAGCCCAGGCCGAGCCGGTCCAGCAGGCCCCGGATTTGCTTTTCGGGTTCGGCCACCAGCGACTCGTACGCCACCTCGATAATGCGGTCGCCGAGCTGCGCGCGCCAGTGCCGGCTGAGGCGGTCATAGGCGACGTAATAGCTGGCCAGGTCGTCCAGCGTGTAGGCAAAACGGAAAAACGACTGCTTGTACATGGCGAAGCAGGCGTCCATCGGGTGGCGGCGCAAATGGATGATGCGGGCCGCGGGAAAGGCGCGCGCGATGAAGCCCAGGTAGAGGAAGTTGAACGGGTACTTGTCGATGAACCACGGCTTGCCGCGCAGCCGGTAAGCGACCGCGTCCAGGTAGGCGTCGGCGACGCGGCCGATGTCTTCGCGCGCGGCGGATTCGATCATCCGCGGGCTGATGTCCTCGCGGCCCTGCACGCCGCTGACCCGGCGGATGGCCATTTGCAGGAAGAAGGTTTCGTCGGCGCTCTCGACCTGCGAATGGCTGGCCACGATGCGCTCGGTCAGCGTGGTGCCGGTGCGCGGCAGTCCGACGATGAACAAGGGCGTGCCGGCGGATCCATGCCGGCGGGTCAGCGCCGCCGGCTCGGCCAGCCATCCGGGGCCGCACACCTCGATGATGCGATCGATCAGCGCGACATCCTGCGCGACGGAGTAGCCGGCTTTGCGGGTCTCGCCGGCCGCGGCGTCGCCGCCCAACGCGTAGTAATGGAACGACTCGTCCCACTCGCCGAGGTCTTCGAGTTCCTTGGCGATCGCGTAATAGAGAAAAATGTTCTTCTCGGGCGGCAGGTTCGTGGCCGCGAGCACGCCCTTCATCTGCGCTATGTGCGCGTCGTCCATGGCGCGCTGCAGCCGCGCGAGTTCGTAGTGGTTGCGCTGGTGTTGCGGGTGTTTGCGCAGCAGGCCGAGGTACAGCTGCCTGGCCTCGGCGACCTTGCCCAGCAGCACGCTGCAGGCGGCCAGCCCGGCCTGGAACTTCTCGATCTCCGGCTGCAGTTCGTGCGCCTTCCGGTAGAGCGGCCAGGCCCGCGCGTGCAGCCCCAGCCGGGACCAGGTCTCGGCCGCCAGCTCGAGGTAGAGGGGGCTGTTCGCGAGCTGCGCCTCGTGGCGTTCGAGCAGTTCCTTCGCCTCGCGGTGATGCGCGAGGCTCCAATACAGCCAGGCCAGTTCGATGGCCGCGTCGTAGCGGTCGGAGTCGAGGGCCAGCGCCCGCGTGAATGCGTCGACCGCCTTGCGCGGCCGGCCGCTGCCCTTTTCCGCCAACCCCGCCAGGAACCAGCCTTCCGGGTTCTTTCGGTTCAGCTTCAGGATGTCCCGGGCGCAGGCGCCCACCGCGGCCCAATTGCGCGCGCGCGCCGCGCGGCGGGCCGTGGCGCTGAGGGCCGCGCCGGTAGCCGTCCTGCCGTCGCCCGCCACCGGCGTCACTCGATGCGGATGCCGGCGCTCTCCAGGTAGTCGCGCAAGGGCTGCAGTTGCGTCTCGAAGCGCTTCCAGCGCCGCACCGATCCGCTGTGGACCTTTTCGCGCACCTGCACGGAGCTGGCCGTGGCGCTGGGGGCCTGGTTGCGGTCGAACTGCAGGCAGGCCTCCTCGAACGGCAGGCCCAAGCGCTCGAGCAGCCGTCGGGTCTGGCCTTCCTGGTCGGCCACCAGGTTTTCGTACTCGACCTCGACCAGGCGTTCGCCAAGCAGCGCCCGCCAATGCCGGGCGAGGCGGTCATGCGCGACGTAGTAGCGGCCCAGGCTGTCGAGCGAATAGGAAAACTTGTAGGCCCAGGTGAACACCTGTTTGTACATCGAGAAGCAGGCGTCCATGGGGTTGCGCACGAGGTGCACGATGCGGGCCTGCGGCCAGGCGCGGGCGATGAAGCCCAGGTAGAGGAAATTGAAGGGCAGTTTTTCGATGAACAGCGGCGCCGGGCCCAGGCGGTAACGCACCGCGTCGATGTAGCCTTTGGCGATCGTGCCCATATCCTTGTTGGCCAGGGCCTCGATCATCTCGGAGTTCATGTTGTCCAGGCTGGCGACGCCGCTTTCTCGGCGCAAGACCATCTGCAGAAACAGGGTTTCGCCCAGGCTCGTGACCTGCGAGTGGCTGGAGAGGATGCGCTCGGTCAGCGTGGTCCCGGTGCGCGGCAAGCCGACGACGAAAATCGGCGTCTTGCCCGAGTCGTCCTGTTGCGTGTCCCCGGCACGGTCCGCCAGCCAGTCCGCATCGCAGACCTCGATGACCTTGTCGATCAGCGCGATGTCCTTCGCCACGTCGTAGTTCGCGACTTTGGTGACCGCATCGCCGGCTTTCCGGTAGTACTCGAAGGACTCGTCCCACTGCTCGAGGTCCTCGAGTTCCTTGGCGATGGCGAAATACAGCGGGATGTTGTGCTCGGGCGGGGCGTCGCCGCGCGCCAGGATCTCCTTCATCCGTTCGACGTGCCCGAAGTCGCGGGCCTTTTGCAGGCGCGACAGCTGGTAGTGATTGCGCCGGTGGTCGGGAAAGCGCTCGAGCAGCTGCAGGTAGATCTCGCGGGCTTCCTCGATCTTGCCCAGGTACACGGCGCAGGCAGCCAAATTGGACTGGAACAGGTCGACGCCGGGCTGGACCTCGTTGGCCTTGACGTACAGCGGCCAGGCTCTCTCCGACAGGCCGATTTCGGTGTACACCGTGGCGGCCAGGTCCAGGTAGATCGGGCTGTTCGACAGGGCAGCCTCGTAGCTGGCCAGCATCGCGGCGGCGTCGGCGTTGCGGCGGGCGATGGAATACTGGTTGGCCAGTTCCACCGCCGCGTCGTATCGCCGGGGGTCCAGTTGCAGCGTCTTTTCGAACGCTGCGATCGCCTTCAGCGGCTTTTTCTCCACCTTGACGGCCAGCCCGCCGAGGAACCAGCCTTCGGCGTTGTCCGGATCGAGGCGCTGGATTTCGCTGGCGCAGGCGATGACCGTCGCCCAGTCGCGGTTCTCGACGGCGCGCCGCGCCGCCCGGCTGAATCGGGTAACGGTGTCGTTCGTTTCGGTGAGAGTCATCGCGATATTGTTATGGAATCGGGGTTGTTATACTACCCCCTCTTTTGCAGCCTACCTACCCAGAGCGCGAATGAATCCAACACGTTCCGGCGCTTCCTCCGACCGCATCGGCAGCGGCGCAAGCTGGGATGCCTATTGGCAGGGCAGTGGCGCGGCAGAAGCCTGGTCCGAAGGCGGCGTCAGCCATCCCGCGATCCGCGCCTTCTGGCTGGATTTCCTGGGCGATGCCGCGAAGAACTTCGCTCGCCCGGCCCTGCTTGACATAGGCAGCGGCAACGGCGCGGTGGTCGAAGCCGCGCTGGGCCTGTTTGCCGGACGCCCGCTGGATATCCGCAGCGTGGACATTTCCGCCGCGGCGGTGGCCAACATCCGGCGCCGCTTTCCTTCGGTGCAAGGACTCGTTTGCGACGCGCGTTCCATCCCTTTGCCGACCGGCTCATGCGACCTCGTGACCAGCCAGTTCGGCGTCGACTACGCCGGTTCCGGCGCGGCCGCCGAAGCGGCGCGCCTGGTGAGGGCCGGCGGCCGGCTGGCGCTGCTGCTGCATCACCGTTCCGGAGCCCTGTACGACGAGTGCGCCGACAGCCTGGACGCCGTTTCGCGCCTGCGCGGAGCCGAATTCATCCCGCGGGCGATCGCAATGTTCCGGGCGGGTTTCGCGGCGGTTCGCGGCGACGACCGCGGCCCGTACGAAGAAGCTGCGAAGCAGCTGGCGCCGGCGGCGCGCGCCCTGGAGGACATCATCGGCGAGCGGGGTGAAAACGTGGCCGGTGGAACGCTTTCCACCCTCTACGCCGGGGTGGCACGAATCCACGAAAGGCTGCCGCATTATGATCCGGACGACGTCATTGCCTGGCTGACCCGAATGGATGACGAGCTCGAGCCGTTCGCCGGGCGTCTGGCGTCTATGCTGGACTGCGCGCTGGATCAGGCGGCGTTCGACGGAATCTGTGGCGAAATTCGGAACGGCGGCGTCGCGATAGGACAAGCCGGGCCCCTGCTGGTCCCCGGGGGGAGCCGTCCCCTGGCCTGGGCGATCGTCGCCACGCGCCCGCCGGCGAGCAACCCTTGAGTGGACAAGAGCATGAACCCATCGGAAACAGCGCAAGCGGACGCCAAGTTGAATGCCTGGATCAAGCAGGTGCTGGATGCGGCCGTGCAGCAGTTGCTGGCCCGGGCTCTGTCCGACTCAGTGGTCGTTGAAGCCAAGCCGGCGTGGGTATTTCCGTATACGCTGCTGATCGGCCGCTTCCGCGACCATGGCCGCAAGACCGGATTCGACTGGTTCATCTGCGGCGACGCCCCGCTGTCGCACGTCAGCTCGAAGGTGGCGGCCACGCCCCGCGAGGCGGCGCGTCACTTCGCCCTGCAGTGGCAGCTCGACGCCGCGCGCCTCGGTGAGGCTGGCGTGGAGCTGGTGCGGAAGGCGGAGGCACTGTATGAGTTGGTGCAGCAAGAAGCGCTCTGGTTGCGCTAAAAAGAAGGGCCGCTTGCGCGGCCCTTCTTCTTTCCTTCCAGTCTCGATGAACGATCAGAACTTCCACGCTGCGCGAACGTAGTAGCCACGTCCGAACATGCGGTAGGTCGACGGGTCGGTACCGGCGTTGAAACCGACTTCGATGAACGGAGGCGGTTCGTCCGTCAGGTTGGTGATACCACCCGACAGCGTCAGGCCCCAGGCGCTGAACGCGTAGGAACCCACCAGGTCGTGGTACAGCTGGGAATCCACGTTCTGGATGTACGTGCCGTCAGGCTGGTTGCCCTCGCCGCAGTTGCAGAAGGTATCCGCATCCAGGCTCGAGATGTACTGACCCAGGTAGCCGACCGACAGGTCGTTCCACATCCACTGCAGGGAGTAGTTCACCTTGTCCTCGGCATAGGCGCCGCCGTCTTGGGCGGTCGGGTCGGTGTAGCGACCGGACAGGTCGTTCACCGGATCGCCGGGGAAAGCCTCCTTGGTGCGCTCGATCTGGTGCGCCCACAGAACGGCGGCTTCCCACTGACCGATGCTGGAGGTGTAATTCCAGCGGACCTCGGTGTCGACACCCTTGGCGCCCTGCGCAGCGACGTTCAGCTGCGTGTCCTGGATCAAAGTGATGATGCCGTCGCTGCCGCGCGTGATGAGTGCGCAGGCCTGCGGATCCAGATCGTAGTAGCAGGCATCCAGGGTGTACTGCACGCCCAGCGAGCTGATGCCGTCCTCGAGATCGATCTCCCAGTAGTCCAGGGTGGCGGTGAAGCCATGGTCGCCGAAGGTCGGCGTCCACACCACGCCGGCGGTGAGGGTGTCGCCCGTTTCCGGGATCAGGTTCGGGTTGCCGCCCACGGCCGAACGGATCTGGCTGTCAGGCTGTTCGCCGGGACCGCTGCAGCCCGGAGGCAGCGGATCGCCCTGCGCGCAGGGATCGACCGCGGTCGGGAAGCTGTCGACCACGCCGCCGTACAACTCGGAGATGCCCGGCGCCCGGAACACGGTGCCGTAAGTGCCGCGCAGCTTCAGGTTCTCGATGGCCTGGAACTCGAGGCCGATCTGGTAGGTGGTGTCGCCGTCGAAGGCGTCGTAGTCGTCGTAACGCAGACCGCCCTTGATCACCACTTCCTGGGTGCCGTTGTCGTACACGGGGGCCAGCACTTCGCCGAACACGGCGTTGTTGGTCAGGCTGCCATCCGTGCCCGCGCCCACGTTGCCGGTGGCCGCGCCGGACTGCTTGGCGGAGTCAGGGGTGTAGGTGTATTCCTGCTTCCAGTAGCTGTAGCCGGCCGCCCAGCCGAGCGCGCCGCCCGGCAGGTCCCACAGCGAACCGGAAACCGTGCCGCCCCAGAGGGTCTGCTTGGTCGAGAACTGGTCCACCAGGTCGATGGCCACGTAATCGATCATATCCTGGGTCAGGGTCGCGGCCACGATTTCGCCCGTCTCGCGCACGACTGAGCCGCCACCGAACATGTTCAGCGGCACGCAGCCCGCGATCATCGTGTTCGGATTGGTGATGTCCGTATAACACTCGGGAATGCCGTCGCCGTTCATGTCGGCCGATGGGCCGAGGGCATTGAACAGGCGGGCGCCGGAGAACTGGCCGAAGTCGGTGTCCTGGCGGGAGCGGTAGCCCTGGTTCACGTAGGCGTCCCAATCGATGTCGTTGAACGAGCCTTCGAGGCCGGCGACGAACTGGTACTGGGTGATTTCCTGCTCGAAGCTGCGCTTGGTCTCGATCATGCGGCGGCGCGCGTCGGTGACCGGCTCATAGCGCAGCGAGGTGCCGTTGGCTTCGTTGTAGCGGTCGACCGCCTGGCGCAGGTAGTAGTTATCCTGCGAGATACCCGAGTAAGACAGCGTCGCGCCGGTGTCCGGATTGGTCCAGAAGCCGTTGTAGAACGGATCGCCCGGGGTATAGGGCAGAGGCGCCAGTTCCTGCGCCGACTCGCGGAAGTTGCCGCGGATCTCGCTGTTGAAACGGATGTTGTCGGTCAGGTCGAAGTGCGCCTCGGCGAACAGGTTGGTGCGCTCGTAGGGCGTCTGCAGGTAGTTGACCGGCGCGTAGTTGTAGTTGATGCCGTCGAACGGGGTCAGCAGGCCGGCCTCGTAGGGCGCGGTCGCCGGGGTGAGGACACGGTACGTGCCCTGGGTGGCGAAGCGCAGGCGGCTTTCCGGGATGCGCGAAGAGCCGAGGCGGTAGCAGCCGCCGGACGGCGTGCCGTCATACGGGGCGGTCAGCTGGTTTTCGCAGCCCTCGGGATAGATGTAGAAAGAGTCCTTCATGAATTCCCACGGCACGTCGGCCTGGTAGGCCTCTTCCTGGTTCACGTATTCGGCGCCGAACACGAAGTTGCCGCTGTCGAATTCGGTGCCGGCGATCATCGCGACGCTGTATTGCTTGCCGGCGCTGTCGAACCAGTCGGCCTGCTGGGCCGAGACTTCCATGCCTTCGAAATCGCGGCGGGTGATGATGTTGACCACGCCGGCGACCGCGTCGGCGCCGTAAACGGCCGAAGCGCCGTCCTTCAGGATTTCGACGCGCTCGATCATGTTGGCCGGAATGGTCTGGTAGTCACCGCCGTCCACCACGCGCTGACCGTTGATCAGGGTGACCGTGCGGTTGGTGCCCATGCCGCGCAGGTCGACCAGCACGGCGCCGTTGCCACCGTTGTTGGTGGTGGTGCCGATCGGCGAACCGGACATGGAGGGCATGCGCTGAATGATGTTACCGACGTCGGTCAGGCCCTGCGCCTCGATGTCTTCGCGGGAAAGAACGGTCACCGGGCTGGCGCTGTCGATGTCGGCGCGGCGGATGCGCGAACCGGTGACGATCACCTCTTCGATGGTGCCCTCATCGAGATCCTGGGTGTCGGCATCCTGGGCGACAGCAACGGGCACGTAGGTCGCGGCCAACGCGCCGGCACTCACACCTAAGGCGATGTGAATCGCTGTCTGGAGCTTTAAGTTGATGGACATGAATGCTTCCTCATGAAGTATTGATGTGTGTACTTATTGGTGGACCGCTTCATAGGATATGAAACGTGTCGAGGTTTTATACCACTTATGGCCCCGGCAGTAAACAATTCGTTAACAATAAGTTAACGATACAATCATGAAAATGACCTACAAAATGTAGCGGCTGAGGTCTTCGTTGCCGGCCAGCTCGTCGAGATGCGCATCCACGTAGGCCGCGTCGATCTCGCAGGACTCGCCGGAACGGTCGGGCGCTTCGTAGGAAATCGCTTCCAGCAAGCGCTCCATTACGGTGTGCAGGCGGCGGGCGCCGATGTTCTCGGTCGCCTCGTTCACCTGCCAGGCGATTTCCGCGATGCGGCGCACGCCGTCCGCGTGAAAGTGCAGCGTGACGCCCTCGGTCCGCAGCAGCGCCGCGTACTGTTCGGTCAGCGAGGCCTTGGGCTCGGTGAGGATACGCGCGAAGTCGTGCACTTCCAGTGCGCGCAGTTCCACGCGGATCGGCAGCCGGCCCTGCAGTTCGGGTATCAGGTCCGACGGCCGCGCGACGTGGAAGGCGCCCGAGGCGATGAACAGCACGTGGTCGGTCTTGATCACTCCGTAGCGGGTGGACACGGTGCAGCCTTCGACCAGCGGCAGCAGGTCGCGCTGCACGCCTTCGCGGGACACGTCGGCGCCGGCGTATTCGGCGCGGCGGGCGACCTTGTCGAGCTCGTCGATGAAGACGATGCCGTTCTGCTCCGCGTTTTCCAGCGCCTGCTGCTTGATCTCCTCGTCGTTGACCATGCGACCGGCTTCCTCCTCGATCAGCAGGGGCAGGGCATCGCGGATCTTCATCTTGCGCTTCTGCTTTTTCGTTCCGCCCAGGCTCTGGAACATGCCTTGCAGCTGGCTGGCCATCTCCTCCATGCCCGGCGGGGTCATGATCTCGATGCCGGTCGGCGCCGCCACGTCGAACTCGATTTCGCGCTCGTCCAGTTCGCGGTGCACCAGCTGGTAGCGCAGCTTCTGCCGGGTGCGGCTGCCGGCGGAATCCTCCGGCGGCGGCTCGTTCGCAAAGCCGATGCCCCTGACCGTTTCGCCGGCCGGACGCGGCAGCAGGATATCGACGAGGCGGTCGTAGGCGGCGTCTTCGGCGCGCGAGCGGACCCGGGCCATGGCCTGCTCCCGGGTCATCTTGACCGAGGTTTCGACGAGGTCGCGGACGATGGATTCGACGTCCTTGCCGACGTAGCCGACTTCGGTGAACTTGGTGGCCTCGACCTTGATGAAGGGCGCGTTCGCGAGCCGCGCCAGACGGCGGGCGATCTCGGTCTTGCCGACGCCGGTCGGGCCGATCATCAGGATGTTCTTGGGCGTGATCTCGGCGCGCAGCCCCTCTGCGACCTGCAGGCGCCGCCAGCGGTTGCGCAGGGCGATCGCCACGGCGCGCTTGGCGTCGGACTGGCCAATGATGTGCTTGTCCAGTTCCTGGACGATTTCGCGGGGGGTCATTTGCGACATCAGAATTCCAGCGACTCGATGGTCAGGTTCGCGTTCGTGTAGATGCAGATGTCGGCGGCGATGCCCAGCGCCTGGCGCGCGATCTCCTCGGCGCCGAGCTCGGTGTTGCGCAGCAGCGCCATGGCCGCGGCCTGCGCGAAGGGCCCGCCGGAACCGATGGCGATCAGGCCATGCTCGGGTTCGATCACGTCGCCGTTGCCGGATATCAGCAGCGAGTTCTCGGCATCGGCGATGGCCAGCAGCGCTTCGAGGCGGCGCAGGCTGCGGTCGGTGCGCCAGTCCTTGGCCAGTTCGACCGCCGACCGCACGAGGTGCCCGGAGTGCTTCTCCAGCTTGCCTTCGAAGCGCTCGAACAGGGTGAAGGCGTCGGCGGTGGCGCCGGCAAAGCCGGCCAGCACGCGGTCCTTGTACAACCTGCGCACCTTGCGGGCGTTGGCCTTCATGACCGTGTTGCCCAGCGTGACCTGGCCGTCGCCGCCCATGACGACCTGCCGGCCGCGCCGGACCGAGCAAATGGTGGTTCCCCGGTACTGTTCCACTGGCTGTTTCCGTCAATGCGTGAGACGAAAAAGTGGGGTTGGGCGCCGCTGAATGCAAGCGGGCGCCCCGGTCCGGCCCGCCCCTTGCATCGGCTTTTCCACTAAACTGGCCACCGGAATTTGCATTACAGGGCTGGGCCATGGTTCTCGAGTTTTTTCGCGCGCTGCTGCTGGCCGGACTGCCGGTCGGGTTGGCCAGCTACTTCCTGTTCAGCTGGGCGCTGCGCCGGCGGCCGCCGGGGTCCGTGACCAGCCTCAAGGCGCTGCAGCGCGAGATCAAGCAGCAGAAGAAGGAGCGGGCGAAGCAGAAGAAGGAGAACAAGCGCGACCTTGCGGCCGTTTTGGCGGAGGGCGCGCATTTTTCCCGCGACTCGCAGCTGGACCTCATCCACAACAAGTGGCTCACCTTCGGCGGGGGATTCTATGGCGTGGTCGGCCTGCTGACCTATGCCGTCGTGGAACTCAAGGACCTCTGGAACTTCGTCATCGGTTTCGAGAGCGTTTGGGCCCTGTTGGCGCAATTCGGCTTCGATACGCTGGTCGGTCTGCTGGTGGAGGCCTTGCGCAACTTCATCGTGGCGATCGCCTGGCCTGCCTATTGGATGTCGGATATCCGCAGCGATCACATCTGGCTCTGGTTCGTGCTGGCCTGGCTCGGTTACTGGGCCGGCGCCAAATTGGCGTTGCGTCACTTCCACCCGCAACCTGCCGATTGACACTTTTTTTCGGGGCGCCTGCTCAGAATCACCGGGATTGGATTATTATCGCGTGCGAGGCGCGGCGCCCGCCGTCGCCCTGTGACCTGAGGGAGAGAATCATGTCGCTCGCAAAGAAATCCGTGGCCGAATTCATCGGCACCTTCTGGCTTGTGCTCGGCGGTTGCGGTTCGGCCGTTCTGGCCGCCGGTTTTCCTGAACTGGGCATCGGCTTCGCCGGTGTCGCGCTGGCCTTTGGCCTGACCGTGCTGACGATGGCCTATGCCATCGGGCACATCTCGGGTTGCCACCTGAACCCCGCCGTGTCGCTGGGGCTGGCGGTAGCCGGGCGTTTCAAGTTCTCCGAACTGCCGGCCTATGTCATCGCCCAGGTGCTGGGCGCGATACTGGCCGTCGTCGTGCTGGGCATGATCGCAGGCGGCGCCGCCGGTTACGAAGGCGGCCTGGCCTCCAACGGCTTCGGTGAGCATTCCCCCGGCGGGTACTCGCTGCAGGCTGGATTCATCACCGAAGTCGTTCTGACGCTGATGTTCCTGTTCGTGATCATCGGCGCCACCGACAAGCGCGCCCCCGCAGGCTTCGCGCCGATCGCGATCGGCCTGTGCCTGACGCTGATTCACCTGATCAGCATCCCGGTGACCAACACCTCCGTCAACCCGGCGCGCAGCACTGGACCGGCGCTGATCGAGGGCGGCATTGCGCTCCAGCAGCTGTGGCTGTTCTGGCTGGCGCCGCTGATCGGCGCCGCCGTGGCGGGGCTCGTCTACCGCTGGTTCGAGGATTAGGCGCGGCTGAAGCCGCGCCTACGGCGAGGTTTTCTTGCGGGCGCGCGGGTGCGCCTTGTCGTAGACGCTGGCGAGGTGCTGGAAATCGAGGTGGGTGTAGACCTGCGTGGTGGAGATATCCGCGTGGCCGAGCAGTTCCTGCACGGCGCGCAGGTCGCCCGATGATTCGAGCAGGTGGCTGGCGAAGCTGTGCCGCAGGAGGTGGGGGTACACCTTTTGCGGCAGGCCCTGCCGACGCGCCCAGTGGCGGATGCGCGACTGGATCGTGCGCGGCGCGATTGGGTCGCCGCGGCTGCTGACGAAGACGACCGGTTCGTCGCGGCCGGCAAAGTTTCCGCGTGCCTTGCGCCATTCCGCCAGCGCGGCGGCCGCGTGGCTGCCGACCGGCACCACGCGCGTCTTGTTGCCCTTGCCGCGCACCGTCACCAGGCCCGAGGCGCTGTCGAGCTGGTCCCAGCGCAGCCCGGCCAGTTCCGCCAGGCGCAGCCCGGACGAATAGAAAAGCTCCAGCATGGCCTTGTCGCGGACGGCCAGCGGGCTGTCGTCGCGAATGTCCAGCAGGCGCGCGACCGCGTCGGTGTCGAGCGTGCCCGGCAACTTGCGGCCGGTCCTGGGCGCCCGGACCGCCGCGGCCGGGTTGTGATCGGCCAGGCCCTCGCGCATCAGCCAGCGGTAAAAGCTGCGGGTGGCGGAGAGCAGGCGCTGTATGCTGCGCGCGCCCAGCCCCTGGCGGTGCAGGCGCGCGATGAAGCGGCGGATCTCGTGTTCGCCCACGCGGTTGGGATCGCTGATCTCGTGCGCGGCGAGTTCGGCGGAAAAGCATTGCAGGTCGCGGCCGTAGGCCGCACGGGTGCGCGGGGACAGGCCGCGCTCCTCGTGCAGGTAGGCCAGGAAGCGGGTGCCGGCCGGAATCAAAACGGGCCTATGCGGAACGACGCCTGGCTGCCGGTTCCTGGTGGGCCAGGCGAGTGGAGATGACCTCGGCGAGCAGGTCGAGAAACAGCGTGCCCATGCCGGGGTAGAAACGCGCCGGGTCGCTGCTGCCGATCGCCAGCATGCCGTCCGCGCCCTGCTTGCCGAGCGGGACCAGGGCCGTGGACTGTACCCAGCGCGCCTTGTCGCCAAACAGGAATTCCAGCTTGCTTTCACCCAGCCGGCCGCAGACCGTGCGGTCTTTCTCGAGATGCGCGCGGAACGGTTCCAGCGCCGGATCGTCCTCGCTGAGCGCCCTGACTTGCTCGCCCGCCGCGGCGACGGTCGCGTGGTCGAACAGGCAGATTTGCACGATGTCCGCCTTGAAATCGTTCAGCAGACTGTCGCTGAGGCGGCCGAAGAACTCGCGCTGTGACTCGCTGGTCATCAACTCCAGGGTCAGGCGGTGCAGGCGGGACATCAGGCGCTCGTTTTCGGCGGCGACCTGGACGAGGCGGCTGAGCTGGCGGTTGAGGTCCTCGTTGCCGGCGCGAAGTTGCTCCACCTGGCGTTCGATCAGGGAGACGGCGGCGCCGCTCGCGTGGCTGAGCCGGAGGGACGCCAGCACGTCGGGGAATTCCTGCAGGAAGTCCGGGTGTTTGCGCAGGTAGCTCGCGACGACTTCCTTCAAAGATGTCCTCGCCTCCAGCGATGTCTTGTCGTCACTCATTCATGCTCCCTCTGAATACGTGCTCGGCGGGTCCTTTCATGGCGACGGGACCGTCGGCTTCGGGCCACTTTATCACAAGAAGTCCGCCGGGTAGCAGGACGTCCACCGTGTCGCCGACCCGGCCCCAGCGGCGCAGGATGGCGACGGCCGCGCACGCGCCGGAGCCGCAGGCCAGGGTCTCGCCGGCGCCGCGTTCGACCACGCGCAGGCGGATCGTCTCCGGCCCCAGCACCTGGGCAAAGCCCGCGTTGCAGCCTGCGGGGAAGGCCGCGTGGGTGCCGATCCAGGCGCCCATCTCCGGGATGCGCGGATCGCCGATGTCGTCGACCAGCAGCAGCGCGTGGGGGTTGCCCATGGATACGGCGCCGAGTTCGAGCGGGCCCCAGGGCGAGTCGAGCCCGTAGCGTCCAAGCCCGGAGCGTCCCTCGCGCGCGGCCAGGGTCATTGGCAGGCTCAGCGGCACGGCTTCCGGCCTGAAATCGGGCTCGCCCATGACGACCTCGTACTCGCCATCCGCGCAGCGCGTCAGCGTGACCGGTCCGGCGGGGCTTTCCAGGGTGAACGGCCCCGCGTCCGTTTCGCCGCTCAGCTCGAGGTAGAGCCCGACGCAGCGCGCGCCGTTGCCGCATTGACCGGCGGGGCTGCCGTCGGCGTTCCAGATCTCGTAGCGCAGCCGGCAGCCCGCGCGCCGGGCATCGCGCAACACCAGGATCTGGTCGCAGCCGATCCCGAGATGGCGGTCGGCGATGCGGGAGGCGCGCCGCGGATCGAAAACCTGGGCTCCAGAATGCGCGTTCGCGCGCGCGTCGATCAGCACGAAGTCGTTGCCGGCGCCGTGCATCTTGTGGAATTGGAGCGGCGCGGGGCGGCTACTCATTGGTCCTTTTCTTCGGCGTCTTTTTCTTCAGTGCTGTTTTTTTTGGCGCTGTTTTCCTCGGCTTCGCCGGCCGCGCTCTGCGCGTCGTCGGCGGCGGCCGGGGCTGCAGGCGTCGCGGCAGGTTCCCGTTCGGGCAGGTAGAGCGGCCCGCGCTGCCCGCAGGCCGCGCCGAGCAGTGCGGCCACGCAGCCCAGCAGCAGCGCCTTGCGAACGCTGTGCGGCTTCTCGCGCGCGGCGGGTCCGGAATTGCTCATGCGTGGGTCGCTTCCTGAAAGGGCTGATACACTATACGCCATGACCGAAATGCTCGAAACCGTGGAAGTCGAGACCGGCCCGCAGCCCGACGCGGCGGTCGTCTGGCTGCACGGACTGGGCGCCGACGGACACGATTTCGAGCCGCTGGTGCCCGAGATGCGCTGGCCGGGAGCGCCCGCCATGCGCTTCGTCTTTCCGCACGCCCCGGTGCGCCCGGTGACGATCAACGGCGGCATGCCGATGCGCGCCTGGTACGACATCGTGAGCCTGGGCACGGGCCGCGATCACGATCAGCAAGGCATCGCCGACAGCGTCGATCAGGTCGCGCGGCTGGTGCGGCGCGAGCGCCAACGGGGCATCGCCGCCGGGCGCATCGTGCTGGCCGGATTCTCCCAGGGCGGCGCGATCGCGCTGCAAGCGGCCTTGCGTTTCCCCGAGAAGCTGGCCGGGCTGATCGCCCTGTCGACCTACCTGCTGCTCGATCACCGGCTGGCGGCCGAGGCGCACGAAGCGAACCTCGGCCTGCCCGTGTTCGTCGGTCACGGCACGCACGACCCGATGGTGCCGTACCGCCTCGGCGAGCAGCTGGCCGGGCGCCTGCGCGACCTCGGCTGCGCCGTGGAGTGGCGCAGCTATGCGATGCCGCACTCGGTCTGTCCCGAGGAAGTCATCGACCTGGCCGCCTGGCTGCGCGCTCGGCTCTCGTGAGGAGATGAGCGGCACGGTGGCAGCGGAGGTCGTGGCAGAGGGCGTGGCTGTCTACCCGCCTTCCTTCTGCAGCTGGCAGCAATTGCTGGCGGTGGCCGTGATCACCGAGGTGGCCGTGGTGCTGGTCGGGCTCGGTCACGGCGGGCTGCCGGGCTGGCAGTGGTTCGGCATGGCCACCGTCTATGCGCAGTGGATGGCCCTGTTCTGCGCCTCGGGCCTGTGCGTCACCAGCGGCTGGACCGGCCGCATGTCGAGCAGCGGCGCCTGGATCGGCAGCTGGCTGATCGTGGTGTCGCTCGCCTCCGTTTTCAGCGCGGCCGCCTGGCTGGCGGCCGGCTACGCCCTGCCGGGAGGAAACGGCGAACCGGCCGGCCTGTTCGTATTCCGCAGCGCCTTCGCCGTCGGCCTGGTGACGGTGGTCTTCTTCCGCTACCTGGTGATCCGGGCGCGTTGGCGGGCCGAGCTGATCGCCCAGGCCGAAGCGCGCGTGCAGGCGCTGCAGGCGCGGATCCGCCCCCACTTCCTGTTCAACAGCCTGAACACGATCGCCAGCCTGATCCACGACCAGCCGGCCAACGCCGAGGCCGCGACGCTCGACCTGGCCGATATCTTCCGCGGCAGCATGCGCCGGGCCGATCAGCTGATTCCGCTGGCGGACGAACTGCAGCTGGCCCGCCAGTACCTGGACATGGAGAAGCGCCGGCTCGGCGAACGCCTGGAGGTCGACTGGCGGGTCGAGGAACTGCCGCCGGGCGCGGCGGTGCTGCCGCTGATCCTCCAGCCGCTGCTCGAGAACGCCGTCGGGCACGGCGTGCAGTCGCGGCCGGAAGGCGGCAGAATCTCGGTCTACGGCCGCTCCGAGGGCAGCCAGGTCGTCATCACCATCGGCAACCCCGTGGCGCCGGAGGGCTCCGCGGCCAGCGGCCACGGCATGGCGCTGCGCAACATACGCGAGCGCCTGGCGCTGGCGTTCGGCTCGCGCGCCAGCCTGCTGACCAATCGCGACCGGGAACGATTCTACGCAGTACTGAGTGTGCCCCATGTTCAACATACTGATCGTCGATGACGAGCAACCGGCGCGGGACCGCCTGCGGCGGCTGGTCGAAGCCATGCCGCTTTACACGGTCGTTGGCGAGGCGGCCAACGGCGCGCAGGCACTGGAACGCATCCGGGAGCTGAGCCCGGACGTGCTGCTGCTGGACATTTCCATGCCGGGCATGGACGGCATGTCGCTGGCGCGGGTGCTGCAGCAGGGTGGGGCGTCCCCGGCGGTCGTGTTCTGCACCGCCTACCAGGACCAGGCGCTGCGCGCTTTCGAGGTCGAGGCGGTTGACTACGTGGTCAAGCCGGTGCGCGCGGAGCGGCTGGAGAAGGCCCTCGACAAGGCCCGCCGTTTCCTCGGCCGCGACGCGGACCAGGCCGGCGAACGGGAGTATTTCCTGCGCTCGACGGTGGGCGG
>Ga0105090_10000680_pt1 | contig 17320 bp, 9 predicted proteins | sample PPLLak3March2015_FD_79110 | JGI IMG/M metagenome (GOLD analysis project Ga0105090, IMG submission 79110) | Freshwater sediment microbial communities from Prairie Pothole Lake near Jamestown, North Dakota, USA - PPLs Lake P7 Core (1) Depth... | ecosystem: Environmental > Aquatic > Freshwater >... | reverse complement strand
GGGGGGCAATCCGCACCCGGCCCGCCTCCAACCAACAAGGGGACTCCATTCCACTGGTTATCGCAACCCGGCAAGGTGAAGCAAGTCGCATACCGCGATGGACGTTGTTAGAAATCCGGCGGTGGAATGGTTCTTCCAACGCTCATGCGGACAAATTGAGCAAAGACTGCCCTGTCGAATGGCAGCCCGATTAAGAAAAGACACCGACAGAAAAATGTCGGACAGAAAAATAGGCCCGCTCTGACCGCGCAACCGCCACTGCCGAAATGGAACCGCACTAGGCGGAATGCTTGGGCTTTTCCCTCGGCAATCCGCGCTTCCCTGCGGTCCGCGCAGGCGGTTTGGCGAGCGGCCGTATGAACCTGCCGACGAATTGGATGAGCAGCAGAACGCCGAAGAGCGGGAGGACGTACGTGATCAATCGCGGCCGCACTATCAGCATCAGAAAACCCACGCCGATGGATCCCAGCAACCACGGCGGAGATCGCTCGACGATCCGCGACAATTGGGGCATCGCCAACCAGATCGCGCCGAGCAACACTCCGGCCCGGATGGAAATGCTGGCGGCCGTACCTCCATCACGATCCGCTCCGCCGACGGCGATGAGCGCAATCACGCCTCCGGCGAACAGGACCAACGCGATCACTCCGAGGACAAGGCGTCGCATGAGCTCCTAGATCCGATCGAGCGTGTCGATCCAGCGCGCCAATTCGGCGAGGTCGGCATCGTTCAGGTCGCGCTGTTCGGGGAGCTTTTTGGTCGTCACGGGAAACTTGAGGTCTCCCAGCCGTTTCATGGCCGCTTCAATCGGCGCGCTCGTTCGTGATTTATCGATCGTGGCCGAATAGATGGCCAGGCGTTGAATCGGATCGTTCTCGGGCGCCTGGCTGCGCGCCGGCGGCCCAGCGTCGACGACCGCCACACCGCGCACGATGTCACGGTGCCCGAGCGCCACCAGGAACGCCATCGACCCACCCGCCTGATAGCCGTTCACGACGATTCGGCTGCGATCGATCGAATAGCGACCGACCAGGTCGTCGATCGCCTTGCGCACAAAGGCGACTTCCGTGGGCTGCCAGCGTTTCGGATCGGCTGACTTGGGCGCGAGCAGGATGGCGCCTTCGCTCGCGCAGAGGCCCTTCCAGCGCTCGACCAACTTGTCCTGGTCAAATCCGTTGGGCGCATGCAGCGTCACGATCAACGCGTGGGGGATCGCCGGATGGTAATTCTCGGGAACATACGCGACGCACTCGTTCGCTTCCTCCGGAATCTTGATCGCGACCACGCCGACCGCGGGGCGTTCGGTGGCGGGCGGAAGTTGCGGTCGTGCTGGTGGCAGCGAATCGGGAATCGCCGTGGGTATCGTGCCGGTCGTCACTTCGACCTGCATGGCATCGGCGCCGCGCTGGATCTTCAGCGCGACTTTCGCTCCGGGGTCGAACGCGGCGATGCCATCCCGCAGCGCCGCGGCGTCCGCCACGGCATTCTCGCCGATGGCCAGAATTCGATCACCGGTCTTGAGCCCGGCTTTGTCAGCGCCGCTGTTGGGATAGACGTGACGCACGCCGACACCCGGGCCGGTCGCGGTTCCTCGCGTCGGCAGCAGCCCCACGAACGGATGCTGATAGGGATCGACCTTTTCGACCAGTTCCAATTCGCGTTCGAGACGCTCCTCGCCGCGCAGCACGACGATCTTGACTTTCTCGCCCGCGTAGAAACGTCCCAGCGAGTGCCGCAGTTGGGCCAGTCGTTCGACCGGCGCCCCCGCCAACTCCACGATCTTGTCACCCGACTTGATCCCGGCCGCGGCGGCGGGCGATTTGACTTGAACATGGGCGATAATCGCCGGATCGGAGACCACGTTGCTCCCTTGCAAGGCCACGCCGAGCAATCCGGCGTGCAAGTCCTTTCCTTGCTTGAAGCGTTCCAGTCGCGGCAAGATGTCGACCAGCGGCACGGCGAAGCCGATCCCCGAATCGTACAGTTCGGCGCCGGCCAGTTCCGGCCTCTCGCCTTGCGCCTGAGCCGACATCGGCACCAGCACTCCGTACACTCGACCGCGAATGTCGATCAACGGGCCGCCGTAGTTATTGGGCGAGATCTTGGCGTCGGTCTGCAGCGCCTTGCTCCAGATCCGACTGACGGCCGACAAGATTCCGGCCGAAACGTTGGGTTCGACGGAGTCAAACGTGCGCCCCACGGCGATCGTCCACTGGCCTGGAACCATTTCCTCGCGCGGCACGGCGACCGGGACCGGCAGTTTCTCGGGAGAGTTTACCTTCAGCAGGACCAGCATCCGGCTATGGTCGCGAGCCACGATCTGGGCCGCGAGCCGCTTGTTGCCGGCGAGCGTCACGAGAATCGAGGCGGGCTCCTGCACGAAATTGAAAGCGCTCGACAGAATATAACCATCCTCGCTCACCACCAGCCCCGTCGTGGGACCGGTGCCGACCAAGACTTATCCGACTCTTTCCAAGCCGCCCAGAGTTTCGATCTTGACCACGGTCGGCGCGACGGCCGAGACGGCGGCCTTCACGGCGCGTTCTTCCAGTTCCACCAGATCGTCTTGCGCGCACACTCCACGAAGCGCGCCGCCCCAGGCCAGCGCCGCGCACAAGCCGCCGATGACGATTCCCCACATGCGGTTGCCAGCAATCATCCCAGAAATCTCCCGTGTATTCGGCGCGGTCGCGAACGTGCGACGACTAAGGTTGGTCGGGCGCGAGCAGCTTCATTTCGATCAACTCTTGGCCACGCTGAACGACGAGTCGAACCTCGTCCAGCCGATCGATAAAAGTGAGTTCCTCGAGCAACACCTTGCGTGAGGAAACGGTGCGATCGTTGACGAACAGGATTAGGTCATCGGCCTTCAATCCGGCCTTGGCGGCGGCCGAGTTGGGCTCGATGCGATCGACGTACGGGGGCGTCTTGGCCAAGACGTCCGGAACCAGGTAGACACCCAGCAGCGACACGGTCACCGGTTCCTTCGGCTTCTTGGCGTTCGCGGCGTCGCCGGCGGACCGAGGTCGCGACTTGCCAGCCAAGATGTCGTCGACCGCCACGGTCAATTCGCTGACTGGGATGGCGTAATTCAGCCAGGTATCGTTCAGTGAATTCTTAAGCTCCTTGCCCAGCAAGCCGGCGATTCGTCCCTTACGATCGGTCAGGGCGCCTCCGGCGGCGCCAGGGTTGTTCGTCATGGCATCCAGTACGTAGACCGCGCCGTTATAGGTTGTTTCGTAGGCGCCGCGTCGCGCGGCGAGCGACGTCTTGGCCGCCACTTGACCGTGCAGCACGCTCGCCGCTTCGTTTCCCGCCGCCACATTGAACAGGTTGCTGAACGCCAGGACTCGATCGCCCGCCGTGAGCGTCGCCGCTTGATCGAGATTGAAGAACGGCAAGTCCTTCGCGTCGCACTTCAAGACCGCGATTTCCAGGCGAGGATCGGCGCCGACCAGCGCCGCGTCGAATCGACGGCCGTCGTCCAGGACGACAGTCACCGTGTCCTCGGCCGTATCCAGCACGTAGCTCCAGGTGGTCAGCACGTGCCCCTCGGCCGAGATCACGAATCCGCTTTGGTAGGCCTCGAGTCCCCGCACCCCGCCCGCTCCAAAGACCTTCACGATTTTGGGTTGCACGCTGGCGATCACGTCGGCATACGAGCCCTGCGCCTGGGCCGCACGAACCGCGCCGCCGAGGACCAGGAGCGCCATTCCCAGAGCGAAGAAACTTCGCAGGTCTCGCCCAATGCACCGTCGCATCATCGTCATACCCATCATTGCCAAATCGCTGGTGATTCTGGAATCGTGCTCGCCGTACGTCGTTACTTCGCGGCCTCGTTCGCTGGTTTGGCAGCGGGTACAGCCGCTGCCGCCGAAAGCTCAATCGACTTGATCTGGAAAATTCCCACGGTGCGTTCGCCATGACGAACCGTCAAGCGGTGCGGCCACATTCGTCCGTCCACCTCTTTGTAGTCGTCAAACTGAATCTCACAGGGATCGCTCTGTTCGTCGGGGAACGATTCCAGGGCGATCAGCAGGCCACTTTGGCGATCGAACAAGAACTGGGCCTCGACGACCTTATGCGTGCCGATCAATACGTCCGCGAATTCCGGCTTGCCGGGGATAGGCAAGGTCCCCAGATAATGGACTTCGCCAAATTGACTCGGCCCTTCCGCGATCAATTGTCGCCACAAATGCAACGCCACCAGCAGGCCGCCACTTTGGGGCGGCACCAACTGCTCGTCCAAATCCTTGGCCAAGTCGACGGTCGCCGGACCATTGGGGAGCGTGGCTTCAATCTTTTGTTTGCCCAGGCGAAACTCGAACGGCCCGGTACCTTCCAGTTCCCCCTTGAGCACGATCACCGGCGGAACTTGTGACAACTTGGCCTTGGTCGTGAAGCCGTTCCAGACTCGGTCACGATGCAGTTCGTTGAAATAGTAGTTGGCGAAGCCTGATCGTTGCTTGACCAACTTGGCCACATGCGGCGGAAGCGGAGCTGGGACAGGTGGTCCCTCCGGCGTGCCGGGCTTGGGCGCCGGGGGAGTGCCTGGGGGAGGCATCGGAGGCGCCGGCTGGGCCGGTTTGGGCGTCGGGCCGTCCTTGGGAAGCGGCTTGCCGGGGACCGGCTTGGGAGCACGCGGCGTGCCGCGCTTCTGCACTTGCGCCAGCAACTCCTCCTCGGAATGGACTCCCGCCAACCGCACCCAGATTTCGTGTCGTTCGCCCTCGCGCCGATAGACCATCGGCACTCGCCAACCCTTGGGATAGATGCCGAGCGCGTTCTTGAAGCCGTTGGCGGTGCTGACGGTTCGCCCGCCAAAGGAAACGATTTCGTCTCCATACCGCAAGCCGCGTCGATACGCGTCGGATGACTCCAGGATGTTCGTGACCACCACGTGTCCCGATTCATCGGTGGCCACGGTCGCGCCCAACGTCGCGTGATCGACGATCCGGCCGCCGTTCAAGTGCCCCAGAAAGTACTTGATCTGGTTGATCGAGATCGCGTAACCGACTCCCACATTGACGCGACCACGTTTTTCGAACGAGCCGCGGCCATTGATGCCAATCAACTGGCCTTGGGCATTGAAGAGCGGTCCACCCGAGTTCCCCGGATTGATCGCGGCGTCCGTTTGAATGCAGTCGGCGTATTCCAGCAACGTTCCGGCGGGAGGCTGGTAGCGGTGAGTGCCCGAAACGATGCCGTAACTGATTGTCGGTTGAAAATCCGTGGCCAGCAGAAAGGGGTTGCCCACGGCGAAGCACCAGTCGCCGACCTTCACCGAATCACTGTCGGCGATCTCGGCCGCGGGAAAATCGTCGCGTCCCAACAGCTTGATCAGCGCCACGTCGCCCACGGGATCAAACCCAACGAGCACCGCGTCGTAGAGCTTGCCGTCGGCCATGCTGCACTGCATGTACTCGCCGCAAGGTTGAGTCACGTGGAAATTCGTCAGGGCGAACCCATCGGCCGTGATGACCACGCCCGATCCGCCCCCCTTACCGCCGCGTTCAAAGACGGCCACGGCCGACCGAGTGGCCTTGGCGATGGCGGCGATCCGAGTCTTCTCGGCAGCGATGACCGCCTCGGGGACATCGGCCGAGTCGCCTCGCTCGGCTCCCAAGCCCCCGAACGCCACGCCACATCCCAAGGCCAGTGCGCGCAGCCAATGTCGTAACGTCATTTCGTGATCCTTGCATTGGCGAGATTCAAGTGGTCGGCGATATCAAGTCCCTCGCCGTAGTCCACCAGTACTGTCAGTCGCCGGACTGCGGTCAAATCCAAGTCTAGCTCAATCGGCGCGTCCTTGCCCGAAATGGGACGATCGAACAGCGTGCGGTTGTCGCCGGTCACCACCAGTTGCACGTGCCCCGTCTCGCGCACTCGGTCGTCGATCCCCACCGTGGCCAGCAAGCGCTTGAAGTTCCTGGGCACTCGGTACGTCAGCAGCGTCCGACTGTGGATCGAAAGCCCTTTGTCGTAGGACTGACCGGCCAACAACAACTTGCCGCCGGCAAACGCCTGGTCCCGCCGAGGTTGATACAGACGCGACAAGCGGGCGGCGGCCGTGCGCGATTCGACAAACGGCGTCCACTCCACGGAATCAGGTTCCAGATCGCTCAGAAAGAGGGTGTTGCCGCTGGAAAAATCGAGTTTCTCGATGCGATCCAGGGGCAACGCGAGCAAGGCCCCCGTGGTCGTTTCCAATTCCAATTGATCGCCTGACAATTTCAGCGTCTTGGCACTCCAACGCCCTCCCGAAACGTCGATCACTCGCCCAATCGGATCCGCGAGTTCCCGAGCGACCGGCTGGAAAAACAGGAGTCCTTCCAGCTTCTCGCGCTTCACGGGAATGCGATCGCCGTCGATTTCAAATTGAATCACGTCGGCGGTGATTTCCTGGACGACCCCTTCCTGCCGATCGAGGATCCAGGTCGGTTGGTCGGAGTTTTCCGCTTTCGCTGGCTTGCGAATGATCAGCGTGTCGCCGGTAATCTTCTGCGCCGTGATTTCCAGCCAGGCCTGGTCGAGCGCGGCAGTGGGAGAAAATCGTAAGGAGCGAATGGTACGAGTCCGAATTTCGGCGGTCGCAGCGCCGCTGACCGTCACGCGCGCGACACCCTTGGCCGACACCAGCGAGTTGGTCGTAAACGTGGAACCATCGATCAGTTCGACGACCGTGGCGGACTTGCCCTCGGCGGTCGGGGTCGCGGTGCGGCCCACGAAAGCGATCCCCAGCACATTTTTGAGTTCAAGGCGTTGATCGCCTTGAGCCGTCTTCACGACGACTCCGTCGGCGGACAACTCCTGAAGCGTGCCCGCCGCTTTCGCTCCTCCTAGCTGCGTGACTTCGACCTCGCCCCCCACCAAGCCAAGCAAACCAACAGCCAGCCAATGCCACATTCTCGCGATCCTTGATACTCGTCCCGCGGGTCACGCGGGACGAAGTGATGGGCGGGTCATGCGAACCGAGGCCAGCAGCCATTGCAATGACGGAGCCACTGCACTGAAGGCCGAGGTCGCCTACTTCTTTTCACCTTCTCGAGCGATCTTCCGGAAGTACTCTTCAATCGTCTCACGGAAGTGCGCCGGCAGGTCCTTACTGATCTGCTGCAGAACTTCCTGCCGTTCCTTGGGAGGCAAGTTACCCCACCCCGATTTGCTGCCAATACTCTTGGGATCGACGTTGCCCGGGCCTTGCATGCCACCCGGCGTGCTATCGGGCCGCGGCGACGAGGGACTTGATCCACCAGCGCCGCCGCCGGGCTGCTGCTGTTTCTTCTGCTGTTCCTCCATCTCCTCGATCATCTTGTCCAGCTTGGCGATGACATCGTCTTCCTCCTTGCGCACCTTCGTGCCGGCTCGACCGTGATTCAGCCGGCGACGAATGTCTTCCATCAGGCGGGCGATTTCGTCCAGCGAATCGGGCTTCAGCGGACGCAGATCCGCGTCCATCAATTTCGCCAACGTCACGTAGCGGCGCGGAATGGCCTTTTCGTTCTCCATCAACTTGGCCAACGCCGGCAAGCACTTTTCCTTGTCGAGCAACTTGTGGTAGGCCGCGCTTCGATAGAAGAGCAGCGACGCCGGATCGACGACCGCTTGAGGCTCGAGCCCTTCGAGTTGTTCTAGGGTCTCGTCATGCAGATCGTGCTGAATCAGCCAACGAGCCAGATACAGCCGCAGATTGTCGCGCACCAGCGGAGGCGTCGCGGCATCCTTGAGCAGTGGTGATTTGGGCACCTCGCGACGCGTATCGGTCGAGCGGCAGAAGTCCACGATTTCGCGTGCCGCCGGTTCGACGAGGGCGATGGTGTCGACAAAGCGGTCGAGCAGATCTGGCCCGGTCAGGGACTTACTCTCCTCGGACCACATTCCGGCGATCTTGGCCTTCGTGGCGTCGTCCACGGGCTTGGTCGCCAACCAAGCGGTCAACTTGGCCTGCACTTCCTCGGCCGAAAGCGGCGCCCAGGTTACTCGCAGCGCCAATTCGTCGTCAGCTCTCACCGTTCCAGCGCACAGCACGACCGCCAGCCCGATGGTCACTATGAAACGCTTCATGTTCGAACCTCGCTTCCCTACTTGTTTTTGCCCAGAACGATGTCTCGAGTAATCTGCTGCAAATGGTCCTGCTTCTCGCCCAGCTTGCCGAGTGCTTCTTGCAGGTCGCTGTCTTTCGCCTGACCTGTCGGGTCGTTCACGTCGTCCAGCAACCTGGAGTAACGCTTGGTGCGATTGTTGATCCGCAGCTGCAACGACCGAATCATTTTCAGCTCCGCGATCTTGTCGACGAGCGGCTTGTCCTGCGGCGGCGAGTCCATGGGAGGCATCGGCGGCTGCTTCTTGTCGTCCATGTCCTGCTGGGCTTTTTGCAGTGCCTCGATGATCTCCTCGAGCGCCGCAATGATGTCTTCCTCGATGTTCTGGGTAATCGTGCTAACTTCCGCTCGATCCAGCCGCTGGGAGACTTGTTCCATGTCGTCCCGAACCTGTTCCACGGTTTCCGGGAAGGCGATCGACGAGCCTTCTTCCAGCAGCAAGGTCAGTGCCTTGTCGGCTTCCACGACAATTTTCCGCTCGTCGTACGCCAAGCGGCCTGAATCGACTTGAATATCGACATCGGGCTGAGCCGACGAGCGAGCATCGAGACGCTTCGTGGATTCGTAAACTCGCAACTGCATTTCCAGCATCTTGCGGAAGCGTCCCTCGAGCATGGCCAACATGCGTTCGCGTTCTTCCTCGCGCATTTGTCGCAAGATTTCTTCGAGCTCGCGTTTGGCCTTTTCTAACTCCTCCTTGGCTTTCTCTTGTTCTTCGACCGCTTCCTTGCGATTCGCTTCCGCGAGCTTTCGTTCGGCCTCACGCATTTTCTCTTCCGCGGCCTGAATACGCTGCCGAGCCGGATTGGCCGCCTGCTGCTGTTGTTGTGGCTGTGGGCTGTCGCCCGGTTTTCCCGAGTCGCCGGGCTTTCCGTCTTGTCCGGGCTTGCCCTGGGACGGCTTGCCTTGAGCTCCAGGCTTACCCTGCGAACCCGGTTTGCTTTCCGATCCAGGCTTACTTTGTGAATCGGGCTTGCTTGCCGAGTCTGGCTTCTGACCATCGCCAGGCTTCTGACCATCGCCAGGCTTCTGACCATCGCCAGGCTTCTGACCATCGCCGGGTTTCTGACCGTCACCGGGTTTCTGACCGTCACCGGGTTTCTGACCGTCACCGGGTTTCTGGCCGTCGCCGGGCTTCTGGCCGTCGCCGGGCTTCTGGCCGTCGCCGGGCTTCTGACCGTCGCCGGGCTTCTGGCCGTCGCCGGGCTTCTGGCCGTCGCCGGGTTTCTGGCCATCGCCAGGCTTCTGGCCATCGCCAGGCTTCTGACCGTCGCCGGGCTTCTGACCGTCACCGGGTTTCTCGCCATCGCCGGGCTTCTGACCATCGTCCGATGGTTTTCCGTCATCGCCGCTCTTCGGCTTCCCTCCATCATCATTACCGTCGCTGTCTTTGCCGTCGGGCTTTTTACCACCCTCTTCGTTTTCCCGAATCTTGTCGGCCAAGCCCCCCGTGCGATCGGCGACTTCCCGTTGTTCGTCGCTCAACTGCTTCGTGTCGGCGCCTCCTTCCGTGCGTCCTTGCAGGCTCTTTTCCAACCGCAGCAAGCGATCGACTTCCTTGATGTACTCGCGGATGCGAGCCTGCTCGCTCTTCAGGCGATCCGAGCGATTTTCGCTCTGCAGCAGTTCGAGCAATGCTTTCAAATCGGACTGCGCGGTATTTTGACCATCGAGCGCTCGATCCAACGAGTTTTGATTCAGAAACTTGGCGATCGCGTTCAGTTGCGTCAGCGTGAGGCGTTCCTTGGACTGCGTAATCGCCTGCTTGAGCAAGGCCGCCCGGCGCGGATTCGAAGTGGACTCGAACGTGGCCATGCGTGCCATCAATTCTTCGAGTCGGGAATACTTGTCGGCCAGACGCCCCTGTTTGGAAGACAGCTCATCTTCCTGACGAGGCTCCGCATCCGGTTTAGCATCCGGTTTAGCATCTGGTTTAGCTTCTGGTTTAGCTTCTGGCTTGGCCTCTGGCTTGGCTTCTGGTTTGGCTTCCGGCTCTGAGTTTGGCTTGGCTTCGGTCTTTGCGGGAGCAGGTTTTTCGGCGGGCGCCTGCTGGGCGGAAGCGAGCCCGGCTCCCCACAGGCTGAGCGAAACGACGACGGCCCCGAGCACTCGATTCCACGTCCGCGTCATACATGACCTCTTGTTCTGGATGGCAAATCCTATTTGGTCAGATCGAGCAACTGCTTTTTCTTCTGTTGCTTCGTCTTGTCGATCAACTCACCCTGCTCTTTGAGCAGATCCCGCACGATGTCCAACAGTTCGTTGAAAGTTTCTAGATCGAGCATGTTCTGCAGGACTTCGTTCATTTCCGCCAGCACGCGTTCCGCTTGCTGAATCGCCGCTTCGGACAATTCTCCGCGTTGCTGTGCGTCGTCGAGTGCTTTTTCCAGGACGGCCAGTCGGCGGTCAAGTTCGGCGAAGTCCACCTGCGCAATTTGACGCAACGGATCGGCGATTTGTTCCTGCAGCCGGCTCTTGCGATCTTCGGTGTCGACTCGGTTGTTGATCAGTTCCTCGCGAATTTCCGCGAACGAGGCCGAGATTCCGAGGACTTCCTGGGAGTTCTTCATGCTTTGCTGAATGGCCTGCGTCACCAGCAGCGATCGCAGAGATCGAATCCGCTCTTCGGGCGAGCGGTTATCGGACGATTCTTCGCCCGGTTCCGTGCCAGAAGCGCCGGAGACTTCACTGCTCCCCTTGCCGCCGGGATTTTCGCCACCCGAGGTCGCGGGACGCCGGTCGTCCGGTTCGGCGCCGGCTTTGTTACGTTCCTCGCTGCCCGGGCTGTTGGCTTCCAGCTTGACGCGGACCAGCGAATCTCGCAGCAACGTCACTTCCTCGATGGCCTGTTCGAAGCGGCGTCGCAAGGCCAACTCGCGTGATTCGAGCAATCGCAGCAGTTCGTCGGAGGTCACCACTTCCAATTCGTAGTGATCGCCGCTCCCCACATTGGGCCCGGCGTCCTTCAGCTTGAAACGATCCTCGGCTTCCACTCGCAGCGTCAACTTATCTTTTGGCTTGAGTTCCAGCCCACCTTCTTCGGAGCGCAGCTTCCGGAAGTCGACTTCCGTTTCCACGGCGCCGGCTTTCGTCATCGCCACCGGCTCTTGACGCGGCGATTGATCGTTCAGCTGCAGATCGATCCAGCCGCGCGACACGCCATAATCGTCCTCGATCTTGCCCTGGGCGGGCACGACAACATCGGGAGTGACCACGGTGCTGATTCCCTTGAGCCGAATGTCAACTCGCGGCGCTTCGTCGGGAATCGCGGTCACGGCGATGCGTTGTGGACTTTCGCTCAGCACGTTATCGCGGTCGTGCAACGTGACTTCGAGCAGCAGATTGCCGGACAGGCTCTCGACGGGAAACTCAAACTTCTGAGCCGCGTCGCCTTTGCCCTGGACTTCGACAATCGTCGAGACGTTCGTTTCGGCATTGCGAATCGTGACCTTTTGCAGTTCCTTGTTGGCTCGGGCCTTCACGGTGAACTTCGTGCCGCGAGGAAGTTGCGTCCCCGCCGGCAGGTAATTGATCGAGCGAGGCAGCCACGACGACGTGGCTTCATCGACCATGTAGGCCGGAAATTCGCAGGCCAACTCCGTCTCCACCAAGGCCGGGCTATCGACCACGTTGATCCGATACGAGCCGACGCGGTGATCGTGGCCGATCACGCTGAAGTCGAGCGAGGTCACGATCCCCTTCAACGGCTTCCCGTCGAAGGCATAGGTCTGAACCTCCTTGTCGACGCCGCCGATTTTTTCGCGACGCACGCGACCGATGCGTTTCATCGCCACGCGTCCCCGCTGGCCATCTTGTTGACGATAGGTGAACGTGCAGACGTCGGGGATGACGGTCGCGCTCGCGTCCGCCACCACTCGCAGGTTCAGGTTCGCCCCGCGGGCCACCTTGATCGAGCCCTCCACGAACTCGACGAGCGACGGAGGTGCATCGGCCGCGCTGGCCAACTGTTGAGCGCGCTGAACTTCGATGCCCAAGACTTCGATACGAGCGCGACGAGGCCAGGCCTCTTCGCCCACCAACCAAATCCGGTTCGTCGCCAGTTGAAATGATGCCGGGCTGATGGCGTAAAACCCGACCAGGCTCAACACCAACCCTGCCACGGCTGCCAGCTTGAGAACGAGCGGCCGCAGGTTGAACACTTCCCCAAGCCGCACTCGCCCGACTTGCGTTAGGGCCTCGGTATTGGTGAACGTGAGCATCTCGGAGCTGAACTCGTCCGCATGCTGGGGGCTTTGCGACAATTCGACGACCGTCACCAGGCTGTCGTGAAACTGGCCGAAGCGACGTTCCAAGAGGAGCGCGAGGCTGCGATCTTGCAAGCTCGCGAACAAACGACTCAACACCCAGCGGTACAGAATGAAAGCCAGTACGCCACCAATCACGACCAGGATCGCGGCGCGAGCCCATTGCGGGAGTTCACTCGACCCAACCAGGATCGGCAGATAATCCAACGCCAGCGCGGCCCAGAAGGTCAGGCCGATCCAGATGGCGGCGACCGCGAGCCCTTCCAAGACGACGTAAAACCGGATGCGTCGCCTGAGCGAGGCCAACACCACGCGGATTTCGGCAGGCAGGGGTACAGGATTCGTCGGACTCGCCATAAGTCAACCGCCCACGGGGCTGCCGCTTCACAAAAGTTCAGGAATTATAAAGCCATACGCTTCTAGAAGTCCACATCAAGCATCAAGGAACCTTGACGGATCCGAGGTGACCAGCGAACTTCGCGCCCTCAGGTTGCATCCGATCAGGCCAGCTTACTTAACCGTCGAATCAGCCATTCCAACGACAAAACACCGCAAATCAAACCCATGAGCCACGTCATCAACGCGCGTTCGAAGTTCTTGTCCGGAGTGCCCGGCAGGAAACTCGTTTGGTCCTGCGGTTCCAACACGCTGGCGATCGATTGGCCTCCGCCTTGACGATTCATCGCGGCGTCGACCCCCAAGAAGTACTCCCCACCCGTCTTCTGGGTGAGATTGGTCAGCAGGGCGTCGTTTCGTTCCGGTCGCTCGATTTCGCGGGCCGGAACGCGCGCTTTGACTTCTCGAACCAGCAGTTCGTCACCCGCCGATTGTGGGGGATTCACCTCGACTCGATAGTCTCCTTCCAGCAGGGCGGTGAATTGAGCCGAATACATGCCGCCGCGAGCGGTGTCCTTGACCTGCCGCATTTTCAACGGAGTGCGTTGACCGTCCGGCAGTACCAGGTTCGCCGCCACTTCGGCATCGGCCAACGGCCGCAGCTGGGGATCCTTCAGGATCGCGCGCACCGAGATATGATCCCCCAGGACGCAGCGATCCTTGTCCACCAGCAGAACGCCGCGCCGTGAATCGCGCTGCAGACGCCCTTGCGAAACCCAGCGAATGAGCTTGGTGTAGTACTGGTCGAAGAAGGTGTCGTCCACCGCCCGCACTCGCCACATTTCGCCACTGGCCTGGAACACGACGCGTCCCGCGCCATAGAAGTGGTTGGCCAGGTAGATGGGGAGCTGGCCGTCGAGTTCCGTGTCGGGATCGGAAAAGCGGGCCAGAATGCGGGCGCCCGGCTTGGGATCCTTCACGGCATAGTAACCGTAGACCCCTTCGAACGAGGTCCAATTCTGTTCGCTGGTCGTGGCCGTGTCGGCCAGCCAGAGGAATTGCGAATCGAGGCCATCGCGAGTGAACTGCAGAGGCCAGGCTCTGTCGCCGCCGAATCGTCCCAGGCTGAGCGTCGCGGCGCCTTGGTAATAGAACGCGACGGGGTACAGTCCCTTGATCGTGTCGGCCACAATGTCGCCCGGTCGTCGCGCGCTCCACTGCGGGGTGAACACAGGGCCGGCGACGACAATCAACCCGCCCGCCTCTTCCGCGACCCAGCGTTCCAGCAGCCGAGCTTGATCGTCGTCCAGCAGTTCCCAGTTGGGGTCGAAGCCGACGATGCAATCGTATTCGAACAGTTCTTCCGCCGTTTCGGGGAATTCGAAAAGCAGCTCGTTCGATTCCTGCGAGATTCCTTCCACGCCCGACTGGAGCCACACGTCGACGGTCGTTTCCTTATCCCGGAACAGCAGCTTATTGAGGAACTGGTACTCGCGCGACGGGCCGCCGGCGATCACCAGGACCTTATTCTTGCGTTCGACAATCTCGACCGACGTCGTCCGTTCGTTGTCGCGCACATCGTGATCCGGCTCAGGCAGAATGACGCGGACCTTGTAATTGATCTTGCCGACTTCCTCGGGAGTCAACTCGAACCGCACCGACTGCATTTCGCCATCGGCGCCGAGCGAGATCCGTTGTTCTTCCTCGAGCTTGCCCGCGGCGCCGGCGTCGGCCCCCGACACCAGTTCGACACGAATTGAGCGCCCTTTGTAACCGACCGCCTGCAGCAATCCGGTCACCGTGAATTTGTCCCCCGGGTAGACTCGTTGCGGGGCCTCGACATCCACGACGCGAATGTTCTGCGGTCGCTTGTCCGAGCCTACTCCCACCGCATAGATCGGAATGCCGGCCTCTTGCGCCGACGCCACCGCGAGGTCGCAATCCAGGCCCGGATTCTGTTGTCCGTCGGTAAACAAGACGATGCCCGCGATCGGTCCGCCCCGTTCCTTGTTGACCACCTGCTGCAGCACTTCGTTGATTCGCGACTCCACGCCGCGCGGGGTGAGTTCCGCGGCCCAATCCACGGTCGGCGCCGGCGTTTCCGATTCCGCATCCTCGTTCGTCCGCCGCTGGTCGCTCGCCAGCGCCGGCTCCTGCACACCCAGGGTGACCAGCACGTTGAAGCCCGGCGTCCGCAGTGCGGCGACCGCCAAAACCACGACGGCGCCGATCAGGGTGACCATGCTGACCAGCAGCGCCCAGGACGTGGGTTCGCCCCCGGCCTCGCGACTCGATGGCCGCCGTGGCGCGGCGCGCAAGCGGGCGAGCAGCGATAACAGGCCGGCAAGCATGGAAATAACCAGCAGCACGCCGGCGGCCATGGCGGTCGCGCGGGCCTGCCGCAGATTGTCCTGCGCTTCCTGGGTCTCGTTGGGTTGGCCGGCCAAGTCGTCCGCCGAGGGAATTTTGCGATAGGTGGCCAATTCGACGGCCTTCATCCCCTGATCGAACCGGTGCACCACCACATCGTGGTCCTTGCGCAGGTTGGTGATCAGATCGCCCTTGCCCAGTTCGTTGGCGACGAGCTCCAACCGGCTGCGCGAATCGCTCCCCTTTTCCGCGCTGTCGCGCAGGCCCATGCTTTGACTGGTGTCGACCAGCACATGCACGCGCGAGTTCTTGACGATGCGTCGTTCGGCACGCCGTTCCAAGTCGAGGTAGAAAAACAGAATGCCCAGAAACGCGCCGATGCGCAGCGCGACCAGCAACCAGGCCAAGCCACGCCGCAATTCGACACTGTCGCGCCGATACATGACGAACACGTACGCGGCCACCGCCACGCAGACGACAATCATCACCAGCCACTGCCACCACTCGGAGAGTGATTGCAGTCGCGCGAACTGGTGGTAGGTCGTCGTCGCCTGCCCCAGCATGGGATGTGGGATCATGAATGCCTTCTCCCCTTCGCCATCGTCCGTTGGATCAATTGGTAGGCAGCGGCTGCCGCAGTGACACAGGAGCACTCGCCGCAACCGGCACCGGATGGTAACTCGCGAAATAAGCCAGCAACTGTTCGCCGATCAGAAAGCAAATCAGCAGGGCCATCAGCAGCAAGCTGCGATTCATGCCCCCCAAGTCGCCAATGTCGGATTCGAACTGCTCGGCCAATTGAAACTTGGGATTCGCGAGCGCCAGTTTGGGCAGCATCACGCTGGAATCGGCGACCGCCACTTCTCCTTCGCTCGCGTCGACATTGATGGCGAAGCGGCGAGCCTCGAACTTTCCCTCGGCCGTCATCGGCCAGACCTCGTAGATGCCTCCTCGATCCGTGTCCGGACCGACGACATGGGGCGCGCCAATTTGCGCCACGAGGAACGGTGACTTATCCTGCTTGCGTTCCGCCACTCGATCCTGCACGACGCGCGTGGACGCCTTGAGTCCCGGCGTGACGACCTTATAGTCCTTGCGATACTTGTCGGCTTCCAGTTGCACGTCCAGTTCCTGCCCCACCTGCCGGACGGGATCGACATAGCGCCCCGCCGTGAGGTAGGCCTGAAGTTTCAATTGCATCACGATGAAGCTGGGGTCTTGAGCCCAGTTATTCCAGAAGGGGGCGGCCGAAGTCAGAAACACGGCCACCCGTCCGTCGCCGAATTGCTGGTCGACGGCGAGTGGCGCCCGATTGCGAAGCCGAGCCATCACGGTAATCGTCGAATCGGCGGGGGGCTTCCAGCCGTCCTTCAAGCGGAAGTACTTTTCCACGGCCACCAGTCGAATGAACGAATTGGTCTCGCCCAAGAAGGCCCGAAATACCGGGTGTTCCAGGGGCTCGATGTCCGCCGCGGAATCTTCGGGCTTCTCCGGCAGGATGTCCGCTCGTTCGAGCTCGACGGGAAACAAGCCTTGCCCGCCCCGGTACAGCTTCTCGTTGTAGAACTTCGGGCTGACCGAGTCGCCCAGGAAAAAGGCGACGCCACCGCCGCCGCGCACATACTGTTCCAGCGACGTAATGGCCGAATCGTCGAGCCGCGGCACGTCGAACAGATAGATGGCGCGAAACCGGGCCAGATCCTGGGGCGTGGCATCGCGTAGAAACGCGGGGTCCTTGATCTCGGGACGGACCCCTGTGTTGGCTCGCTGTCCGGGAGCGAAAACGGCCGACACATAGTAGGCGTGTCGCTGGTCGAGGCTGCCGTCGACCAGCAGCACTGGTTCGCCGTCGGGAAAATCCACGACGCACCAGCGTCGGTTGTCGGCGCTGATGGCATCTTCCGGCAACGTGGCCTCGACGACATGCTGCCCAGACTTCGGGAAGAAGACCTGCACGCGTCGGGTCGCCGTCTGGCCCGGCTTGATTTCCTCGAAGATCAGCGGGAGGGGTTCGTCGATCGTCCCGGTCGCCAGTTCCGCCTCGCCCGACTCGGGAGGGTAATACACCGAGCGTGTCTTCAGTTGCACGCGCTTCGCGGTATCGGGGCCGTAGTTCTTGACCGAGAGGTTCACGAACAACGGCACTCCCGCGGCGCGCGTCCCTTCGTCCGGTTCAATGCCCACGATTCCCAGATTGTTTTGGGGCGCCTTCGAGCAACCGATCAGGTGCACTTCGGCGCTGGCCTT
>Ga0105090_10000678_pt1 | contig 17339 bp, 12 predicted proteins | sample PPLLak3March2015_FD_79110 | JGI IMG/M metagenome (GOLD analysis project Ga0105090, IMG submission 79110) | Freshwater sediment microbial communities from Prairie Pothole Lake near Jamestown, North Dakota, USA - PPLs Lake P7 Core (1) Depth... | ecosystem: Environmental > Aquatic > Freshwater >... | reverse complement strand
GATGCGCGAGCGACGGCATCACCAGCACCGTGCGGTCGCAGGGCGCGCGCCAGACGATGCGTTCGCCGCTGGCGGGATCGACGTCCTCGGCGATCGGCGTGCCAGCGTGCTCGACCACGCCGAGGCCTTCGATCGGCACCAGGAACCGGAAGGCCATCGATTTCGCCACCACCGTCTCGGTGACGCGGACCAGCCGCTGCGCCACCGGCGCCGGCAGCCGCACGTGCCGCCGCGCCCAGGCCGCCTCGGCAGTGGCGGTGGCGCCGAGGAAGCGCACCAGCGTGTCGATCGCCACCTCGGCGGCCGACGTCTCCCAGTGCTGGCCGCATTCGATCAGCAGCGCACGCTTGTCGCTCGCCGGATCGGCGAAGCCGCCGCGCTCGATCATCCGCAGGCCCGCGGGATGACCCGCGTCGAGCAGCAGGTCGGCGGGCACGCCGACGGCGCGCGCAAAGTCGGCATTCTTCTCGACGGTGCCGCAGACCATGATCGGCCGGCAGGGCTCGTGCATCGAGTGCAGGTCGAGCAGGAAGTCCGCCGCGTCGACATAGGGCCGCAACTGCCGCGCCCGGCGCAGCTCCAGCGAGTCGCGTGGGCCGAAGATCGCCTCGTCGGCCCAGACGCGGTTGTAGTCCTCGTCAATGTAGCGCGAGGCATCGGGATCGTCGCAGTCGAAGCGGGCGTAGGCCGCCACGTTGGCGAAGGCGACGAGCAGCCTGCCGCGCGCCGGCCTGAAGCCCTGCCGCAGCAGCCAGTCGGCGGCGATGGCGCCACAGAACTCGTTGCCGTGCGTCAGCGCCTGCACCATCACCGTCGGCCCGGGACGGCCGGAGTCGATCGCGTGCACGTAGTCGACGCCGGTGTTGCCGGCGCGCCAGGGCGCGATGTCGGGCGGGTTGAGTTCGATCGGAAAGTGTTCAGCCACGGCGCAGCTCGGCGCCGATGTAGTCGTCGATGGCCTCGATCAGCCGCAGCAGATTGGCCTGCAACGCGTCGAAGCCGTCGTTCTTCCGGCGCGTGCCTTCGTCCATGTACAGCCGCTTGTTGATCTCGATCTGCAGGCTGTGCCGTCCGGCCGCGGGATTGGAGAAGGCGCGGACCAGTTCGACGCCCTTGTACGGGTCGTTGACCGCGACGCCGTAGCCCAGCGCCACCAGTTCGCTGCGCACGATCTCGGTGAAGGCGGCGGCGCAGGTCGTGCCGTCGCGGTCACCGAGCACGAAGTCGGCGCGCGCCTGGCCTTCGTTGCCCTCGCCCTGCTTGCCGCCCACCGCCGGCATCGAGTGGCAGTTCAGGTGGTACACGGCGCCGAAGCGCGCGTGCGTGTCGTCGAGCCGCTCCTGCAGCCGCCGGTGGTACGGCGCATGGCAGCGCTCGATGCGCGCCACGACCTCGTCGACGCGAAGCCGCCGCGCATAGATGGGTCGGCCATCGTCGAGCGTGCGCCAGATCAGCGCCTTGCCGATCCGCGCCTTGCCGCTGGGCAAGTGCTCGTGCGGCCAGACTCCGCCCTCGATCAGCTCGAGGTCGACGTCGCCGCGGTGCCGGTTCGGATCGAGGTAGGTGCGGGGGAAAAGCGCCGCCTGCAGCGGCACGCCGAGCTCGGTCGCCGGCAGGTACAGCTCGTCGATGAAGCAGTCCTCGCCTTCGCGCAGGTCGAATCGGCTTACGGCGGCGTCGAAATCGTCAGGGAAGTCGTGCCCGGAATGCGGCGAGTCGAGCACCAGCGGCACCGCCGCGACGGCGGGGCCCAGTTGCAGGATGTATCGGCTGTCCATCGGCGGTCTCCGCGCGGGAATGCGCCGCCCGCGGGGTGCAGACCCGGCGCATGCCGAGAGTGCCGCGCCGGCCGGCGCGGCGTCAATCGGCGCCGGGTGCCACTTCCGGCCGTGCGTTGGGTCAGTCTTCCCGGCTGCCGGCGCTGAAGACCAGCGTCGGCCGGGTCGATTCGATGCGCGGCGGCAGGTTCCTGCAGGCGGCGAGCAGCAGGTCGGCCTGGCCGGGGCCGAGCGGCCGCGACATGTGGAAGCCCTGCCCGACCTCGCAGCCGAGTTCACGCAGCCGATTCATCTGCGCTGAGGTCTCGATGCCCTCGGCGATCACCTTCTTGCCGAGCGCCGCGCCGAGCGTGATCACCGCGCGGACGATCTCCGAGCTCTCGCCGCCCGCCTGCAGCCGGCCGACGAAGGTGCGGTCGATCTTCAGGCTGGCGATCGGCAGCGCCGACAGGTAGGCGAGCGACGAATAGCCGGTGCCGAAGTCGTCGACGCTGACGCCGACGCCGAGCCGCGCCAGTTCTTCCAGCGTCGCCAGCGCCGCGTCGAGCCGCTCCATCAGCAGGCTCTCGGAGACCTCCAGCACAACGTGCCGCGGCCGCAGGCCGTGGGTCGAGAGCGTCCGCGACACGCGCGCGGCGAAGCCGCCGGTGCACAGGTCGGCGCCGGAGACGTTCAGGTGCAGCCGCAGCTCGGCCGCCGCGGGATGCGCCTCGTGCCAGGCGGCGAGCTGGGCGCAGGCGCGCTCGACCATGTGCTGCGTCAACTCGCCGATCAGCCCCGCCTCCTCGGCGATCGGGATGAACACCGACGGCAGGACGATGCCGCGCCGGGGATGGTTCCAGCGCGCCAGCGCCTCGAAGGCGACCAGCCGCCCGGTCTGCAGTTCGTACAGTGGCTGGTACTCGAGGGCGATCTGGCCGCCGTCGATCGCCCGCCGCAGATCGCTTTCGAGATGCAGTTGTTCGGCGACCTGGGCGTGCAGGCCGGCGTCGAACAGGGCGTACTGCGCCTTGCCCCGGGCCTTGGCCTTGTACATCGCGATGTCGGCATCGCGCAGCACCTCGTCCGGCCGCGTGTAGCCGAAGCCGGAAAAGGTGATGCCGATGCTGGCGCTGGTGGAAATCTCGTTGCGGCCGACCAGCACCGGCATCCTCAGCACCCGCTGCAGGCGCTCGGCCAGCGCCACCGCGTTGCGCGCCAGATCCATGCCTTCGGTCAGGATCGCGAACTCGTCGCCGCCGAGGCGGGCGACGACGTCGCTCGGCCGCAGGTGGTCGCGGATCCGGCCCGCCACCGCGACCAGGAACTCGTCGCCCGTGCGGTGGCCGAGGCTGTCGTTGATGACCTTGAAGCGGTCGAAGTCGAGGAAAAGCACCGCGAAGTTGTAGTCGCCGCAGATGCGGCTGCGGTCGATCGCCTGCTGCAGGCACTCGTTGAAGCGGGTCCGGTTGGCGAGGTCAGTCAGCGGGTCGTGGTAGGCGATGTGCTGCAGCCGGTCCTCGGCAAGGCGCCGCGCGGTGATGTCCTGCACCTGGAAGATCAAGAGCGGCGAGCCGGCGTCAACGCCGTCGAAGAAGCCGGCGGCGAGCGACGCAAACACTTCGTTGCCGTGCCGGTGCAGGCAGCGCACTTCGAGCGCGAAGCTCTTCATCCGCTGCGTGCCGATGGCCGCCAGCTGGTCGGCGAGACGATCGGCATCGGTGAAGTCGACGAACTCTTCGAGCCGGCGCCCGACCAGATCGGGCTCGTCGTGGCCGAGCAGCACGCACAGGGCGCGGTTGACCTGCAGGATGCGGCCGTCGCCATCGGTCAGCGCCATGCCGATCGCGGCATGCGTGAAGGCGCTGTGGAAGCGGCGTTCGCTCGACTTCAGCTCGCGCATCCAGCGCTCCGCCTGCGCCGCCTCGCGTTCGGCGGCCGCGAGTCGTTCGCGCGCGGCGCGTTCGATCGCCTCCTGCTGGCCGAAGTAGTAGTGCAGCGTCGCCAGGAACATGGCGATGATCGGCGCCGTGATCACCAACGTCGGCACGCCGAAGCTCTGCGCCGTCAGGTAGAGCAGGCCTGCGACCGACGCCGCGGCGGCATAGCTCAGGCCGACCCAGCCGAAGCTGCCGAACCACTCGGCCGCTGTCGGCCCGCGCCGGCGCTTCAGGTAGACGACAGCGCTGATCAGGGTCGTATTGGCGAAGAAGTAGCCGGCAGCGAACAGCATCACCAGCACCACCTGCACGGTCGCGCTGGGCAAGCCGAGGACGACGGTCAGCGGCAGCGCCCGCTCGAACAGCAGGCCGCAGGCGAAGATCGCGATCGCCGCCGACGCCGGGCTGGCGAGCCGGCTGGTCAGCCGTTTCGAACTTCTCCAGGAACTGACCGCTGCCTCCGCGGCGGCGCCGAGCACCGCCGCCGCCGGCCCGAACAGCAGCAGCAGCAGGAAGACGAAGACGTCGCCGGCAGCGATCGAGTGTTTCGACCCGGGCAGCCGCACAGGAAACAGGCCCGCCAGCGCCGCTGTGGTTGCGCCGACCAGCACCTGGATCAGCGCGTCCTGCGGGAATCCGGCGACTTCGTGGATCGCCAGCGCGACCACCACCAACCCGGCGCCGACCAGCGCCGACCAGTATGCGGCGGCCGCCGTGCCGTAGTCGGGCATCAGCCGGGCGCGCAGCGACTTCGTGCGGTCGCCTGCGGGCGCTGGCGGCTCCTGCACGGCGGTCATCGGCGGACCCGCGGCGGGACGGCGGCCGAGGGCCGCTGGAGGAAAGCGGCCACGGCGCCGGTCCGGCGCCGGGCTGCATGCTCCATGGGCCGACGCCGCCGTTGCATCAGCGGGCGGCCGTCAGGCGGCGGTCATCAGGTCGACGGCCGCGGGCTCCGCGCCGGCCCGACTGCAATCCGCCGGATCGGCCGTGGCGGCCTCGGGAACATCGGCGCCGAGGTCGTAGCCCCCGAACAGCAGGCCGGCGAACACCAGGGCCGACTGAGTGGCCATCAAGGCTGCCGAGCTGGCGTCGCGGTCGGTGCTCTTGGTCGTCATGGCGGGTCCGTTGCCGGCCGGGACCTTGCTCATCGGTTCGGGCGCGGCGCGCTGCCGGGCGCCGGCTGCGACAGCGTCGGCGACTGCTTTTCAGACAGCACGAGGCCGGCGACCCGAAGCAGCGGCGGGGCCGGCGACTGGTCGGCGCGGATGACCGGTGGCGCGGCCGCTGGCACCGGCGCACCGCTGGCCGATTGCGGCGTCGGTGGCGCCTTGCCGCCGAGCAATGCCGGCAGAGCGAGCAGGGCCAGCACCAGCGATCGCCCCGCTGCGCGGACCAACCGGTGTTGCAGGGACGACTCTCGGGAGGTGGTCAGCGCGTTCATTCGAGTACCCAGAAAGCGGTAACGTAAAGACGCGATCAACCGTGGGACATCATCCGTTCAGCCGTCGGGGCCCGCCACCGTCCAGGCGCTTGTCCTGCCACGAGCCCCGGACACCGTCGCAGGCTGGAGAGGGACCTTGCGGCCGAGGCCGTGTCAGGCAGCAGCAAGCGCACGCTGACGCTGGCCGGTCAGAGCGCAGTCCGCGGCTCGTCCGTTCGTCGGAGGATCAGCGGTCGGGCGTTCAGCCTAGGCCGAGACCGCCCTGCCGGCGGCTTCAGCCGGCCAGCAGCGTCAATACGCCCAGCAGGATGAAGAGCGCCGCGGCGATCCGGCGCATCCAGGTCATGTCGACCCGGTAGGCCAGCTTCTCCCCGAGCCAGACCGCAGGCGCGTTGGCGATCATCATTCCGAGCGTCGTGCCAAGCACCACCGCCACCAGCGACTCGAAGCGCGCCGCCAGCGCCACGGTGGCCAACTGCGTCTTGTCGCCCATCTCGACGATGAAGAAGGCCACCAGCGTGGTGACGAAGGCGCTGCGGCCGGAGTATTCGCGCTCGCCATCTAGCGTGTCGGGCTTCAGCGCCCACAGGCCGAAGACGAAGAACGACACGGCGACGATCCATTTCAGCGTCGAGGGCTCGACCAGCGTCGCCAGCCAGGCGCCGACCCAGCCGGCGAGGAAGTGGTTGGCCAGCGTCGCGACCAGAATGCCGCCGATGATCGGCCACGGCCGCTTCAGCTTGGCCGCCAGAACGAAGGACAGCAGTTGCGTCTTGTCGCCCATCTCGGCAAGCGCGACCAGGGCCGTCGAGACGGCAAAGGCTTCGAGCATAGATTCGCTGCGGGTGGATCAGCGCCGGTCGCCGCGCCGCCGCAGCAGCGCCGAGAAAAGCGCCCACGGCACGGCGATCGCCGCGGCGACAAGCGCCAGCACGAATGCCGCAAGCGCCACCGCGGTGCCGACACCAAACAGGATCAGCAGCCAGGCGGCGGCGCTGGCAAGCACCACCGCGACCAGCGTCGCGGCGACCGCCAGCAGCACGAACCGCAGCAGCGGATTGCGGACTTCTTCGCCGTTGATGATGATGCGCGGCATGAAAATTGTCGCGGGAACCTGATGCCAATTGTCGCCGATCACCTCGCCCGGCCCGCCAGTACGCGACGCGCCGCCTTCGTCCTGACGCGACGCCGCCAGTGACCGCCATCGCCGCGCCTGCAGTTGCGACCCCGCACGTGCTGGTCTTTGGCGCCAGCGGCTACGTCGGCACCAACCTCGTGCCGCGGCTGGTGCGCGAAGGATGGCGCGTGCGCGCCGCGGCCCGCAACCTCGAAGTGCTGCGGGCGCGCCGCGACGATCCGGCCTGGAGCGCAGTCGACGCCGTGGCGGCCTACGCCCTTGAACCGGAGTCGCTCGGTCCGGCGCTTGCCGGCATCGACATCGCCTACTACCTGGTGCACTCGATGGCGGCCGGCCGCGATTTCGGCCGGCTGGACCTCGAAGCGGCGGCGAATTTCGCCCGCGCCGCCGCCGCGGCCGGCGTCAGCCGCATCGTCTATCTGGGCGGACTGGTGCCGAAGGACGCGGACTCCGAGCACCTCGTCTCGCGCAAGCTGACCGGCGACCGGCTGCGCGAAGGCAGCGTGCCGGTGATCGAGATCCGCGCCGGCATCATCGTCGGGCCGGGCTCGGCCGCCTATGAAGTGATGCGCGACCTCGTCTACAACCTGCCGGTGATGACCACGCCGCGCTGGGTGCAGAGCCGGTCCAGCCCGCTCGCGCTTTCCAACCTGCTCGAGTACCTGGTCCGGCTGGCGCAGCTCGCGCCGGCCGAAGGCGGCATCTTCGACGCCGGCGGCCCCGAGTACATGAGCTACGCCGACATGATGCGGCAGTTCGGCGAGGTGGTCGGCAGGAACCCACGCATCATCCCCGTGCCGGTGCTGACGCCGAAACTCTCGAGCTACTGGCTGGCGCTCGTCACCACCGTGCCGGCCAACATCGCCCGCGCGCTGATCGGCGGTCTGAAGCACGACATTCCCGCCGACGACGCGAAGCTGCGCGAACTGGTGCCGCAGCCGCTGCTGACATTCAAGGAGGCGGTTAACGCCGCGCTCGAAGCCGAGCGGGCACATACGGTGGCTGCGCGCTGGACCGAAGGCGCGCTGATGTTCCGCGGCGGCCGCCACGACTACGCCTTCTACGCCAAGCGCGCTGCGGGCAGCGCGGTGGCGCGCGCAACTCCAGCGGCGGTCTGGAGCGTCGTCAGGCAATTGGGCGGCGATATCGGCTACTTCTACGGCGGGCCGCTGTGGGTGATCCGCGAGTGGATGGACTGGGCGGTCGGCGGCCCGGGACTCAGCAAGGGCCGGCGCCACCCGACCGAACTGCGCGTCGGCGACACCATCGACTACTGGACGGTGTTGGCGCTCGAGCCTGAACGCAGGCTGACGCTCGACTTCGGCATGCGCTGCCCCGGCGCCGGGGCGCTCGAGTTCGAGATCGAACCGGTCGACCCCGAGCACACGCGCGTCACCGTCACCGCCTACTGGCACCCGCAGGGCGTCTGGGGGCTGGCGTACTGGTACGTGCTGGTGCCGGCGCACCTGTTCATCTTCAAGGGCATGACGGCGGAGATCGCGCGGCGGGCGGAAGCGCTGCCGCTGCCGGCGCCGGCTCCGGCGCCGATGCTCCCCGGGTCAGCGCAGAATTCATCCTGAATCCGCAGCCACCTCGACCCGAAACCAGGCCGGCAGGTCGCGTCAGCGCCGCAGCCCGAGCCGCGGCGAACTGCGCGGACCGGCGCATACGACCCACACTGACGAGACCTTCATGCCGCGCACCACGCACCCCGAACTGCATCGCACCGAACGCATCGGCTGGCTGCGCGCCGCGGTGCTCGGCGCCAACGATGGCATCGTTTCAACCGCCAGCCTGCTGGTCGGCGTCGCGGCGGCAGGAGGCGGCCGCGGCGAGCTCATCGTCGCGGGCGTGGCGGGGCTGGTGGCCGGCGCGATGTCGATGGCCGCCGGCGAGTACGTGTCGGTCAGCTCGCAGGCGGACACCGAGCGCGCGGACCTCGACCGCGAGCGGACCGAACTGGCCGCCGCGCCGGAACTCGAACAGCAGGAACTGGCCTCGATTTATGTCGCGCGCGGATTGACGCCCGACCTTGCGGCGCAGGTGGCGCGACAACTGATGACGCACGATGCGCTTGGCGCACACGCGCGCGACGAACTCGGCATCTCGGCGACCCTGGCGGCGCGGCCCGTGCAGGCGGCGCTGACTTCGGCCGCGACCTTCGCCGTCGGCGCGGCGCTGCCGCTCGTTGCCGCGCTGGTCTCTCCGTCGGCAGCGCTCACGCCGACAGTTGCCGCGACGTCGCTGCTGTTTCTGACCGCGCTGGGCGCGGTCGGCGCGCGCACCGGCGGCGCGCCGATGGGGCGCGCTGCCCTTCGCGTGGTGTTCTGGGGCGCGCTGGCAATGGCGATCACTGCCGGCGTCGGAAAACTCTTCGGCGCCGTCGTCTGAGCCGGAAGCCGAACGCCAGCGCGCGACGCGCCTGGGAGTCTGCGCGGCAGGCGCGGATCGTCTGCAACTTCAACCCGATCTGCCGCGCAGACTCCTAGGCGCCGCCGAATTCGACCACGGCCAACGCGTTGGTCGGCTGCAGTGCCTTTTGCGCGATGCGGTAGACATCGGCGTCGAACATGCGCTGGCCGTTCGCGGCCAGCTGCGCCGCCGCCTCGTGCGTTCGCACGGTACCGAGCCAGCACCAGCGGTCGAACACGTGCAGATCCTCGCGCAGGCCGCCGGGATCGCGCTCGATCAGCGCCACCGCGCCGGCAAATGGCCATGGCGGCACCCTGCGCGGTTCGAGCAATTCGCGCAATCGCGCAGCATGCGCCTCGATTGGCTCGGCACCAGTGCAGGCGCCGCGGCAACGGCGGATCTGGAAGTTGAAGCACGGCGCATCGGGTGCGGCGCGGCGGGCGCGCCCTTCGAGCTTCATCGCCTTCAGGCACAGGCCGTGTTCGGTGGCGAGTTCCTGCAGGTGGCGGCGCGCGCCGGGGCGCGAGGAAAAGGGTCCGTAGTGGCCGGGCAGTTCGTCGAGCGGCACCGACTCTGCCGGAAGGAAGCGCGGCCGCGCCTCGGCGTCGAGCGCCACGAAGACCTGCCGGCTCTTCCGCCGCAGCGCGATGTTGTGCGCCGGCAGCCGCGTCTTGACGAGTTCGGCCTCGCGCAGCAGGGCGCCGGTCTCGCCGGCCGTCTCTTCCCATTCGATGCGCTGCAGTTCCTGCGACAGCCGCAGGTCGGCGCCCGAGGCGTGGTCGTTGGCGAAGTGCGACAGCACGCGCGCCTTCAGATCGACGCTCTTGCCGATATAGATCGGATGCGCGTTGGCGCCGTAGAAGAGATAGACGCCGGGTGCGTGCGGCAACGCTTCGATCTCCTCGGGCGGCAGCGCCGGCGGCGTGCTCGGCCGCGCCAGCAGGCGGTCGACCGCCGCCTCGAGTTCGGCGGTGCCGTGCCGGTCGGAGAGCTTCTGCAGCAACCGCCACAGCACGCGAGCGTCGCCCAGCGCCCGGTGCCGCTGCTCGCCGTCGAGCCCGAAGCGGGCGACGATCGCGTCGAGCGAATGCGGGCCGCGGTCCGGATAAAGGTGCCGCGACAGCCGCACCGTGCACAGCGTCGCCGCGCGCCAGTCGTAGCCGGCGCGGGAGAACTCGGCCTTCAGGAAGCCGTAGTCGAAGCGGGCGTTGTGGGCGACGAAGATGGCGTCGGAGAGCTTGTCGTAGAGCTGCTCGGCCAGTTCGGCGAAGCGCGGCGCGTCGCGCACCATCTCGTTGCTGATGCCGGTGAGCCACTGGATCTCGGCCGGGATCGGCACGCCGGGGTTGACGAGCGACGACCATTCGCTGAAGCGCTGCGCGTCGCCGTCGGTCTCGACGGTGACGATGCCGACCTCGGTGATCCGCTCTCGCGCCGGCGATGCGCCGGTGGTCTCGACGTCGACGAACACCCAGCGACGGTCGGCAAGGTTTCCGATCATGGTTCAGAGTCTAGGACCCCTTCCGCAGCGCACCCCCGGTGCATACTTGCCCGACCCCAAGAAAGGAGACGCCGATGAACAAGCCGCCCGGCTCCGCCTATGACGAGCGCGTCGCCGCCGCCGTGGCGCACGCCCAGCAGAAGGTCGGTCCGGCCGAGCGCGAACTGATCGACGTGTTCATCCGCGAGTACTACCGGCAGATCGACCCCGAGGACCTGCTGCTGCGCAGCCCCGACGATCTCGCCGGCGCGGCGCTGTCGCACTGGGAACTCGGCCGCGTGCGCACGCCGGGCGTGCCGCGGCTGCGCGTGTTCTCGCCGAGCGCGGCCGAGCACGGCTGGGCGGTGCGGCACACGGTGATCGAGGTCGTCAACGACGACATGCCGTTCCTGGTCGACTCGGCGACGATGGAAGCCAACCGGCAGGGGCTCACCCTGCACATGCGCGTGCATCCGGTCTTTGCCGTCGAGCGCGACAAGGAAGGCCGCCTCACTGCACTGTGGCCGCGCAGCGAGAAGCCGCAGGCGGCGCGCGAATCGTGGATGCACATCGAGGTCGACCGGCTGGTCGAAGGCGAGGCGCGCACTCGCCTGGCCTCCGGCATCGAGCGCGCGCTCGGCGACGTGCGCGTGGTCACCGCCGACTGGAAGAAGATGCTGGCGCGGCTGATCGACGTCGTCTCCGAACTCGACCGCCGCATCCCCGAGCCGGCGCAGGGCGAGGTGGCCGAGACCCGCGCCTTCGTCGAGTGGCTGGCGGCGGGCAACTTCCTGCTGCTCGGCTACCGCTGCCACGACCTCGTCGAACACGAAGGCGAGGACGCGCTGCGGCTGCTGCCGGGCAGCGGCCTGGGCGTGCTGCGCGAAAGCGGCGAGGAGCAGATGTCGGCGAGCTTCGCGGCGCTGCCGAAGGGCGCCCGCGCACTGGCGCGCGAGCCGCTGCCGCTGGTGATCCTGACCAAGGCCAACGCCCGCGCCACCGTGCACCGGCCGGGCTATGTCGACTACGTCGGCGTCAAGCGGTTCACGGCCGACGGCAAAGTGATGGGCGAGCACCGCTTCCTGGGCCTTCTGACCTCGACCGCCTACAGCGCGCGGGTGATCGACATCCCGCTGCTGCGCGGCAAGGTCGCCGCCGTGATCACCCGCGCCGGGCTGGCGCCGGACAGCCACCTCGGCAAGGCGCTGGTGCAGATCCTGGAGACCTATCCGCGCGACGAACTGTTCCAGATCGCCGCCGACGAGCTGTACGACACGGCGATGGGCATCCTGCGGCTGGGCGAGCGGCAGCGGCTGCGGCTGTTCATCCGCCGCGATCCCTTCGAGCGTTTCGTCACCTGCCTGATCTACGTGCCGCGCGAGAACTACGGCACCGACCTGCGGGTCCGCTTCCAGGAGATCCTGATGCGGGCCTTCGACGGCACGCACAACGACTTCGACGTGCTGCTGACCGACGACATCCTGGCGCGCATCCTTTTTACCGTGCGGACGCGGCCGGGACAGGTGCCGGCCGTCGACCGGCGCGAACTCGAGGAGGCGCTCGCCGCCGCCGCCCGCCGCTGGGAAGATGAAATGGCGGCGGCGCTGATCGACGCCGAGGGCGAGGGGCCTGGCACGTTTCTCTACAAGCGCTGGCAGCGGGCATTCCCCGGCGCCTATCGCGAACGCACCGCGGCGCGCGCGGCGGTGGCCGACATCCGCAAGCTGGGGGCGCTCGCCCCCGGCGGCACCGACGTCAAGCTGTACCGGCCGCTGGGCGCGCCCGCAGGCACGCTCGGTTTCAAGATCTACCGCGGCGGCGAGCCGGTGGCGCTGTCGGACAGCCTGCCGATGCTCGAGCGCATGGGCGTGCGCGTGCTGACCGAACATCCGGCGGAAGCACGGCCGGCCGGCGGCGAGCCGATGTGGATCCACGACTTCGAACTGCTGGCGCTGGCGACCGACCAGGTCGAGATCGACCCGGTGAAGCCGCTGTTCGAGGATGCCTTCCTGCGCGTGTTCGATGGCCGCATCGAGAACGACGACTTCAATCGCCTGGTGCTGCGCGCCGGCGTGTCGGCCGACGACGTGCTGGTGCTGCGCGCCTACGCCAAGTACCTGCGGCAGATCGGCTTCGGGCTGACGCCGGCGTTCATCGAGGCCACCTTCAACGCCCAGCCGGCTATCGCCCGGCTGCTGGTCGAACTGTTCCGACGCCGCTTCGAGCCGTCCGAGGATCTGGAGGCCGAGCGCGAGCTCGACTGCGCCGAGGTGATCGGACAGATCCGGCAGGCGCTCGAAGGCGTCGAGAACCTGAACGAGGACCGCGTGCTGCGCCAGTTCCTGGCGCTGGTCCAGGCCACCACACGCACCAACCACTGGCGCCGCAACGACAAGGGCGAACGGCGCAGTTTCCTGTCGTTCAAGTTCGATCCGGCCCAGGTGCCGGGGCTGCCCGAACCGAAACCGATGTTCGAGATCTTCGTCTACTCGGCGCGCTTCGAGGGCGTGCACCTGCGCGGCGGCCGGGTGGCGCGCGGCGGCCTGCGCTGGTCCGACCGGCACGAGGACTTCCGCACCGAGGTGCTGGGCCTGGTCAAGGCGCAGATGGTCAAGAACACCGTCATCGTGCCGGTGGGCAGCAAGGGCGGCTTCGTGCTGAAGAAGGCGCCGCCGCCGGCCGACCGCGAGGCCTATCTGAAGGAAGGCGTCGCCTGCTACCAGGACTACCTGCGCGGCCTTCTCGACCTGACCGACAATCTGGTCGGAGGCAAGGTGGTGCCGCCGCCGCAGGTGGTGCGCCACGACGGCGACGATCCATATCTGGTGGTGGCGGCAGACAAGGGCACGGCCACTTTCTCCGACTACGCCAACGCCATCAGCGCCGAGTACGGCCACTGGCTCGGCGACGCCTTCGCCTCCGGCGGCAGCGCCGGCTACGACCACAAGGGCATGGGCATCACCGCCCGCGGCGCCTGGGAAAGCGTCAAGCGGCACTTCCGCGAGATGGGCCTCGACACGCAGACGACCGACTTCCTGGTCGTCGGCATCGGCGACATGTCGGGCGACGTCTTCGGCAACGGCATGCTGCTGTCGAAGCACATCCGGCTCGTCGCCGCCTTCGACCATAGGCACATCTTCATCGACCCGAACCCGGATGCAGCGAAGAGCTGGGACGAGCGCAAGCGCATCTTCGACCTGCCGCGCTCGTCCTGGGCCGACTACGACACGACGCTGATCTCCGAAGGCGGCGGCATCTGGCCGCGCTCGGCCAAGTCGATCGCGGTGTCGCCGCAGGCCGCCGCGCGGCTGGGCATCGAGGCCGGCACGATGACGCCGAACGAACTGATCAACGCCATCCTGAAGGCGCCGGTCGACCTGCTCTACAACGGCGGCATCGGCACCTACGTCAAGGCCATGGGCGAGACGCAGGCCGACGCCGGCGACCGCGCCAACGACGCGATCCGCGTCAACGGCCGGCAGCTGCGCTGCAAGGTCGTCGCCGAAGGCGGCAATCTCGGCTGCACGCAGCTCGGCCGCATCGAGTACGCGCTGCACGGCTGCGGCGGCATCGGCGGCCGCATCTACACCGACGCGATCGACAACTCCGCCGGTGTCGACACCTCGGATCACGAGGTCAACATCAAGATCCTGCTTGGCCTGGTGATGGCCGAGGGCGAGCTGACGGAGAAGCAGCGCAACAAGCTGCTCGCCGAGATGACCGACGAGGTAGGCACGCTGGTGCTGCGCGACAACTACTACCAGACCCAGGCGCTCAGTCTCAGCCGGCGACTGGCGCGGCCGCTGCTGGAACAGCAGGCACGCTTCATGCGCATGCTGGAGAAGGCCGGGCGGCTGAACCGGGCGCTGGAATTCCTGCCGAGCGACGAAACGATCGCCGAGCGGCGCGAGCAGGGCATCGGCCTGGCGACGCCGGAATCCGCCGTGCTGCTCGCCTACTGCAAGCTGTGGCTGTTCGACGAACTGGTCGGCTCCGACACGCCCGACGATCCCTTCGTCGCCGATGCGCTGCGCCGCTACTTCCCGGCGCCGCTGCGCGAGCGTTACGCGGCGTACATGGGACGCCATCCGCTGCAGCGCGAGATCGTCGCCACCTACGTGCTGAACAGCATGGTCAACCGCGTCGGAGCCACCTTCGTGCACCGGCTCGCCGAGAACACCGGCGCACCGCCGGCGCAGGTCGTGCGCGCCTACCTGCTGGCGCGCGAGAGTTTCGCCAACGGCGAGACGCGGCGGGCGATCGAGGCGCTCGACACCCAGGTGCCCGACGAAGTGCAAGGCGACATGCTGATCGAGCTGGCGCGGCTGACCGAACGCGCCACCACCTGGTTCCTGCGTTCGCGGCGGCTGACCGATCCGATGGCCGACACCATCGCCCGGCTGCGGCCGGCGGCCGAGCGTCTGCTCGCCTTCATCGGCGCCGAGCCGGGCGCGCCGCGGCAGCGCCACCACCAGCACGACCGCTGGCTCGAGGCCGGCGTGCCGAAGGAACTGGCGGCGCGGGTCGCTTCGGCCGAGGCGCAGTTCGCCGCGCTCGACATCGCCGAGATCGCCGAACACGCGCAGCAGCCGCTCGAAGACGTCGCCGGCGCCTACTTCGCACTCGGCGATTCGCTCGGGCTGGACCGGTTGCGGGCACAGATGGTGCAGCTGCACGCCGAGGGCTACTGGCAGGCGCGCGCCAAGGCCGCGCTCGGCGACGACCTGGCCGACCTGCAGCGCGAGTTCGCGGCGCAGGCGGTGCGGCTGAATGTCGGCGGCGATGCGCAGGCCGCCGTGGCCGCCTGGGAGCAGGCCAACGCCCACGCGCTGGCGCGCGCGCGACGGTTGATCGACGAGCTGTCGCAATTGCGGGCGATGGATCTCGCCACCGCGTCGGTGGCGCTGCGCGAGCTGCGCAATCTCGCCTGAGCCCGCCGGGCCGCCCCAAGGGCGAAGTCTTCGAGCGCAGCGAGAAAGTGACCCAGTGAAGCGCGCACGGCCGCTCCGAAGCGCGAAGCCTTCGAGCTCAGCGAGAAGAATGCCCAGAATGTCCGGCTGCCGGGGCGGCGCAGCCAGCACGTGACGCTGCGCATCCGCGCCATCGACCGGCTGACGCCGACCGCGGTGCTGCTCGTCTCGCGCGCCTGGGTGCTGCGCGAGGTGGCCGCCGTGCCAAGTCTCGACGAAGCGCGGCGCGCCGAACTCGTCGACGAGCTGATCGCCTACGAGCCCGAGCGCCGCCACGTGCTGCGCAACAACTTCATCGCCTGGCTGCTGATGCTCGGCGGTGTCGGGCTGGCGGGTCTCGTCGGCCTGCCGGGCTGGGTCGGCTTCGTCGCGGGCCTGCTGGTGGTGGTGCTGCTGGCCCGCCTGCTCGCGGTGTGGGCGCTGCGCTGGAAACTTGCCTGGCTCATCGAGAACAGCGAGTGGCCCGACAGGGGCCGGAACCTCGCGCCGTAGCTACGCGTTTCCACTAAGCAGTCCGGCGCATAATCCGGCCCGCCTTGCAGTTGCCCCTTCGATGTCGCCCGTCGCGCGCTCGCTGTTTCCGCTACTGACCGTTCTCGGCGCCGCGATTGCCATCTTCGCGGTGACGATGCTGGCGCCGCTGGCGGTCGCCTTCGCGCTCGACGAAGGCGCGCTGATCGCCTACGACACCGCGTTCCTGATCACCTTCGTAAGCGGCGCCGCGCTGTGGCTGGCGACGCGCCGCTTCCGCCGCGAACTGCTGCCCCGCGACGGCTTCCTGCTGGTGTCGCTGATCTGGACCGTGCTGCCGGCCTTCGCGACGCTGCCGCTGCTTCTGCACCTGCCGGGGCTGTCGTTCACCGACGCCTACTTCGAGACCATGAGCGGCATGACGACCACCGGCGCGACGACGATGTCGGGGCTGGACTCGCTGCCGGCGTCGATCAACTTCTGGCGCTGCCTGATGCAGTGGATGGGGGGCATGGGCATCCTGGTGCTGATGGTGGCGATCCTGCCGCTGCTCGGCGTCGGCGGCACGCAGCTTTTCCGCGCCGAGAGCGCAGGGCCGATCAAGGACGCCAAGCTGACGCCGCGCATCACCGACACTGCGCTCGGCCTGTGGAGCGTGTACGGCGCCATCTCGCTGGCCTGCTTCCTCGCCTACTGGGCCGGCGGCATGGGCCCGCTCGACGCGGCGATGCACATGTTCACGACCATGAGCCTCGGCGGCCTGTCGCCGTACGATGCCAGCTTCGGTCAGTTCAAGTCGCCGCTGCTCGAATGGATCGCCGTGTTCTTCATGCTCACGGCCAGCGTCAACTTCGCGCTGTACTTCCTGGTCCTGCGCAAGCGATCGATCGGCGTCCTGCTGACCGATACCGAGGCCCGCGGCACCATCGGCGTGATGGTGGGAGGCTCGCTGCTGGTCGCTGTCTACCTGCTGTGGCAGGAAACCTATGCCGACCCGCTGCTGGCGCTGCGCATGTCGGCGTTCAACGTGGTGTCGATCGCCTCGACCACCGGCTACGCGACGACCGACTTCAACCAGTGGCCGAGCTTCGCGCCCTGGTTCATGCTGCTGCTGTCGGGCATGGCCACCAGCGCCGGCTCGACCGGCGCCGGCATCAAGATGATCCGCTTCATCGTGCTGCTGAAGCAGGCCAAGCGCGAGATGCTGCGGGCGCTGCACCCGAGCGTCGTCAATCCGATCCGCATCCGCAACGCGGTGATCGAGAACAACGTCATCTTCGCCGTGCTCGCCTTCATGCTGATGTACGGCACGACGGTGATCACGCTCACGTTCCTGCTGACGATTTCGGGCCTCGACGTGATCTCCGCGTTCTCGGCGATCGTCGCCTGCGTCAACAACATGGGCCCGGGGCTGAACCAGGTCGGCCCGGCGACCAATTTCGGCGTACTCACCGACTTCGAGACCTGGGTCTGCACCGTAGCGATGCTGCTCGGCCGGCTGGAGATGATGTCGGTGTTCGTGCTCTTCACGCCGGCGTTCTGGCGCAAGTAGCGCGGCCGGTCAGGCTTTCAGTGCCTCTCGATCCAGGTCTGCGAGCTCCGGGATTCGCGCTTGGGGCAGCCCGGCGCGCTCACGGGACTTCCCTACGCGCTGCGCGCTTCGGGATGAGCGCGAAAGGCACGATGTGCGCGCTCACGGGACTACCCTACGCGCCGCGCGCTGCGGGACG
>Ga0105090_10000677_pt1 | contig 17360 bp, 15 predicted proteins | sample PPLLak3March2015_FD_79110 | JGI IMG/M metagenome (GOLD analysis project Ga0105090, IMG submission 79110) | Freshwater sediment microbial communities from Prairie Pothole Lake near Jamestown, North Dakota, USA - PPLs Lake P7 Core (1) Depth... | ecosystem: Environmental > Aquatic > Freshwater >... | reverse complement strand
GTGAGCATCTTCCGCGCGCGCGTCGAGCAGCAGATGACCTCGATCGAGTTCAACCTCGCCGAGCTCGGCCGCACGGTGACGCGCCTGCGCGAGCAGCTGCGCAAGCTCGAGCTCGAGACCGAGGCGCAGATCCTGTTCAAGCACCAGGAGGAGGCGCAGGGCCGCGCGGATTTCGATCCGCTCGAACTCGACCGCTACTCGACGATCCAGCAGTTGTCGCGCGCGCTCGCCGAGTCGGTCAGCGACGTGGCGAGCATCGAGGGACTGCTCGGCAACCTCAATCGCGAGACGCAGAACCTGCTGCAGCAGCAGGGCCGTGTGGTCGGCGACCTGCAGAACGGCCTGATGCGCACGCGCATGGTGCCGTTCCAGCGGCACGCGCAGCGCCTCACGCGCCTGGTGCGCCAGGCCGCGCAGGAGGCGGGCAAGCAGGTCGAACTCGTCGTCGAGGGCGCCAGCGGCGAGCTCGACCGCCAGGTGCTCGAACGCATGCTGCCGCCCTTCGAGCACATGCTGCGCAACGCCGTGGTGCACGGCATCGAGCTGCCGGAGGACCGCCGCGCGAGCGGCAAGCCGGAGACCGGCACCATCACGGTGCGGCTGCAGCGCGAGGGTGCCGAGGTCGTGATCGTCGTCGAGGACGACGGCGGCGGCCTCAACGTCGCCGCGATCCGCAGCAAGGCGCGCCACATGGGCCTGCTGCGGCCCGACCAGGACATCACCGACGAGGAGGCGCTGCAGCTGGTGCTCGAGCCGGGCTTCAGCACCGCCGACCGGCTCACGCAACAGGCCGGCCGCGGCGTGGGCATGGACGTGGTCGCGACCGAGGTGAAGAAGCTCGGCGGCGGCCTGTTCATCGAGTCGACTCCGGGCAAGGGCGCGCGCTTCACGATCCGCCTGCCGTTCACGCTCGCAATTACCCAGGCGCTGATCGTCCGGGTGCACGACGAGTTCTATGCGCTGCCGGTCGCCACCGTCGAGGGCGTGGCGCGCCTGCAGAAGAGCGAGATCGAGCGGCACCTCCACGAGGAGCACCCGACGTTCGAATACGGCGGCCAGGCGTACCGCTTCCAGCAGCTCGGCGTTTTCCTCGGCAGCGGGCCGTCCGTATTGCCGGAGACCGACGTCGCGCTGCCCGTGATCCTGGTGCGTGCCGGCGAGCACTCCACGGCGCTCGTCACAGACGAACTCGTGGGCAGCCGCGAGATCGTGGTCAAGTCGGTCGGCCCGCAGGTCGCCTCGGTGCGCGGCATTTCCGGCGCGACCATCCTCGGCGACGGCCGCATCGTCATCATCCTCGACATGGGTGCGCTGGTTCGGTCGGAGTGGCGCGGTCGCGGCGCTGACGCCTCCGCGCGGCCGACGCGCGACGAGCGCATCTTCGCCATGGTCGTCGATGACTCGATCACGGTGCGGCGCGTCACGCAGCGCCTGCTCGAGCGCAACGGCATGCGCGTGCTCACGGCGAAGGACGGCGTGGACGCGATGGCACTGCTGCAGGACCACGTGCCCGACGTCATCCTGCTCGACATCGAGATGCCGCGCATGGACGGCTACGAAGTCGCCGCGCACGTGCGCAACGACCCGCGGCTCGTCGACGTGCCAATTATCATGATCACATCGCGCGTGGGCGAGAAGCACCGCGCCCGGGCCATCGAGCTCGGCGTGGACGACTACCTCGGCAAGCCGTACCAGGAGAGCCAGTTGCTCGACGCGATCGAGCCGCTCGTCCTGGCGCGGCGCCGCCAGCCGCTGTAGGGGAGGCCTGCATGATTGGCGTTGCCGAAGAGCTCTACTGCCTGCTGGTGCCGCTCGCGGACGACCGGTTGCTGGTGCCGCGTTCGTGCGTCACCGAGGTGATCAATTACCAGGCGCCGACGCCGATGGAAGGCGCGCCGCCCTGGTACCTGGGCACGGTGGCCTGGGGTGGACGGCGCGTGCCGCTCGTTTCGTTCGAGGCCGCCTGCGGTCGCAACGCGCCGCGCACCAGCGGCCGCACGCGACTGGTGGTGATGCAGGGCATCACACCGCACGTCGACGCCTCGGGCGGGCATTTCGCGGTGCTCACCCAGGGATTCCCGCAACTGGTGCGCCTGAGCCCCGACGTGCTGCATTTCGACGACTCACGCGCGTTCGGCGAGCGCAGCCCGGTCATCTGCCAGGTGCGCATGATCAACGAGTACCCGCTGGTGCCCGACTTCGAGCGCCTCGAGCAGATGATTGCGGAAGAGACCCGCGCCGCGTAGCGCGCGTCCGAGGGGATGGGGGATAGGGGATAGGGGATAGTCGGAAGGCGGCAGATTCGGTGTGCGGCGGCCCCCCATCTATAGCGGACCACGGCATCCGCCACCACCGCTCACTATCCCCTATCCCCTATCCCCTTCCTACTGCAGGTCCCCCCACAGCGCCTGCAGCACCGTCAATGCGACGATGCCCGCGGTCTCCGTCCGGAGCACGCGCGGTCCGAGCCGCACCGGCGCAAAGCCGGCGCGCGCCGCCGAGTCGAGTTCCAGGTCGTCGAGGCCGCCTTCCGGACCGATCAGCAGTTCGACACGTGCCGCCGTGCTTGCGAGGCCGGCGAGCGAGGCGGGACCGGCCGGGCTCAGCACCAGCCGTTGTCCTTCGCGTGGGGCCTCGGCGAGATAGCGCGCAAGGTCGAGCGGCGCGCGTACTTCCGGCAACACGCTGCGACCGCATTGCTCGCAGGCGCCGGCCACGATCGCCTGCCAGTGGCGGAGCTTCTTTGCCGCCTGCTGGTCGTCGAGCCGCACCACGCTGCGCGCGGAGAGCACCGGCTGGATGCGCTTCACGCCGAGTTCGGTCGCTTTCTGCAGCGTCCAGTCCATGCGCTCGCCGCGTGACACCGCCTGCACCAGCGTGATCGCCAGCGGCGACTCGCGCAGTCCGGCGGCGCGCTCCCCGACGCTGACGCGCACCCGGTCGCCCTCGACCCCGACGATGGCTCCGCGGAAGTCGGAGCCGGAGCCGTCGAACAGCACGAGCGGCGCCCCCGCACGCAGCCGCAACACGCGCGCGACGTGGTAGGCAGCGGCGTCCGGCAGCAGGGCCTCGGCCCCGCTGACGAGCGGTTGATCGACGTAGACACGGTTCAGTCGCATGTCGCTGCCTCGATGCCGGCGCGCGCCGTCGCGACCAGCCGGTCGATTTCGTCGGGGGTGATGACGTACGGCGGCATGAAGTACACCACGTTGCCGATCGGCCGGAGCAGTGCTTCGTGACGCAGCCCATGCTGGTAGACGCGCAGCCCGCGGCGCTCCTGCCACGCGAACGGCTGGTGGCGGTCGCCGTCGTGGGCCAGTTCCACGGCGACGATCATGCCGTGCTGGCGGACCTCCGCGACGTGCCGCAGTTCAGCGAGCTCGCCGGCGCGCCGTCCGAGGTGTGCGGCGAGCGGCCGGTTGCGGGCGATCACGTCGTCGTCGCGGAAGATGTCGAGCGTGGCGAGCGCCGCCGTGCACGCGAGCGGGTTGCCGGTATAGCTGTGCGAGTGCAGGAACGCGCGCAGGCTCGCGTACTCGTCGTAGAACGCCTCGTAGACCCGCTCGCCGGTGAGCACGACCGAGAGCGGCAGGAAGCCGCCGGTGAGGCCCTTCGACAAGCACAGGAAGTCGGGCGCGATGCCGGCCTGCTCGCAGGCGAACAGCGTGCCGGTGCGGCCGAAGCCGACCGCGATCTCGTCCGCGATCAGGTGCACGCCGTGCCGGTCGCAGGCCTCGCGCAGCAGGGCGAGGTACGACGGGTGGTACATGCGCATGCTGCCCGCGCACTGGACCAGGGGCTCGACGATCACTGCGCAGATCTCGTCGGCGTGCCGCGCCAGCGTCTCTTCCATGTGCGCGAACATGCGGCGGCTGTGCGCCTCCCAGCTCTCGCCGGGCTCGCGCGTGTAGCAATCCGGGGAGGGCACGCCGGTCACGTCCATGAGCAGCGGCTGGTAGATCTCGCGGTACAGCTCGACATGGCCCACGGCGAGCGCGCCGAGCGTCTCGCCGTGATAGCTGTTGGTGAGCGTCACGAAGCGGCGCTTGGCGGTGCGGCCCGCGTTGCGCCAGTAGTGGAAGCTCATCTTGAGCGCCACCTCGATGGCGCTCGAGCCGTTGTCGGCATAGAAGCAGCGGGTGAGTCCCGCGGGCGCGAGCGCCGTCAGTCGCTCGGCGAGTTCGATCGCAGGCTCGTGCGTGAAACCGGCGAGCATCACGTGCTCCAGGCGGCCCAGCTGGCGCGACACCGCGGCGCCGATGCGCGGATTGGCGTGGCCAAACAGGTTGACCCACCACGAGCTGATTGCGTCGAGATAGCGCCGGCCGTCGGCGTCGTGCAGCCAGACACCCTCACCGCGCACGATGGGGATCATCGGCAGCCACTCGTGGTCCTTCATCTGGGTGCACGGGTGCCAGACCGTCTGCAGGTCGCGGCGGGCGAACTCGTTCGAGGAGGCCATGGTGGGTCGTGCCGGGAGCGAAAACACGATTCTAAGTCGCGGCGCGACGCGCGGCGACGCGTGTGGCAGGCAGGGCGGGCAAGGGGCATCATTACGGCATGCTGCGCACCCTCACCGGGGCTACCGACCTGGCCGGACTGCGCGTCGACGCGGCCAGCGGCCGCCTGCTCGGCGCAAGCCAGGTGGAATCTCCCAACTGCGACGATCGTCCCGCCGGGCAGGCTCCCGAGCTGCTGGTGGTGCACGGGATCAGCCTGCCGCCAGGCGAGTTCGGGGGCCCGTGGATCGACGCCCTGTTCACCAACAGCCTCCCGGCGGACGCGCACCCGTACTTCGCGACCATTGCGGCATTGCGGGTTTCAGCGCACGTGCTGGTGCGCCGCGACGGCGCCGCCACGCAGTACGTGCCGTTCCACCGGCGCGCCTGGCACGCGGGTGCCTCGCTATGGCGTGGACGCGAGGGGTGCAACGACTTCTCGATCGGCATCGAGCTCGAGGGCACCGACGCCACGCCCTACACCTCGGCCCAGTACGAGACGCTTGCGCGGATCGCGGCAGAGCTGTGCCGCTCCTACCCGACGCTGGTGCCGGACGCCGTGGTCGGTCACAGCGACGTGGCGCCGGGCCGCAAGTCCGACCCGGGCATTGCCTTCGACTGGCCGATGCTGCGCTCGCTGGTCCGCTATTTCCTCGAGGTCCGCCCCGCATGAGCCTGTTCGCCCTGCTGCTTGCGCTGATCCTCGAGCGCGGCCTCACGCACCTGTTCCGCCTGCGCGAGCCGCGCTGGCTCGACGGCTATTTCGACTGGGTGGCGCGCCTGCTCGGTGGCAGCAGCGGCGAGGCGCGCATCGCCGCAGCGGTGCTGGTCCTCGTGCTGCCGGTGGTGCCGGTGGCACTGGTCGCTGGGATGCTCGGCGGGCACCTGCTCGGCCTGCCACAGCTGGCGTTCGCGGCGTTCGTGCTGCTGCTGTCGTTCGGGCCGCGCGACCTGAACGAGGAGGTGGACGACTATGTCGCGGCCCTCGACCGCGGCGACCAGGACGAGGCGGACCGGCGCGCGAAGGAGTTGCTCGAGGCGGACGCCACCGGGCGCGGCGCCGGGCTGCGCGACGCGGTCGAGGAAGCCATCTTCGTGCAGGCCAACAACCGCATCTACGGCGTCATTTTCTGGTTCATGGTGCTCGGCCCCGCCGGCGCGTGGCTGTTCCGCGTCAGCGACCTGATGCGGCGGCGCGCGGCGTTCGAGGCGGCGCGCAGCGGCGCAGAGGTGCAGTCGTTCGGTGGCGCGCTCGCGATGCTGCACGGCCTGCTGGCCTGGGTTCCCGCCCGTCTTGCGGCCGGCACCTACGCGCTGGCCGGCAGCTTCGAGGACGCGGTCGGCAACTGGCGCGTCGCGGTCGACCGGGCCGCCGAGAACGTGCTCGATCGCAGCGACGACCTGCTCGCGCGCGTGGGCCGCGCTTCGTTGCAGCCGAGCCTCGCGGGCTTGCCTGTGGAGACGCTCGATGCGGCGACCGCCCGCGGTGCGTGGCGCATCGTGTCGCGCTCGACGTGGATCTGGCTCGCGGTCATCGCGCTGCTGGTGCTGGCAGGTTCCGCTGCGTGAGACGCCTCGTCCTGCTCGCGGCCGTGCTGTGCGCCGTGACGGCGAGTGCGGCCAGCCCGTCGCGCATCGTCAGCCTCGCGCCGCACCTCACCGAGATCGCCTACGCGGCCGGAGCCGGATCGTCGCTGGTCGGCACCGTCGACTACAGCGATTACCCGGAGGCGGCACGAGCGTTGCCTCGCGTGGGTGACGGCTGGCGCGTGGATTACGAGCGCGTGCTGGCACTGCGGCCCGACGTGGTGCTGGCGTGGACCTCGGGCACGCCGCGCGCGACCATCGAGCGACTGCAGGCGCTGCAGGTGCGCGTCGTCGAAGTGCCCACCTTCCGTCTGGCAGACGTACCGGCCGCGCTGCGCCGGGTCGGCGACCTGGCGGGCACGCGCGCCGTCGCCGAACCTGTCGCCGCTCGCTTCGAAGCGGACGTGCGTCGCCTGCGCCAGGAGCATGCCGGCGCGAGTCCGGTCACCGTGTTCGTGCAGATCGACGACGAACCGCTGTTCACCGTGAGCGGCAAGCACGTGATCAGCGAGGTGGTCGAGCTGTGCGGTGGCCGTAACGTGTTCGCCGGCCTGCCGCAGATCGCACCGCAGGTCGACGAGGAGGCGGTCCTCGCGCGCAATCCGCAGGTGATCCTGACCACCGACGACACGATCGCCGACCCGCGCGCGCAGTGGCTGCGCTGGCCGCAGCTCGCCGCGGTGCGCCACGGCACGATCTATGCGATGCCGTCCGACACGGTGGCGCGTGCCTCGCCAAGGCTGGTGGAAGGCGTGCAGGCGGTTTGCACCGCGCTGGACGACGCGCGGCGGCGCCTCGCGGCTGCGCGCGACCTGAAGCCCTGACGTCGCGCGACTGGCCTCAGCCTGGCCTCAGCGCGCCCGGTGGCGCCAGAGCACCTCGGAGCCGTTTTCGTGACGCGCGAGCACGCGCGCGATCACGAACAGCAGGTCGGACAGGCGATTCAGGTACTGCGGCACTTCGGCGGCGACCTGCTCCACGCGTGCCAGCGCCCACACCCGCCGCTCGGCGCGACGCGCCACCGTGCGCGCGAGGTGGCAGGCCGCGGCCGCGGCCCCACCGCCCGGCAGGATGAAGTCCTTGAGCGGCGGCAGGCCCTCGTTGAAGCCGTCGAGCGCCTGCTCCAGCCGCTCGACGTCGCTCGCGCCGATCACGCGGTAGCCGGGCATGCACAGTTCGCCGCCGAGGTCGAAGAGGTCGTGCTGCACGTCGGTGAGGCAGTCGACCACGGGTTGCGGCAGTCCGGGGATCGCGAGCACCACGCCGATGGCGCTGTTCGCCTCGTCCACGGTGCCGTACGCCTCGACGCGCAGGTGCTCCTTCGGCACCCGCATGCCGTCGCCGAGACCGGTGCTGCCGTCGTCGCCCGTCCGCGTGTAGATCTTGCTCAGTCGGTGGCCCATGGCTGCTCCTGGCCTCAGCGGCGCACAGACGCGGAGTATGCGCTGCGCCCGGTCTGCGAGTCGCGTGCTGGTTGCGCGACGACGGCCGCCGGCTTGCGGTTGCCGGGCGCGTAGCTCACCGACACAGACGCGCCGCGGTCCGGCGTGTTGAAGGTGTGCGCGAGTTCGTACTGTTCGTCGAGCAGGTTCTCGATGCGCCCGGTGATCGCGATCGTGCGACTCACCTGCCAGCGCGCCGAAAGGTTGGCGAGCACGTAGCTGTCGAGCGTCACCGGCTTCGGCCAGCCAAAATCCTTGCGCTCGCCGGCGGCCAGGACATCGAGGCCGAGTTCGACCGGGCCGAACGATCGTTGCGCGGAGACGGTCAGGCTGTCCTGCGCACGGCGCAGCAGCACCTCGCCGGTCTCCACGTTACGCGGATCCTGGTGCATCGCCTCGACTCGCACGCGCCACGGCGCGGCGTCGTATTCGTAGGCGGCCTCGATGCCTTCGATGCGCGCCTCGTCCACGTTGCGGTTCTCGCCGTCGAACGGGTCGTAGGACAGCGTCACGAACTCGATCAGGTCGTCGATGTCGTTGCGGAACGCGGCGAGCGACACGGCGTGCCGCTCGTTGAAGCGGTGCCGCACGCCGGCTTCGACCGATTGCGACCGCTCGGGCTCGAGTTCCGGGTTGCCGCCGAAGCCATAGCGGTCGGTTGCATCCGGCGCACGGAAGCCGCTGCCGGCAAGGCCGTAGAGCAGCGTGCCGCCCGCGAGCGTGTATCCGTACTCGAGGTTCCAGGTGACCGCGTCGCCGGCGGTCTCGTGGTCGGTGTAGCCGAGCGCCACCAGCGCGCGATGCGGACCCGCACCGACCTGGTCCTGCACGAACAGGTTCAGCATGTCGGTCGCGGCGCTCATCCGGTCGCCGTACGACTCGCTGCTGGCGTCCTCGCGCGAGAACTGCGCGCCCGCGGCGAGCGTCTGCGCCGGCGACACCCGCCAGTCGACCTGTGCGTCGACGCTGTCGCGTACCGTGCGCAGGAAATCCGGCGACTGGTTCTGCTGGATGCGGTCTTCGAGCCGCGACGCACCCACTTTGGCGCTGGCCGCCGCGCCGGCCGGCCAGCCGACCGACAGCGACGTGGTCGCGTTCTCGAAATCCTGGTCCACCGGGGTGAGGTAGAAGTCGGAGTACTCCGAGGTGCCTTCCGCGCGCCAGTGCCTGAGCGCTATCTCGGCGCGGCCGACGTCGGCGCGCAACTGCGCCGAGGCGCTCAGGTTCTCGTAGCCGCGGTCGGTGTCGTCGGTGGTGCGGGTGGGAAAGCCGGCGCTGTCCAGGTACGAGACGCCAAGATCGAACTCGAGGCGCTCGGTCGCGATGCCGCCACTGACGCTCGCCTGCGTGGTGTCGTAGTCGCCGTAACCGATCTCGGCCGACCAGCCGTCGCGCGCGCCGCGCCGCGTGATCACGTTGATCACGCCGCCGATCGCGTCGGTGCCGTAGAGCGCCGAGCGCGGGCCCTTCACCACCTCGATGCGCTCCACCATCCCGGGCGGGATGTTCTGCAATGCCGCGAGCCCGATGGTGCCCGGGTTGATGCGCACGCCGTCCACCATCACCAGCGTGTGGTTGCTCTCGGCGCCGCGGATGAACACCGCGGTGGTCTGGCCGGGGCCGCCGTTGCGGCCGAGGTCGAGTCCGGCGTGGAATCGCAGCAGCTCGGTGACGTCGTTCGCCGCGCTGCGCTCGATGGTCGCGCGGTCGATGACGATCACCGGCGCGAGCACCTCGTCGAGCGGCGTCGGTATGCGGGTGGCGGTGACCACCACGTGGTTGGTGTCGGGAATGGTGTCGGTTGCTGACGCCGCGGCGGCGCACCCGACGCCGGCCAGCAGCAGGAAGAAACGGCTCATCGATGCAGGACCCCGTGCACGCCCAAGCGGGCTGATTGGCATCCAGCCGCGTGCGAGGAAGTGGCAGGGAGGCGCGCGCAGGCGCGGAACCCGGCCGCTCGCCCTCCGCGAGGCTGGTCTCGTCCGACAGGCCGGTCTCCGGGCTCTCGAGTGGATCCCTGCGGATCCCGCCCGCATCCCCTTCCCGCGATGGTTTCGCAGTGGGTGCCGGAACTGTTCCGGCCGATGCAGGCTCGACTCGACTACCGTTGCGGGGGCAGCGCCGGTATTGGACCGGCTTCCCGTTCTCCCGCGCGAGCCGCGCGGGATCACCTTTCGGTGCGCTCACGGTAGGCAACGGGGGGAGGGTGTGTCAAGCGCGTCGCCGGTGCACACTATCCGCTATCCACAATCCGCTATCCGTCATCCGCTTCCCATGCCCCACTCACCCTTCCTCGCCACAGCACTCGAGGCTGCGCGCGCCGGCGCCGACGTCGTCCGCCGCTATTACCAGTCGAATCTCGCCGTCACGATCAAGGCGGACAAGACGCCCGTGACCGAGGCCGACGTGGAGACCGAGAAGGTGATCCGCGGCATCCTCGCGGCCCGCTTTCCGGACCACGGCTTCTTCGGCGAGGAAACGGGCAAGAGCGCGCTCGATGGCGAATACCTCTGGCTGGTGGACCCGATCGACGGCACCAAGGCGTTCCTGCGCGAGTACCCGATGTTCTCCACGCAGATCGCGCTGATGCATCGGGGCCGGCTCGTGGTCGGCGTCTCGTCGGCGCCGGCCTACGGCGAGCTGGCGTACGGCGAGATCGGTGCGGGTGCGTGGCTGAACGAGCAGCCGATCCGCGTGAGTGCAGTGGACTCGGTCGACGCCGCCGCGCTCTCGACGGGCAACCTGAAGACGCTGGCCACGGGCCCGCAGTGGCCCGCGTTCGGCCGCCTCGTCGGGCGCGTCAATCGCATTCGCGGCTACGGCGATTTCCTGCACTACCACCTGCTCGCGGCCGGCAAGATCGACGCGGTCGTCGAGTCGGACGTGAACATCCTCGACATCGCGGCCTGTGCGGTGATCGTCGAAGCAGCGGGCGGCCGCTTCACCGACCTCGAGGGCCGGCCGCTCACGCTCGCGAGCACCTCGGTGCTTGCCACCAACGGCCGGCTGCACGACACGGTGCTCGCGGCTATCCGCAGCTGACGCGCCGGCCGTTCAGCTGAGGCCGAGCGAGCCCGGGTTCACCATGCCGTTCGGGTCGACTGCGCGCTTGATTGCCTCGAGCAACCGCAGCGGCTCGGGCCGCAGCCCTTCGCGGTAGCGATACGTGCGCCCGATCTGCAGGTGGGCGGCGCCGCGCTCCATGAACAGCTGCGTCAGCTGGCCGCGCAGTGCGAACACCAGCGCCTCGGCCTCCGGGCTCGGCGCGAAATCCTCGAACTTGGCCAGCGTCGATTCGTCGAGCACCCGCTCGTAGTAGAGCGTGCGCGGCGCCGGCCAGTAGAACACCGGCTCCAGCACGAACGCGTTCGAACCAACGATCGCCGTGAGCACGCCGATCTGCAGGCCGAAACGGTCGATTTCCGCGCGTCGCGAGTCGAACAGCGCCCGCACGGCCGACCACGTCGCCGCCGCGTCCGACAGCGGCACCAGCGCGTGGACCGGCAACCAGCGTTCGCCCGACGGGCCGATCGCGCTCGACATCGGCACGAACGGCATGCCGCGCAGCACCTTGGGCACCGTGTTCTCGACCTCGTGGCCGCCGTGCGCCGCCACGATGCGCCGCACTTCCGCGAGCGCTTCCGTCACTGACGCCTGCGTGCGCCCTTCGGTGCCGACGTGCATGGAGTAGGGTGCTTCGTCGAGGAAGTTGCGTCCTGCGAGCGCGACCTTGGCCGCCTCCTTGAGGCCGGACGCCAGGCCGCGCGCCGAGGTGATGACGCCCGTCACGGCTTTCAGGTCCTGCGCGAGTCCGGCGCGCTTCATGCGCTGCGCGGTGAGCACGGGGTCCATCGCGAAGCACTCCGACACGAGCCCTTCGCGTGCGATCCCGGTCATCGCGCCGGCCATCTGCTCGTGCGTCTGAAAGCCGAACGAACTGGTCTCGACCCACGCCGGCCGGCGGATCAATCGCAGCGTGGCTCGCGCCTTGATGCCGAGCGCGCCCGTGTCGCCGAGGAACAGTCCGGTGAGGTCGGGACCGTAGTAGCGGAAGAACGGCCGTGCGGCGGCACTTGCGGCGGCACCGGTGCGCAGGATCGAGCCGTCGGCCAGGACCACCTCGAGCGCGAGCACTGATTCGGCCGACACCCCGTAGCGCGCCGAGCCCCACAGGATGGCGTTCTGCGACAGGCTGCCGCCTACCGTGGCCGTGGCGCCGGACAGCGGGCCCCAGAATGGCGTGCGCACGCCGTGCGGCTCGAGCGCGGCCAGCAGCGCCTGCCAGGTGCAACCCACTTCGACGGTCACGTACATGTCGGACGTGTTGATCTCGACGACGCGCGCGAGGCTGCGCGTGTCGATCAGGACGCAGGCATTGCTCGGCGGGACGTACCCGCCGGTGTACGAGGTGCCGCCGCCGCGCGGCACGATGGCGTGCCCGGCAGCCGCGGCGACCGCGACCGTTGCGGCCAGTTCCTCGACCGTCCGGGGTTGCGCCACGCAGGCCGCGACGTGCTCGCGCGGTCCGGCGATGTCCTGGGAGTAGAAGCGGCGATCAGCGTCCGTGGTGAGCACCCGCTCGGCGCCAAGGATGCGCTCGAGCTCGGCGATCAACGAAGTTGACGTCATGGCCTGGGTCGAAGCGGTCACGCGGAGTCCTCGGGCGGCACGTAGGTGCGGGTATACCGCAGATTACCCGGGATTCAGGCGGGCACGAAGGTGCGGCCGCCCGGCCAGCGGAGTTCCTGCACCGCGATGCCGTAGAGCTCGCTGATCGCGCCCCCGTGCAACGCCTCGGTCACCGGCCCGTGCTGCCAGCGGCCGTCGCCGAACAACAGCAGCACTTCGTCGGCGAAGCGAGCGGCCAATCCCGGGTCGTGCAGGCTCAGCACCACGGTGCGGCCGCCGTCCGCGAGGGCTCGGAAGCGGCGCAACACCGCGAACTGGTGCTGGGGATCGAGCTGCTGGATCGGTTCGTCGAGCAGGAAGACCTGCGGATCCTGTGCCAGCACCGTCGCGATGGCGAGGCGCCGGCGTTCGCCACCCGAGAGCGTGCCGACGTCGCGCGCCTCGAGGGTCGCGAGGTCCATCGCCGCCAGGCAGTCCCGGGCCACGGCACGGTCCGCATCGCTTTCCCACTGCCAGAACTCGATGTGCGGATGGCGCCCGACCAGCGCCGTGTCGAGCGCGGTGCCGGGAAACGGATCCTCGCTCGCCTGCAGCAGCAGCCCGAGCTGACAGGCGAGTTCCCGGCGCGGCCACGCGGCGAGCGGGCGTGCCGCCAGCCGCACCTCGCCCGCAGTCGGCGCCGTGAGTCCGGCCAGCACGTGCAACAGCGAACTCTTGCCCGCGCCGTTGCGTCCGAGGACGGCGAGCACGCGACCGGGACGGATCTCGGCGTCGAACTCACGCACCAGTTCGCGGCCCGGCACGCACACCGTGAGGCGGTGGCATTCGAGCACCGCGGTGGCATCGCGCGCGCTCATGGCACCCACCCGATCTCACGCGCCGTCGCCGGACCGACGAGCATCTGCGCCAGGCTGTCGGGAATGACCGCCTCGGCGGAGCTCGTGGCGATGCGCCCGGCCATGATCTCGCCGTAACGCTGCGGGAAGATCGGCGACTGTTCCGGATCGCCGAGGCCGTCCGGCGCCACTGGCCGGCCGGTCGCGCGGTCGTACTTGTCGGTGGCGCCGAGCGTATGCAGCAGCTCGTGCGCCACCACGACCTGGTTGCTGCCGTGCGCGCCGCGATCGACGTACAGGTGGGTGAGGGCCATCAGTCCCTTGCTGAGCCCGAGCGAGTCCGGCAAGGCTCGTGCACCGTCACCGGCGTGATACAGCGCGAACACCTGCACGTCCGGCGTGGGCAATGGGTCGTCCATGGCGACGCGCCACGCCCAATAACGGAAGCGCAGGCTCCACGTGGCAACGTTGATAAAGCCTGGATCAGGGGGTGGCAGCGGCGGCTGCGTCGCGGCGGCGTGCGAGACGCGCACGCGCACCGGTTCGTCCAGCGCGAGATCGTAGCGACTGGCTTCATCCGCGAAGAACGTCGCGACGGCGCCGAAATCGTCCGCCGTGAGCGCGGTGACGTGGCTGCGCAGCGCTGCTGCGTCGCCCGCCGCGATCGGATACACGGTCACACGCAGCGGCGTGTCCCAGTCGGTGCTGCGGTGGCGATCGAGCCACGCGCCGAGCGCGACGAAGGCGAGCACCGCGAGCAGGATCGCGACGCGCAGGGTGCCGAAGAAGGTGCGCTCGGCCACGCGCTCACGGAAAGAGGCGGGTGGCGGACCACGGCCCCGCAGTGCAGCCATCACCCTGCGGCTCGACCGTGCGGGTCCAGCGCGCGCGGTCGTGCACGCGGAACGGACCCTCGATCCACAACTCGACGGTCTCCGGCCACAGGCGGTAGCCGCCCCAGTGCGGAGGACGCGGCACGTGGGTGCCGAAACGCGCCGCCTCCGCCGCCACCCGCTTCAGCAGCGTCCTGCGCGAGTCGAGCGGCTGGCTCTGCAGGCTGGCCCAGGCACCGATGCGGCTGTCGAGCGCGCGGCTCGTGAAATACGCGTCGCTCTCGGGGGCCGGTGACTTCACGATGCGTCCCTCGAGGCGCACCTGCCGCCCGAACGCGTCCCAGTGGAACACCGCCGCGGCGTGCGGGTTGGCGTCCAGTTCGCTGCCCTTGCGGCTGTGGTAGTTGGTGAAGAACACGATGTAGCCCGGATCCACGATCAGGTGCTTGCACAGCACCACCCGCACCGACGGCCGCCCGTCGGGCGTCGCCGTGGCGACCGACATCGCGTCGGAGTTGGGCTGGGCCTTGGCCTTGCGGGCGCCGGTGAACCACTCCTCGAAAAGCAGCATCGGGTCGTCGGGGAGGGTGGAGGGCAGGAAACCTTTGCTCAGCATCGCGGCGGCCCGGGTGTGACCAGCAGGGGCTCAGGATTATGCCCCAGCGTGACCCGCGCATCGCTTGGCATCAGTTCGCTTGCGGCCGGAGCGGGCAGTCCGGTAAAAGACCTGCATCGAGGCCTTGCCCAGACCCTGCATGAAATCGCTCGACGAATTGCGCGCACGCCTCGACGTCCTCGACCGTCAACTGCTCGAACTGGTCGCCGAACGGCAGGCGATCAGCACCGACATCGCGGCCGTGAAGCGCTCCACCGGCCAGTCCACGCGCGACTTCCGCCGCGAACGCGAGGTGCTGCTCAAGGCGCGGCGCGACGCCGAGGCGCTCGGCGTGTCGCCGGCGCTCGCCGAGTCGATCCTGCAGTCGCTGATCCGCGGCTCGCTCACCACCCAGGAACGTTCGCGCGTCTCGGCGCAGGGGCGCGGCTCGGGCCGCAGCGCGCTCGTGATCGGCGGCCGCGGCAAGATGGGCCGCTGGATGGCCGATTTCCTCGCGTCGCAGGGTTTCCGCGTCGTGATCGCCGACCCGGCGGGCGAACTGGCCGGCTACGAGTGGCGTGCCGACTGGCAGGCCGATCCGCTCGACGAAGACCTGGTCGTGGTGGCTGCGCCGCTCAAGATTTCCGGGCAGATCCTCGCGGCGCTCGCGGCGCGCCGGCCGCAGGGCGTGGTGTTCGACATCGGTTCGCTCAAGACGCCGCTCAGGGCCGGGCTCGCGGCGCTGCGCGACGCGGGCGTGCGCGTCACTTCGGTGCATCCGATGTTCGGGCCCGACACCGAGCTGCTCTCCGGGCGCCACGTGATCTTCATCGATTTGGGCGTGCCCGAGGCGCTCGAGGAGGCGCGCAGCCTGTTTGCCTCGACCATGGCCGACCTGGTCGTGATGAGCCTCGACGAGCACGATCGGCTGATCGCGTTCGTGCTCGGCCTGTCGCACGCGCTCAACATCGCGTTTTTCACTGCGCTGGCGGAGAGCGGCGAGGCCGCGCCTCGCCTCGCGCGCATGTCGAGCACGACGTTCGACGCGCAGCTCGACGTCGCCACGCGGGTGGCCGGCGAGAGCCCGGAACTCTACTACGAGATCCAGAGCCTGAACGACTACGGCGAGGATTCGCTGCAGGCCCTGAGTCTCGCCGTCGAGCGGCTGCACCGCGCCGTGCGCGAGCACGACCCGCAGGCCTTCACCGAGATGATGCGGCGCGGGCAGGAATACCTGCAGGTGCGCAAGGCGGCACGCGAAACCGCGGCTTGAGCGACCGGACCGTTCTGAGGGAGGGTGGCCACATGGGCGAGCCGGTGGAACTGCTGCTGGCGTGGGAGAGGGGCCTGCTGCAGGCCGAGTCGCTCGATCAATGGCTGGAGCGCGTCGTGACGACGCCCGACGGTGCGAGCGCGGCCCTGCTGCTCGCCGACGCGACGCACGAAATGCGCCCGCTGGTGCTCGGTAACCGCGACACCCCCGGTGCGATGCCAGGAGTGAACTTCGTGCCGAGCCTCGCCGGTCTCGCGCCGCAGTTGCTCGCGATGCGCACCGCGTGGCGCGGCGAATACCACTTGGCGGATCACGCGCTGCTGTTTCCCAGCGCGGCCGGACTGCGATTCGTCGCGATCCTGCCGTTGTGTCGCGTCGGCCAGGTGATCGGGCTCTACATGGCGGCGACGGCGGAGGCGGCGCCCTTCGCCGGCCTCGATGCCGCGCTGCTCGATCACGCGGCCGATGTCATCGTCGCCGGCCTCGATCGTCACCTGGACCGGGCGCGCGTCCTGCGTGGAGGGCTGGTGGACCCGCTCACCGGCTGGAATTCGCCGCGCTACCTCCAGGCGCGGCTGCGCGAGGAACTCGCCCGCGCACAGCGGGAGCGGAGCAGCGTCACCTGCCTCGTGGCAGACGTCGATCGGCTGCAGGCGCTCAACGACGAACTGGGTTACGGTGCGGGCGATCGGGCGCTGCAGGAACTCGCGGCGCGCATTGAGTCGCAGGTGCGCGCGAGTGATGCGGCGGCCCGGGCCGGCAGCGATTCGTTCGTGGTGATCCTGCCGGCGACGGAGGCTGTGCTCGCGGCGCCGCTGGCAGAGCGGATCCTGGCCGCGGTTCGCAGCGGTCCCGTCGAGATGGGGGGTGGCGAGCGGCGCGACCTGCGACTGTCGATTGGTATTGCCGGGTGCCGTCCGCAGCCGGGACAGGATCGGAAAATCCTTGCGGATCAATTGATTGCCGACGCGATCGCCGCCCTGCACCGGGCCAAGCAGGCGGGCGGCGACCGCTATGAGATCCAGCCGGCGTGAGCGCGGCGTCGGCCGGCCGTTTCTAATATGCGGCCAATTCAATACAATGAGAATCATTCGCAATAACTGATGAGCCCATCTTCATGATCCGGACCGCCTTCGCTCGCGCTTTCGCTCTGTTCGGTCTTGCTGCCGGTATCCAGCTCGCGGCCAGCACCGTTGCTGCCGAGACGCTGGTCGTCTACTCGGCCCGTAACGAGCAGCTGATCAAGCCGATCTTCGACGCGTACACGCGGGAGACCGGCGTCGAGGTCAAGTTCACGACGGGCGATGCAGCCGTGCTGATCGAGCGGCTCGCCGCCGAGGGCCGCAACAGCCCGGCGGACATCCTCATGACCGTGGATGCCGGCGAGCTGTGGAATGCCGCGCAGCGCGGGCTGCTGCGCCCCGTGCAGTCGCAAGTGCTCTCGCGCAACATTCCCTCGCACCTGCGTGATCCGCAGAACCGCTGGTTCGGCTTCTCACAGCGCGCGCGCACCATCGTTTACAGCCCGGCGCGAGTCGACGCGAAGCGGCTCAGCACCTACGAGGCGCTCGCGGCGCCGGCGTGGAAGGGCAAGCTCTGCCTGCGCACGTCGAAGAAGGTCTACAACCAGTCGCTGGTCGCCACGATGATCGCGGCGCAGGGCGAG
>Ga0105090_10000676_pt1 | contig 17388 bp, 15 predicted proteins | sample PPLLak3March2015_FD_79110 | JGI IMG/M metagenome (GOLD analysis project Ga0105090, IMG submission 79110) | Freshwater sediment microbial communities from Prairie Pothole Lake near Jamestown, North Dakota, USA - PPLs Lake P7 Core (1) Depth... | ecosystem: Environmental > Aquatic > Freshwater >... | reverse complement strand
CCAGGCCACCCCAGACATCGCTTTCGTGGAACTCGCGCAGCGTCACCTCGTTGAAGCGAAACGCAGGGTACTCGGCAATGTCGCCACCGGCACAGAAGTGCCCCCCCTTGCCACTGACCACGACGCAGCGCAGATCCGGGCGCTGCTGAATGGCGTCGAAGCTCGTCTTGAGATCGCGCCACATCGAGCGCGACATCGCGTTGAATTTGCCCGGATGGCACAGGCTCACCCGCGCGACGGCCCCCTCGACGGCAAGCTCCACCCGTGCGCTCATGTCAATCGAGCTTTGCGCCCGAGGCCTTGACCACCTGCGCCCATTTCTTGATCTCGGCATTGATGAAGGCCGCGAACTGCGCGCCGGCCAGGTTGGGGAACTCCGCGCCCTGGCCGGCCCACACCGCTTTGGCTTCGTCCGTGGTGCAGGCCTTGCGGATTTCCTCGGTGGCGCGGGCCTGAATGTCGGCCGGTGTGCCCTTGGGTGCCCAGACGCCATACCAGGTGGTGACGGTGTAGTCCGGCAGGCCCAGTTCCCCGGCGCAGGGCACATCCGGAAACGCCGGGTTGCGCTTTGTGCCCGACACCATCAAGGCCTTGATGCGCCCGCCCTTGATGTGGGTGGCCGAGGAACCCAGGCCGTCGAACATCATGTCCACATCGCCGGCGATCAGGCTCTGCAGCGCCGGGCCCGCACCGCGGTAGGGAATATGGGTGATGAAGGTGTTGGTCTGCTGCTTGAAAAGTTCCCCGGCCAGGTGGTGCGAGGTGCCGCTACCGGCCGACGCATAGTTCAGCTTGCCAGGGTTGGCCTTCACAAAGGCCAGAAACTCCTTGAAGCTGGTCGCCGTGACCTTTTTCGGGTTCACCACCAGCACCTGCGGAACGCTGGCCACCAGGATCAGTGGCACGAAATCCTTCTCGAGGTCGTAGTCCAGCTTCGGGTACATGCTCGGCGCAATGGTGTGGTGCACAGCGCCCATGAACAGGGTGTAGCCATCGGGCGCCGCCTTGGCAGCGATGCCGGCACCCAGCGTGCCGCCCGCGCCACCGCGGTTGTCGATGATGAGCTGCTTGCCAGTCAGACGCGCGAACTGTGCCGCCATCGGGCGCGCGAACGCGTCCGTGCCACCACCGGCCGGAAAGGGCACGATCAGGGTGACGGGTTTTGCCGGCCAGGCGGTCTGTGCCCGTGCCGGCAAGACGCAAGTGGCAGCGCCCGCCACGGCCGCGTGCAACACGGCGCGCCGTTGGATCAATGAGTTCATGTTTGTCTCCAGTTTGTTGTTGAAAGCAGAAATCAGAAAAAAAGCGCGTCAATTGCGCTTGCCACCGGGATTTTGCCCCGCGCCAGCATTGCGCGGTGCCGGTCCAGACGCTTGAGGTCGTAAAGATAGTTCACCATCAGGCCATAAGACTGCTTCAGCCCCTTGGGCGAGGGATCGCCGGCCCAGTTGAGCCGCTCCACACGCGCACCGTTGCCCAGATGAAAGCGCGCGACCGCGTCCACCGGCTTTCCATCCAGCATTTCGCGCCCCAGGTACATCGCGGCGCACCGTTGCAACCAGTGCCGCACGGGGGATTTGGTGTCCAGTGACAAGACCTTGTCGGCCGCAGCAAGGATATGTTCGGCCGACGGTGGCTGGACATTGAGCGTCCGACCCAGTTCGGCCCGTTCTTTCTCAGGTGTGAGTTCCAGCAGCCGCGCCGCGTTCTTCGTCAACCAGGGCCGCAATCCCGGAATCGGTGACAGGGTAGCAAACGTCCTGAGCCGTGGGAATTCGGTGCAAAGCGTCTCGACGACGCGCTTGATCAGCGAGTCACCAAAGCTCACCCCCTTCAGCCCCGCCTGGGTGTTGCTGATCGAATAGAAAATAGCCGTGGTGGCCCGCGTCAGATCCGCCGCGGCGCCCGCCTCATCAAGCAGCGGCGTGATGCTGTCGGCAATCCGCTCGGTGAAGGCCACCTCCACGAAGATCAGCGGCTCGTCGGGCAGGCGAGGGTGAAAGAAGCCGTAGCAGCGGCGGTCCGAGTCAAGGCGGTTCTTCACGTCGGCCCAGCTCTTGATGTCATGCACCGCCTCGTACCGGATGAGCTTCTCGATCAGTGACGCGGGCGAATCCCAGCTGATGCGGCGCAGGTCCAGAAATCCTACGTCGAACCAGGTCGAGAACATGTACTCCATCTCGACATCCAGCGCCTGCAGCCGCTTCTCCCCTTTCAGATAAGGGAGCATTTCGGCCCGCAGGTCCACCAGGAAGCGGATGCCGCCGGGGAACACACTGAAACGTTGCAGCAGCCGGCGGCGTGGGGACACCGTGGCGCGCCGGTAGAGGACCTCGGCGGCCGCCTCGTCCGGCGTGCCGACGGCCGCGGCAAACTGGGCCTGTGCCTGTTTCATCTTTTCACCATCGGCCACGAACTGCTCGCTCATCAGCAGCCACATGTCATGCCGCTGCGCCACGGTGGCATGGGCATACCAGCCCGCAACGCCCTGGGCGCGCCGCCCGCCCTCGACCTCGCTGACACGCGGGTCCACGATGGCCTTGAGCTCCTCGAGCGTGCGGCGCAGCACGCGGGGCGAAAGGGCTTCTTCCTTCTGGCGCAGGGTGGCCGCGAGGCGCTCGCGCGTGGATCGCGTGACAGGCGCGCCGAACACAGGCTCTGACGATTCTTTTTCGATAGCAAACAGTGGCCCACTGACGCTGGGCTCCTTCGGATTCGCTATCTTTTTCCCCTCGGGAAGCAAGCGCGAGACGCTGCGGCTGATCCAGGTGGTCGTATTCATCGATAGGCCTCCAACAAAGGGGCGGACGTCAGGCCAGCAGGCTGCTGGTGCGGGCATGCCGCTCGCCCGGAACCACCCGAGAACACGAGGCGGGCGGCCTGGGCGCTTACTGCTGCTTGCCGCCCTTGATGTTGCCGGCGACACCGCCGACCACCGCGCCGACAGCCGCGCCGGTCCAGCCGCTGCCACCGGCAATCGCCGCGATGCCCGCGCCCGCTGCGGCACCGATCGCCGCACCGCTGGCCGTGCCCTGCTGCTGCGGAGTCATGTTCGTGCAGCCGATGAGGCCAGTGGCCGCGACGACGGCCAGAATCAGATTGATGTTTTTCATGATGAATCCCTTACTTGTTTTTCTGAAGGCCTGGAACGACCATCTCGAACCAGATCGTCTCGATGACCGGCCGCTGCAGTCGCCCGGGGTTCTTTGCATACCAGCCATCCACGGCGGCCATCACCGAGTCCAGCGTCTGACCTTTCAATCCCCTGGCAAAGCGTGGCACGAAGCTCTGCGCGTCGGCAGGCGGGTTACCGGCGCTGTAGGCCGTCTCGACCTGGATGACATTGGCCATGCCGACCAGATAGACCTTCTTGACCTGAGGGGTCGACTGGGTCCACTGCTCGCCCGTGACAATCGGCACCTCTTCGGCGCGGACTGGGCCGGCAAGCACCGCCAGGGCCATGCACGCTGCAAACAGTGCTGGCCGCAAATCCAAACCCAAACGCATCGTCATCGAGTTCTCCTTAAAGTATGAAAGAAATTCATACTATCACCGGTCCGTTATCCCCTGCACTCTCCGGCGAGACGGTCGCCCATTGCGGTTTCATGCTGATTGTGGAATCCTCGGGCACGCGGCAGGGTCGGGGCAGCGCGGCTGTGATCCCGGACCCGGCGCGATGAAGCCGAACCATTCCGGCAAATCTCTTGGAGACAGAGACATGGTCCAGACCGTCAGGCGAAGCAGCAAAGGCAGGCCCGAAAAGGCTGTGGCACAAACAGCGAAAAACAGCGTGCCCCCAGCGAGTGCGAAGCCCCCCAGCGCGTCCATGGTGCTGTCACTGGCCAAGCAGTTGCAGGCGTGGACCGGCTCTATCCTGGGCGGCATGGGAACGGCGACCGACGTCGCCATCACACTGGCCCAGTCCCGTGCCCAAAAACCGGGGCCAAAGGCCGCGGTTGACAAGGCAGCGGCCCTTTTGCGGGACCTCAGGCAGGCCGCAGGGCTGACTGTCAACGATCTGGGCCGCGCGCTGGAACTGGAAGATCCTTCCTTCATGGGACTGGTGGAGAGTGGCAAGGTCGGCCTGCCCTTTGACCTGATCCTGCGGCTGGCAGCGGTGCTGGGACGCAACGACCCCGTGGGTTTCATCCTGCAGATGACGCGCTCGTACAACCCGAAGACCTGGAACACCCTGGAGGCGCTGGGCGTGGGCAAACTGCTGGTGCAGGCCGGGCGCGAGCGCGAGTTCGCCAACATCTATCGCAGCAATGATGCGGCGCGCGCGCTGTCCGACAAGGATTTCGCCGCGGCGCTGGGTTTTGCCGACGCCGCCTTCAAGGCGGCCCTGGAATTTCAGGCCAGGCACGCACGCGTGCGAAAGCCGAAGGAAGAATCTGCAGATGCCGTTCCCGCGCCACGCGGCAAGAGCAAGTGACCCGTCCGATCGTCGCCGGACACCTCAACGGACCTTGACCGAGGGCAAGAGCCTGCAGGCCAGTACGGTGACACTGGACAACTGCGAATTGTCGTCACGGCGGGGCAAGGCCATCACAATCCACCCGTGATGCGGGAAGTCTCAATTCGATGGAACCCACGGGACGCACCATGAGGGCCCGTGCAAAGCCCGGACCGGTTGTGTTCGTTCTCGTGACCGCGCTGGTGCTGCTGGGGCACTGGATCGGCCTGGCCTGGCTGCAGGCGCAGTTGCAGACCATCAGACCGCTCACTTTGATGGCGGAGCCCCTGTTCACACGAATCATTGCGCCGACAGCCGCAACCCTGCGCGTCGCGGAGCCCAAGCCACGGCACAGGCGGGTTGCACCGCCCCCGCCGCCCCAGGCAAAGGGTAGCGCCGACGCACCGATCCCGTCCACACCGCCCGCCCTCGAAACACCGTCAGAGGACGCCATGGAGGCGGCGGCCCCGGCGCCCGATACATCCGCCCCCGCTTCAGAGGCGGCGACAGACTCGAGGAGCGAGGGGGTTGCCGCCGATCCCGAATCCTTGCCCCGAGCAGGCGAGGACTGGCCCGCAGACACGCGTGTTTCATACCGCATGACGGGTTACTTCCGAGGCGACCTTTACGGCAGCGGGCGCGTGCAGTGGCAACGCGCGCAGGACCGCTACCAGGTGCGGGTGGAACTGCTCACGGCACTGGTGCTTCGCGTTTCCATGACCAGCCAGGGCCAAATCACCGACGCCGGTCTGGTACCCAGCGACTATGAGGAGCAAATGCCGGGACGACGCCAAGGGGTGGTGTTTGAGGCCGAAACCCTCAGGTTTCAGGATGGCACCCGTCAACTGAAACCTTATGCCGTGCAGGACACGGCCAGCCAGTTCGTGGAACTCACCCGGCGGTTTTCCACCGGACGCGAAATCCTGGCGGTGGGCAGTCAGGTTCAGGTATGGCTGGCCCGCCCTGCAGGGATGGCCCTGTGGACCTATGACGTGGTCGCAGAAGACACCCTGCAAACGCCAGAACTCGGACCGGTGCAGGCGTTTCACCTGCGACCTCGCCCCATCGCCAACCCGCGCGGCGTGATCACCGCCGAATTGTGGTTTGCACCGGCCCTGCAATACCTTCCGGTGCGGGTGCGTATTTCGCTTGGAAGTGAAAACTTTGTGGACCTGATGGTCGAACGCATCGAGCAAGCCGACGCGCCTGCGCCCACACCCGAAACCCAGACGCCCGGCAACGCCGCCCCGCCCTAGCCTGGAGGCAGGCCATCACCTCAGCATCGATCGGGGGCCCTGGAATGTCAGGCCAAGCCGCGAATCAAGTCCTGAATCAATAGCTTATAACGATGATTCAACGCTGGGTAAGTACCAATTTTATTGCTACTTTCACGATGACACGCCCTTTGTCGCCTTGTGTCCAAACCACCACCACAGCCCGGCCCCGACCAGGATCATCGGCAGGCTCAGCCACTGGCCCATGCTCATACCCAGAGACAGCAATCCGAGATGCGCATCCGGCTCGCGAAAGTATTCGGCAATGAAGCGGAACACGCCGTAGCCCGCGACAAACGCCGCGCTGACCTGCCCGCTCTGGCGCGGCTTGCGCGCGTACAGCCACAGCAGAATGAAAAGCAGAAGCCCTTCCATCAGGAACTGATAGATCTGTGACGGGTGCCGCGGCGAACTGCCGGCACCGCGAAACACCATGCCCCAGGGCAGTGAAGGGTCCGCCACGCGACCCCAGAGTTCGCCGTTGATGAAGTTGCCCACGCGCCCCGCTGCCAGTCCTGGCGGGATGCAGGGGGCAATGAAGTCCATCACCTGCAGAAACGAGCGGTGGCGCGAACGCGCAAACCAGGCCATCGCGGCAATCACGCCCAGCAGGCCGCCGTGAAAACTCATGCCGCCCTGCCACACGGCAAGAATCTCCAGCGGATGCTCCAAGTAATAACCAGGCTTGTAGAACAGGCAGTAGCCCAGGCGCCCGCCGATCACCACCCCCATCACGCCCAGAAACAGGATGTCTTCCACATCGGCGCGTCGCCAGGCGCCCGGGCCGGTGATCGACACAAAGGGCTCGTGTCGCAGACGGCGCAACCCCAGGAACATGAATAGCGCAAAGGCGGCCAGATAGGTCAGCCCGTACCAGTGGATGGCCAGCGGGCCGAGTTGCAACGCAACAGGATCGATTTGGGGATGGATCAACATGGTGTGGGATTGTGCCGCAACCCATCTGGCACGCCCCGAGGAACGCCGGGCTGCGCGATACGCACCCACGCTTGCCTCCCAAGGCGATCGGCGAACGGCACGTGGGGCAAAGGCGAAGGCGCGCCTGCGCCAGGGACCGACTCAGGGCGCGTCCGACGCCTGAAGGAAAGCCACAAAGCGCGCCAGCGCCGGGGCGACCTTCAACGGGGGCCACACCAGACTGGTCTCGCAGCCGGGCAGCACCAGTCCCGCGGGTGCCTCGATGGTGCGGTAGCTGACACCACTGCGCTGGAACTGCCGCACGCTGTCAGGCACCCAGGCCACCCCCAGCCCTGCAGACACCAGGTTCACGATGGTCTGCATCTGGATCGCCTCCTGGGCCACCTGGGGCGACTGTCCGGCCGCGTGGTACAGGCCAAAGATCGCGTCGTACAGCGAAGGCACGATGCGCCGGGGAAAGATCACCAGTGGCTCGGCCAGCACGTCCTTCAGGTTCAGGCGCGCTTGAGCGGCCAGAGGATGTCGCTCGGGCAGTGCCAGCACCAGTGGCTCGGGCGCAATCAACAGGTGCGCCAGACCCGGTGGTGCAAAGCCCGGCGAGTGCAACATGAAGCCCGCATCGATTTCGCCACGTTGCAGGGCCTGCAATTGCACATCACCGGTGGCTTCGATCAACTCCAGTCGCACACCGGGACAGCGATCATGGAACGCGCGAACCCACTGCGGCAGCAGCGCAAAGCCCACGGTGGAGACAAACGCCAGCCGCAAGGCCCCCACCTCGCCTGCAGCCGCCGCGCGCGCATGGGCTGGCAGCGCCTGCGCGCGCGCCAGCAGGTCGCGCACGGGCGCCAGCAAGGCGCTTCCAGCCGGCGTAAGCTGCACGCTGCGCTTGGTGCGATCGAAAAGGCTTACACCCAGCGCCGCCTCAAGCCCGGCAATGGCCTGGGTCAGCGGGGGCTGGGTCATGTGAATGCGCTGCGCCGCGCGGCCAAAGTGAAGTTCCTCGGCGACAGCGAGGAACTGGCGCCATTGTCGCAATTCGATACGGGCTTCGTCACGCGGCTTAGTCATATCCAGAATGTATTAATGCACCGCCAATAATAGATTGGAAAGATGAATACGGCCGGCGCATACTCCCGGTTGAATTTTCCAACCTGAACTCCCGGAGACCCGACATGGCCGACAGCAAAGTGATCCCCATCACCCCGATGAACCCGCGCAGCCAGAACATCACGCAGGGCAAGTCGCGCGCGCCCAACCGTTCGATGTACTACGCCATGGGCTACGAGGAAGGCGATTTCGTCAAGCCCATGGTCGGCGTGGCCAACGGCCACAGCACCATCACGCCGTGCAACTCCGGCCTGCAGAAGCTGGCGGACGCTGCCATTGCCGGCATCGAGGAGGCCGGTGGCAATGCCCAGGTGTTCGGTACCCCGACCATCTCGGACGGCATGGCCATGGGCACCGAAGGCATGAAGTACTCGCTGGTCAGCCGCGAAGTGATCTCCGATTGCGTCGAGACCTGTGTGCAAGGCCAGTGGATGGACGGCGTGGTCGTGATCGGCGGCTGCGACAAGAACATGCCTGGCGGCCTGATGGGCATGCTGCGCGCCAACGTGCCCGCGATCTACGTCTATGGCGGCACCATCCTGCCTGGCCACTACAAGGGCCAGGACCTGAATATCGTCAGCGTCTTCGAGGCGGTGGGCCAAAACGCCGCGGGCAAGCTGAGCGACTTCGACCTGCACGAGATCGAGCAGCGCGCCGTGCCCGGCACCGGCAGTTGCGGCGGCATGTACACCGCCAACACCATGTCTTCGGCCTTCGAGGCCCTGGGCGTGTCGCTGATCTACTCAAGCACCATGGCCAACCCGCACGACGAGAAGCTGAATTCGGCGAAGGAATCGGCCAAGGTGCTGATCGAGGCGATCCGCAAAGACATCAAGCCGCGCGACATCGTGACGCGCAAGTCCATCGAAAATGCCGTGGCAGTGATCATGGCCACCGGCGGCTCGACCAACGCGGTTCTGCACTTCCTGGCGATTGCCCACGCCGCGCAGGTCGACTGGACGATCGACGATTTCGAGCGGGTGCGCCAGAAAACCCCGGTGTTGTGCGACCTGAAGCCCAGCGGCAAATACCTGGCCGTGGACCTGCACCGCGCCGGCGGCATTCCCCAGGTCATGAAGATCCTGCTGAACGCCGGCCTGCTGCACGGCGACTGCATCACCATCACCGGCCAGACGATTGCCGAGGTGCTAAAGGACATTCCGGATGCCCCGCGCGCCGATCAGGACGTGATCCGCCCGATCAGCGACCCGATGTACGCGCAGGGCCACCTGGCGATCCTGAAAGGCAATCTGAGCCCCGAGGGCTGCGTTGCCAAGATCACCGGCCTGAAGAACCCGGTGATGACCGGCCCTGCGCGGGTCTTCGATGACGAGCAATCGGCGCTGAAAGCCATCCTGGACAACAAGATCGTTGCCGGCGACGTGATGGTGCTGCGCTACCTCGGTCCCAAGGGCGGTCCGGGCATGCCCGAGATGCTGGCCCCCACAGGAGCGCTGGTTGGCCAGGGCCTCGGCGAGAGCGTCGGCCTGATCACCGACGGTCGTTTCTCAGGCGGCACCTGGGGCATGGTGGTCGGCCACGTCGCGCCCGAGGCGGCAGCGGGTGGAACGATTGCCTTTGTGCACGAAGGCGACAGCATCACGATTGACTCCCACCAATTGAAGCTTGAGCTCAATGTGTCCGAAGCCGAGATCGCCAGGCGCCGCGCCGCCTGGACCGCACCGGCACCGCGCTACACCCGCGGCGTGCAGGCGAAATTCGCCTTCAACGCGGCCAGCGCCAGCAAGGGCGCTGTGCTGGACGACTATTGATCCAGTCGCGAAATGGACAACGCCACGCCAGCGTACTGAGTGCCTGCGCCAGAACTGGCGTCAGCGCTTCTTGGACGGCAGCCCCATTGCCGTACGTTGCTTGTCGATACGCTCCTGCTTGCGCTTGTCCAGTTTGTCCATTTCTGTTTTCTTTGCGTGGCCGCTCCAGTCGACCCAGGTCCACCAGACGACCGCCAATGCGAAAGGTGATAGCACCACGATCCAGCTCCAGGCGGCCACGGGGCCTATCTCGAGGTACTTCAGCAACAGCAAGACCAGTCCAATTCCAAGGAAATACATCACATGCTCCAGATCAGGGGTCGACACCTTTGAGGACGAGGTCAACCGGTTTCTCTACTCTCGCGTTGTTTGACTGTAACTTACTCTGCAAGGAAAAACGATGAAACGAGTTCTGCTGGCAATGACGGCTGCCCTGACTCTGGCAGCCCCCGCATTTGCCGATCAGGCGCTGGCGACGTCCAAGAACTGCATGGCTTGCCATGCACTGGACAAGAAACTCGTCGGACCCGCCTACAAGGACGTGGCGGCCAAATACGCGGGTGACAAGGCGGCAGTTGACAAGCTGGCGACCAAAATCATGAAAGGCGGCTCTGGCGTTTGGGGCCCGGTTCCCATGCCGGCGAACGCACAGGTTAACGACGCCGAAGCCAAGAAGCTGGCTGCCTGGGTAATGTCACTGAAATAAACTTGCTCGCGTCAGGAAAAAAGCCCGCTGATCAGCGGGCTTTTTTGCGGCTGGGCGATGCACGGCAACACCCATCCGCTCCGGGAGCGCGAGGCCATCTCGTCGTGGCCCTGCTCCAATTGGCTGGCTCAATACGCCTGACCTAGCTGGTCCAGGATCGCCGGGTTTTCCAGCGTGCTGGTGTCCTGCGTGATGGCCTCACCCTTGGCGATGGAGCGCAGCAGGCGACGCATGATCTTGCCGGAACGCGTCTTGGGCAGGTTCTCGCCGAAGCGGATGTCCTTGGGCTTGGCGATCGGACCGATCTCCTTGCCCACGTGGTCACGCAACTGCTTGGCAATGGCCTTGCCTTCGTCGCCGGTCGGGAGCGGTCGCTTTAGCACGACGAAGGCGCAGACAGCCTCTCCAGTGGTGTCATCGGGACGGCCGACCACCGCGGCTTCCGCGACCAGTTCGGTGCAGCTGACCAGCGCGGACTCGATCTCCATCGTGCCCATGCGGTGGCCGGACACGTTCAGCACGTCATCGATGCGCCCGGTGATGGTGAAGTAACCCGTCTTCACATCGCGGATCGCGCCGTCGCCGGCCAGGTAGTACTTGCCTTTGAAATCTTCAGGGTAGTAGCTCTTCTTGAAGCGATCCGGGTCACCCCAGATGTTGCGGATCATCGACGGCCACGGCCGCTTGACGACCAGGATGCCGCCCTGCCCGTTCGGCACGTCCTTGCCGGTTTCGTCCACGATCGCGGCCTGGATGCCGGGAAACGGCAGCGTGCACGAGCCCGGCACCATGGGTGTGGCGCCCGGCAGCGGCGTGATCATGTGGCCGCCGGTCTCGGTCTGCCAGAAGGTGTCGGCGATCGGGCAGCGGCTGCCGCCCACGTGCTTGTAATACCACTCCCAGGCCGCCGGGTTGATCGGCTCGCCCACCGAACCGAGCAGGCGCAGGCTGCTCAGGTCGTAGCTCTTGGGGTGCACGGCGTCGTTGGCCTCGGCCGCCTTGATCAGCGAACGGATGGCCGTCGGCGCGGTGTAGAAGATGCTGCACTTGTGGCGCTCGATCATCTTCCAGAAACGGCCGGCGTCCGGGTAGGTCGGCACGCCTTCGAACACGATCTCGGTGCCGCCCAGCGCAAGCGGCCCGTAGGTGATGTAGGTGTGGCCCGTGACCCAGCCGATGTCGGCCGTGCACCAGAACACATCGTCAGGCTTCAGGTCGAAGGTCCATTTGGTGGTCAGCGCCGCATGCAGCAGGTAGCCGCCGGTGGAGTGCTGAACGCCCTTGGGTTTGCCGGTGGAGCCGGAGGTGTAGAGCAGGAACAGCGGATGTTCGGCCTCGACCCACTCGGGTTCGCAGGTCACGGGCTGCGTCGCCACCAGGTCGTGCATCCAGAGGTCGCGACCGGCCTTCATGGCGATGTCGGCGCCGCTGCGCTTGACCACCAGCACGCTGCCGATGGAATCGCAGCCGCCCAGCGCCAGCGCTTCGTCAACGATGGACTTGAGCGGCAGTTGCTTGCCGCCACGAACCTGATGGTCGGCCGTGATCACGGCCTTGGCGCCGGTGTCTTCGATCCGGTCACGCAGGGACTGGGCCGAGAAACCGCCAAACACCACCGAGTGTGTGGCGCCGATGCGCGCACAGGCCTGCATGGCGGCCACGCCGTCGATCGACATCGAGATGTAGATGACGACCCGGTCGCCCTTGCCAATGCCCAGCGACTTCAGGCCGTTGGCGATCTGGCAAGTCTTGGCCAGAAGTTCGCTGTAAGTGGCGCGGGTGACCTCACCACCGTCAGCCTCGAAGATGACGGCCGTCTTGTCGCCCAGGCCTCGCTCCACGTTGCGGTCCAAGCAGTTGTAGGAGGCGTTCAGCGTGCCATCCGCAAACCATTTGAAGAAGGGGGCATTGCTGTCATCGAGCACCTGGGTGAACGGCGTCTTCCAGCTCAGCAGTTCCCGCGCCAGGCGGCCCCAGTAGCCTTCATAGTCGGCCTCGGCTTCCTTGCACAGCGCCTCATAGGCGGGCATGCCCGAAATGGTGGCGTTCTTGACAAACGCATCGCTGGGCAAATAGACGTGGGTTTCGGTCGGGCTGGAATCACCTGCGGTAGAGGAACTCATGGGCTTGTCTCCTGAGAATTTGACGAATGACGGCGGAAATCGAAAAGTAATGTCTGGTTTTGCTCTTACAAGGTACTGACTGTCTCCAAGATTACAAATAGCTCGACCCGTCTGGCCGTCATCCAGCCCCCTACAATCCGGAAACTTCACAACGCCCCCGACATCGCATCATGACCGAACCAACACCCAGCAAGACTCCTCCGATGCGCCCCGTCCCCAGGCTCATTTTCGGCAGCCGTTGGCTGCAACTGCCGCTGTACCTGGGACTGATCCTCGCCCAGGGCGTGTACGTCTTTCATTTCTGGGTTGAACTGGTGCACTTGCTTGAGGCCGTCTTCGGCAGCCAGACCGCCCTGCAGGCCCTGGTCACCAGCATCGGCTACAAGTCCGACGTCCAGATCACCTCTTTGAACGAAACCATCATCATGCTCGTGGTGCAGGCCCTGATCGACGTGGTCATGATCTCCAACCTGCTGATCATGGTCATCGTGGGCGGCTACGAGACCTTCGTCAGCCGCATGGACCTGGAGGGCCACCCCGACCAGCCGGAATGGCTGAGCCATGTCAACGCCTCGGTGCTCAAGGTCAAGCTGGCCACCGCCATCATCGGCATCAGCTCGATCCACCTGCTCAAGACCTTCATCAACGCGGCCAACTACGACGTCAAGGTGCTGATGTGGCAAACCATCATCCACATCGTGTTCCTGCTCAGTGCCCTGGCCATTGCCCTGACCGACCGCCTGATGCAGCACGGCAAGGCTGGGGAGCATTGACCTGCGCGGTCAGCACCCAGAACCGACCCGGCCTGAGCGACGACGCTGCGCAGGATGCGCCGGTACCCGGCCATTTCCCCATGGCCGGCCGGAATTGCCGACCCACCCTAAACTGAAGCGAATACCCCTAGACCCTTCGTGCTGCTCCTGATCGTCCTCCTGCCGCTGCTTGCGGGCACCGTCCTGACCGGCTGGTCGGGCGCACGGCGTGGGCCGGGCCATCGCGAGCGGACAGCCTGGCTGGCTGCGGCGGTCACGGTGTCGGCGCTCGGCCTGCTGCTGGCCCAGGCGCCGGCCGTATTCGGCGGCGAGGTGCTTCGCAGCTTCTGGCCTTGGGTGCCCGAAATCGGCCTGAACCTGGGTCTGCGGCTGGACGGGCTGTCCTTGCTGTTCGCGCTGATGATCACGGGCATTGGCCTGCTGATCATCCTGTACGCCCATTTCTACCTGGGCAAGGATGACCCGGCCGGCAAGTTCTTCAGCACCTTGATGCTGTTCATGGCCGCGATGCTGGGCATCGTGCTGTCGGACAACCTGCTGCTGATGATTGTGTTCTGGGAACTGACCAGCATCTCGTCGTTCCTTCTGGTCGGCTACTGGAGCCATCGCGCCGATGCGCGCGCGGGCGCCAGGATGGCGCTGGCCATCACCGGGGGCGGCGGCCTGGCCATGCTGGGCGGCTTTGTGCTGCTGGGCCAGATTGCCGGCACCTACGAGATCAGCCAGATGCTCGATCTGGGCCCCATGATTCGCGCCGATGCGCGCTACCCCGCCGCGCTGCTCTTGATCCTGGTCGGCTGCTTCACCAAGAGCGCGCAGTTTCCGTTTCACTTCTGGCTGCCACAGGCCATGGCCGCGCCCACGCCGGTCTCGGCCTATCTTCATTCGGCCACCATGGTCAAGGCCGGGCTGTTCGTGATGGCCCGCATGACGCCGGTGATCGGGGGCACGGAGTTGTTCATGACCCTCGTGACCGCCACCGGGCTGTTCACCATGGTTTTTGCCGCCTTTATTGCGCTGTTCAAGCACGATCTGAAGGGCCTGCTCGCGTACTCCACCATCAGCCACCTGGGGTCGGTGACGTTCATGATCGGCCTGGGCTCGCCGCTGGCAGCGGTGACCGCCATATTTCACATCATGAATCACGCCTGCTTCAAGGCGGCCCTGTTCATGACCGCCGGCATCGTGGACCACGAAGCCGGCACGCGCGACATGCGCAAACTGGGCGGCCTGTGGAGGGCCCTGCCCTGGACGGCAACGCTGGCCATGGCGGCGGCGGCGGCCATGGCTGGCGTGCCGCTGTTCAATGGTTTTGTGTCCAAGGAAATGGCCCTGACCGAGACGGTGAATTTCGCACAGGCGGGCGGCTGGCGCTGGCTGGTGCCGGCCATCGCCACGCTGGGTGCCATGTGCAGCGTGGCCTATTCGCTGCGCCTGGTGCACGATGTCTTCTTCAACGGCCCGCCCAGGGATCTGCCGCCGGGTGCGCATCCGCATGAACCTCCGGCCGGCATGAGGGCGCCGGTGGCCTTGCTGGCAATCCTCTGTGTGGTGGTGGGCATCATGCCCGCGCTGACCTTCGGCCCGATGGTGCTGGTGGCTGCCACGGCCATGTTGGGCCATGCACCGCCGCCCTACCATCTGTCGCTTTGGCACGGACTGAACCTGCCACTGCTGATGAGCGTGATGGCACTTGCGGCAGGCTGCGCCCTCTACTTCCTGCTGGCCCGCGGTGGCCGCCTGCACCGCATTTCGTCAGAGCGCTGGTTTGGCGGCCTGACCGGGCTGAACCTCTTCACCCGCGGCATCGACATTCTCCTTGGCCGGGCCGGACGCCTCACGGGGCTGCTGGAAAGCGGTTCGCTGCAACGCTATCTCGCCTGGATGCTGATCGCCACCCTGGGCATGGTTCTGGCGACCGTGCTGTCGGGCGCAGCCCCTGGTACCGGCGCTCGCGCCCTGCTGCCAGTCTCGTTGCCGGCGCTGGTGGCATGGGCCTTGCTGCTGGCGGCTTGCGCCTGGCTGGCGCTGCGCCACCATGAGCGCTTCCAGTCGGTGGTGATGGTCGGCGTGGTCGGACTGGTCACCTCGCTGGCCTTCCTGGCATTTTCGGCACCGGACCTGGCGCTCACCCAGCTCAGCGTCGAGGTCGTCTCCACCGTCCTGCTGCTCATGGGGCTGGCCCTGCTGCCCCGCCAGACGCCGCGCGAATCCTCCATCCCACGCCGCGCGCGCGACGCCACGTTGGCGCTGGCCGGGGGCGCCGGCATGGCCTGGCTGGCGTGGGTCATGCTCACGCGCGACCATGACACCATTGCCTGGTACTTCCTGAACCAGTCGGCAATGGCGGGCGGCGGCACCAATGTGGTGAACGTGATCCTGGTGGATTTCCGGGGCTATGACACGTTCGGCGAGATCACCGTGCTGGCCATTGCAGCCATCGGCGTGCTGGCCCTGATGGACGGCATGCGCACGCGACGCCCGGCCACCGACGAAGGCGGCCGGCCCTGGACGTTCGCCGCGCCGCCGCTGATGCTGCGCGTGGCCGCCCGCGTCGTGTTGCCACTGGCGATGGTGGTCACTCTCTACATCTTCATGCGCGGGCACAACCTGCCAGGCGGCGGCTTCATTGCCGGCCTGATCACCGCGGTGGCGCTGGTGCTGCAGTACATGGCGCTGGGTCAATCACGCGCCGAAGTGGTGCTGCGGGCACAGGGCGGACGGCGCTTTGTGCGCTGGATTGGCGCCGGCCTGGGCGTCGCGGGACTCACCGGTGCCGGCGCTTTCTTGTTTGGCCAGCCTTTCCTGACCAGCGCCCACGGCTATCCGACCTTGCCGGTGCTGGGCGAACTCCCTCTGGCCACGGCCGCCCTGTTTGACCTGGGCGTGTACATCACGGTCGTCGGCTCTACCCTGCTGACACTGTCCACCCTGGGAACGGTCACACGGGCGCCCGGCTTCCTTGCCCAGGCCCAGCCCAGCGAGGCAGAGCGGTCATGAGCCGCTGGGCCGCTCCCAAGGCGAATAGCACCGCAGTGCGCAGCACGGAGGTTAACGAGTGAGTATGGAATTCCTCGTCGCCAGCGGCATTGGCGTGGTCAGCGCCACCGGCATCTACCTGCTGCTTCGCGGGCGCACCTGGCCGGTGGTGCTGGGCCTGAGCCTGCTGGGCTACGCCGTGAACGTCTTCATTTTTGCCATGGGTCGGCTGTGGCAGGATGCCGCGCCGATCCTGTCGACGCACGGGCGCGTGGCCGACCCCCTGCCGCAGGCGCTGGTGCTCACCGCCATCGTGATCGGATTTGCCACGACGGGCTTTGTCATTGAACTTGCCTTGCGAAGCCGCCACGAGACGGACACGGACCATGTGGATGGCCATGAGCCGGCGAGCAGCGACGGGCCCCACGGGAGCGGCTCCCCATGAACCTGAGCGAAGGTGTGGGCACGTTCTTTCAGGCGCACCTTCCGGTGTTGCCGGTTCTGCTGCCGCTGTTCACGGCCGCCGCCCTGCTGCTGATGGGCGATGGCGGCGGCCAGGCCAATCATGGCGGAAGCCTCCTGAGACGCAGGCGCATGGTGAGCCTGACCTCCGTCATCTTCGGGGCGCTGCTGGCCTGGCGCCTGATGCTGGAGGCCGCCGGCGGCACGTTGACGGTGTATCCGCTGGGCGCCTGGCCCGCGCCCTTCGGCATCGTGCTGGTGGTCGACCGCCTGAGCGCGTTGATGCTGGCATTGACCTGGACCATCGCCGTGCCCGTGCTGTGGTACGCCACCGGCGGCTGGGATGCCCATGGACGGCATTTCCATGCCCTCTTCCACTTCCAGCTCATGGGCCTGTCGGGCGCTTTTGTCACGGGCGACCTGTTCAACCTGTTTGTGTTCTTCGAGGTCCTGCTCATCGCCTCCTACGTGCTGCTGGTGCATGGGCAGGGACGCGCCCGCTTCAGGGCGGGGCTGCACTTCGTGGTGCTGAATCTGGCGGCCTCGGCCCTGTTTCTGGTGGGCCTGGCCGTCATCTATGGCGTGACCGGCACCCTGAACATGGCAGACCTCGCCCTGCGGGTGGGCAAGCTGGGCGCGCAGGAGGCGGTCCTGCTCAAGGCCGGCGCACTGATCCTGCTGGTGGTGTTCGGCCTGAAGGCGGCCATCGTGCCCTTGTACCTGTGGCTGCCCGGCACCTACGCGGCCGCCTGCGCGCCGGTGGCCGCGCTGTTTGCCATCATGACGAAGGTCGGCGT
>Ga0105090_10000675_pt1 | contig 17407 bp, 12 predicted proteins | sample PPLLak3March2015_FD_79110 | JGI IMG/M metagenome (GOLD analysis project Ga0105090, IMG submission 79110) | Freshwater sediment microbial communities from Prairie Pothole Lake near Jamestown, North Dakota, USA - PPLs Lake P7 Core (1) Depth... | ecosystem: Environmental > Aquatic > Freshwater >... | reverse complement strand
ATGCTGCCTGGTCCGGCCAGAAAGAAAACTATCGAATCACGTCCGTGTATGAAGTCGTTCTGGAATCCCATCGCTCGAGTGAGTAGTGAGGCCCCCAGTACTGGCCCTACGGTATTACCTAAAGAGATTCCCAGAGCCGCCGGTAGCGCCAGGTCACCGACAGTCAGGTTTATGGCAAGCGCTCCCAGAAAGATACCGGGCCAGCAAGATAGTCTCCACACTAAAAGTGCCGCCAACGCTATGCCAGAGGGTGGCCAGAACAAAATGATGTTGGAATCCATATACGGCATACTTAACCCGAGTTTTCCTCCGGCGAAATAAGCTGCTGCCAGTAGCAAAATCCGTGCTACGAGATAAATTTCTGGCTTTTCTGAGTGTTGTTTCATAGGAAACCAAAGTTTGTTGTTCTTACTGATTTTAGCACTGCATCAAAATATCGGAAGTTATTAATTGATTTTATTATTCTTTATCTTTTCTTATTTGGGTTCAAGAGAAAAGCACTCCTACCACTAATGATAATGTCAGTACTCATCTATCGTTGAGCGATGCGAACAGAATTTGTATTTAGATAAGCTGGAAATAAGCTTGGTTCGAAGTGCTATGAAACTATGGCCACTGCAGTAGCAAATAGCTTCGATGTGAGATGGCTTGATAGAACGGTAACCAGGCTAAGATAATCTTAATTGAACTCTCTAGGTGAGCTATTCTCGGACAGCTTCCTAGTACGCTTCCTAGTACAGTACTTAACTTTATTTCTAACTGCTGAGCTCGTTATTCATGTGCGCTACCTGCGACAATGGCTCCGCTACGCCATTGGAAAGTATAAACACACGATCTGCCGCGTTGATGACAGCCGGTTGATGCGAAACAGCAATAACTGTCAAGTCTTTGGCCAATTTCTGTAGTGTTTCGCAGATGGTTTTCTCGCTTTCCGGGTCCAGTGCGCTGGTTGGTTCATCCAGAATTAAGAAGGATGGGCTGTGCGCCAATGCCCGTGCGATGGCGATGCGCTGGCGTTGTCCGCCGGAAAGTAGCCCGCCGCGTTCACCCACAACCGTTTGCAAGCCTTCCGGCAAAGCACTGACAAAATCCCAAGCACCGGCCTGGCGTAATGCTCGTTCTGCATCGGTGGCGTTCAATGCGGGTTCTCCGACCAGAATGTTATTCATCACCGTGTCATGCAGCAAAATAGTGTCTTGCGAAACATAGCCAATCATGTGACGCCATTGACGCAGATTGATAGCATGCAGCGATATGCCGTCAATCTGGATTTCTCCGGATTGTGGCTCGGCCAATCCACAGAGCAGATCCAGCAAAGTACTTTTGCCGGCACCGGATGGCCCCATGACCGCAGTGAATGAGTAGATCGGTATTTCGATATTCAGGTCTTTGAAAATAGTTTTCTGACCATAATCAAATTTGACATGCTGCAATGTAATGCCTTTTTGCAGCGTAGGTTGCAGTGTTCCCGTTGTACTTTCCGCTGCCGCATGTGCGTCTTCGGCAGCCTTCCGTAAAGCCCAATAAGCACTTTCTTGCGCGGCCAGTTGCTGGTGTCTGCGCTGCGTTTTATTCAGCAATCCCAAAATACGCGTCAACAAAAAAACCATCAACATAACTTCCGGCAAGGATAATTGCCAAACCACCAATGCGAGATATAAGCCGCTGGCTGTCAGAGCGGCAAGTATGGGTTCCTGCAGCGCAGTTAGCGCGGCTCTATTCATCACTTCCCGCCGCGTGGCTTTTTCCAGGTGGCGTGTCTGCTCGTGCAAAATGGCATCGGCAACGTTGTCACGCGCCATGGCTTTAAGTGATTTCACCGAGCCGAGCACATCCGATAAGTACGTTAATAAATTACGTAGCAAATGGGTTTGTTTGGCGCCTGCACGCCGGGTTGCTCTGACTAAACGATTCAACACAATCAATAGGAATAAGCCGATGATCAATGAGGCCAGTGTTGCTTCCCATGAAATAAACAATGCCACGATGGCATATACCAGCACTTGAATGGTGAGCGCCAGGACGTTTACGCTGTGCTCAAAACCGTTGGCTGCGCGATAAGCTTCCGTCGCAACCGAATTGGCGAGCGATCCGACGGGTTGCCGCAAATAGTATTGCCACCGGCTGGCCAGTAAAGCTTCAATGAGATCCAGGCGCAAAGCTGTGGCCACATGTGCAACGGTATACCCCACTTGGCGATTAGCCAGTAGCAGTACCATTCCTTTGAGAAACATACCGCCAACGATAATGATCAAGATCGCATCCAACGTGGGTTCAATGCCGATATCTTGCAGCGCTTTCTCCATGAATTTACCGATGCCTGAATCGCCCGTCTCGCCTGAATCACCAACAGCGATCGATAATAAAGGCAGTAGCGCCGTCAAACTCAATCCTTCGGCGATACCGGCAATCAGCAGTGCAACCAGAACAAAAGCGCTGCGCCGGGGAAAGACCATAATGTACGTAAATAAAGTACGCATAAGCCGGTTATAAAAATGGATGAGGGATCGGTGGTTTGTTTACGTATTCATTATGCATTTGGAATATCGCATAAAACACCGTCGATCAATTGTTTGATTTGTTGGGCACGATTGGCAAGACGGGAATCGTGCGTCACAATGACTAGGCTGGCATTGATTCTATGATTCAATTCCAGCATCAAATCAAAGACGCTTTCAGCCGTCTGCCGGTCAAGGTTTCCGGTAGGCTCATCAGCCAGAATGCAAGCAGGCTGCGTAACCAGCGCGCGAGCAACCGCAGCGCGCTGGCGTTCACCACCGGATAATTCACCGGGTGTATGGGTCAGGCGGTGACTCAATCCCACCTGTTTCAAAATATCTTCTGCCCGGTCATATGCTTCCTGGTTTGGCAGGCGGCGGATCAGCAGCGGCATGGCCACATTTTCCAGCGCGCTGAATTCCGGTAACAAATGATGAAACTGATAGATGAAGCCGAGCGAACCATTGCGTAACCGGCAACGCTCTTCTTCATTAATTTTCGCGATGTCTTGTCCGAGAATCCGAATATTCCCGCTCGTCGGCGCATCCAATCCTCCGAGTATATGCAGCAACGTGCTTTTTCCGGAACCGGAGGCACCGACTATGGCTAACATTTCCCCTTTAATCAGATCCAGATTAACGCCTTTTAAAACTGGAACCGCCTGATCACCCTGAGAAAACTGCTTGACCAGATTGCGGCAAGAGATGACGGCATCATTCATAGCGTAACGCCTCCGCCGGATTCACTTTGGATGCACGGTAGCTGGGATAAATCGTTGCCAGCAGACTGAGGATAAACGAGGTCACAGCAACGGTAGTAATATCCGCCATCTGCGGATCGGTTGGAATGGTACTGATGTAATAAATTTCTCGCGACAAGAACTGGACCCTGAATACACTTTCAATAAACGCCACCACCTCACCTACGTTGTAGGCTAACAACATTCCACCGGCGACCCCCAGAATGGTACCAAAAACACCAATAAACGTTCCCTGGACAATAAATATCTTCATAATACTGCGCGGGCTTGCGCCGAGGGTACGTAAAATCGCGATATCCGATTCCTTGTCGGTCACCGCCATCACCAATGTGGAAACAATATTGAATGCCGCGACCGCAATAATCAATGCGAGAATCAACGACAACATGCGTTTCTCGATCTGGATTGCACGAAAATAATTGGCATGCTGTTTTGTCCAGTCGCTGATATAGCTGTCGATCGTCAGCATCGCGGGTAATTCTTGAACAACTTGGGGTGCCAGAAACAAATCCTTCAGCTTTAGACGCACGCCGGAAACATCATCGTTTTCCATGCGATAAAGTTTCTGCGCATCAAACATGTGAATCAGAACCAATCCGGAGTCATATTCAAAATGCCCTGCTTCGAAGATGCCCACTACGTTAAATTGCTTCAGCCGTGGCAAAATTCCCGCAGGCGTAACTTGCCCCTGCGGTGAAATCAAAACAATCTTGTCGCCGACAAAAGTACCCATAGATCGCGCCAGTTCCATGCCGATAACGATACCAAATTCGCCCGGCACCAGATGATCCAACTCACCACTGACCATCATTTTTGCAAAATCGGCCACCTTGTCCTCCATCGTTGGCAGAATGCCACGCACAACAACTCCCTGAACAACTTGGTTGTGCGATAGCATACCTTGCGCATTGACATAAGGCGCGGCAGCTTCTACCGATGGATGCTTGACTGCTTCTTCTGCGGTTTGCTGCCAGTGACTCAGATTGCCATGTATGCTGCCGATCTGAACATGCGAAGCGACGCCTAGAATCCGGGTACGCACTTCTTTCTGAAAACCATTCATGACCGACATGACCGTAATGAGCGCCGTCATTCCCAGCGTGATGCCCATCAGAGAAATTAATGAAATGAATGAAATGAAATGATTGCGTTTTTTAGCGCGCGTATAGCGCAAACCAATGAAAAGTTCGTAAGGGGACACGAATTTAATAGACCCGTAATAAGTTCAACTGCGAAGTTTGCCACATTTAAGCAAGGCTTAACAAATAATCAGAAAATAATCAGGAAATTGTTACCGCAGGATTTCCACTAAAGTGCATATATGAAAACAATTAGGATTTATTGATAATGATCAATATTTTTTGCATCATTCTAGCTATCCTAAAAGGATAATTGGGTGTATGGTTTGATAGTTTCTTTGAAGATATATTGAATACATTACCGTGCATCCGAACTTATCGAAGGGCTTATTATCAAAAGGTTTACTCAGCGTTTCCTTCGTGGAGCGATAGAAAATAAAACAATTGGTGAATTACTAATTACATTTTAGCCCGGATATTGCATGAATTCGCACGATGATCACGCATGATATTGGTTTCACAAGGGATTTTTCGAAGAAGCGGTTGGTTATTCACACACCTGACTGAGACAAATTACTTGTGGAATCAAAAGACAAGTGAGGGCGTGTGCAATTCATGCAATATCCGGGTTAGTACTGATGTTCATGTAAATTAGTCTCGCTTAACAAGAAAGTGGTAAAGGAAAAATCCATGACAGCCTTTCTGAACAGCCAGAGTTTCACAACACATTCCAGTGATGAGCAGCAGTCGCTTACACGCTCATTGAACGATATTCTGAAAAACGATTATCGCGGCAGCTTTTTTGTGCTGTTGGCGATGTACCAGCGCATCCTGGCAGATAACAATCAGCGGCGGCATTGGCCGGAGATTCATAAAAAACTGGATACCTTATTTAAATGCGGGACAGCGGAAGTGATCAGCGGTCCGATGATTGGTATTCCTGTTTCTATACGGGACAGTGATTATTTCAAGGAAACTATCCAATTTATTGGCAAAGAAAGATCCATCATGGCTAATATCGAATGGATGGCAACTGCCTGGAATGCAACGTATGCCGATACCGGCTTGTGGATGGGAAAAACATTTGAGCCGGTATCACGCGAAACGGTAGGGGAAAAAACCCGTAGCGATGCTAAAGCAATGAATAGTTATGATCCGAAAACAGTTCGTATCGGGCGTAATTTCTTTCGTGAACCGCCTGATCCCAATGCACTGCAAGCAATCGGGCTGCCAGCATTGACACAATTATGGAAACTGAAAGATCGTCCGATGAATCCGACTGCAGCAGGATTTGATTGCGTGCTGTTGGCGGAAAATTTGGATAAAGAGAAAGCAATCCCATATAGCAAAACCGGGGGTTATTTTCTTTGCAATCTGGCAACTTCAGCGGTTCCGGAAATGAATGGCAAAGCAGTATACCAACTGAATTATCGCTGGCCTGACCTTGACCCGGTGTATCCTATGACGCGCTTGATCGATGAAATTGTTCGTATAGACGACGGTATTTATTTAGGTCAATTGGTGTTCGCCACGCAGCATTACAGTTTGGGAACCTTTGCTTTGCCGAATGGCCATGTGATACCGATCGGCGATAACTACCCGTACCGTTCGATGATCGACAATATCAAACAAATTTTTCCTGTAGGTTGGGTGGATGAAAAGGATCCATACGGCTATCAGAATAACGGGTTTTTCCTGATGGTTGATCCTGCTTTTGCCAAAGAATTTTATGCAGACGATGCGTTTCCGCAACTTCGCCCATGTCCGGGTGAAATCGGATTCAATGAGCTCGGATATGATCCAGTGGCGGCACCAATCTCAGTCGCATCTGAAACAGCTAAAACAGCAACTATTGCCGCACAGCGCTGGTCTGAGATTACCGATTGGATTGATGGCTGGAAGCAGAACGAAACGATCAATCACAAATTTACCACTTTTATTCTGGAAGAGTCACCGAAGGGTGTAGAAGATAGCGATGTCACTGAAATGTTGCAGGAAGGCGAGTCAATTTTGCAAATGCTTCAGCGCATCAGCGGCGAAATTTCCGCGCAGAGCAATCCGCAAGACAGCTTGAAGCATTTTGAGAAACTCAATCGCCTATTCCGCCGCGGCGTGGCTCCAACGGTGGAAAATGGGTTATTCCAAGGACACGGCGCGCGCGGTTATAACGTCCGCGTTGACAGCAACGAAACAACCAGCTGGTATGGCGAAACAAGGCGCACGACCGGTTTTGATTACTATCACGGCGCTACGCTTAACCTGCATTGCGGTTTTGCTGAAACCTTCTATCCCGATCAGGGCGGCAAACCAGATGATGAATACCTTTTCCCCAGCCGGCTTGCCGATCTGGTACTAGCGCACGAGGCTCCGAACGCCCTCAATCTGATGTGGTACAGCATCGGCAAATATATTTTTCCGTGGGCGGGTAAGTCTTATGAAAAAATCTCGGGGCGGAAATTGAGCATGCTGCTCGATGAAAGTGACGATTTAGCTGATCGTTATCCTGAACGCGTGCAAGCGCTCAAAACACATCTGTCCAGTGCGCCGCACTACGCGCTGGTAGAAAAAAACAAAGCACATTATTGGGACGCTGAAGGTGTTTATGCCAAGCATTTGAAAAACGGCGCCTGGGATAAAGGCATGTCGGAGGAAGACAAGGCATTCTGGGAAAATGAAGCGGCATTGCATTGGGTAGATGGCAACAATATTCAGGACAAGCGCATCATCGCCGCCGATTCATTGATGCGTATCGTAGATATGAATTACCGTGTTCCAGATGCATCACTGCAGGCCGTATCAGCGGCCGGCCCATCGCCATTTGCGCGGCAAGGCTATATTTTTCTCGGTGCAGATGACCGGGAATCAATTTTGCCCATGAATAACGGCGCAGATAAAAAGAAAAAGGTATTTCAGTTTCATTACCGGTTTCCAATGATCGGCGGACCTGTTCCGATTGGTTTTTGTCTCGATGAAATTGTTGAGATCGCCGACGGCCTTTATTTGGGGCAACTGATTTATTCCACAGCATTGGATAAGCCATTCCATTCGTCAGTCGATCCTGCGGAGTACCGGTATCAACTGTTTGGCTATTTTTTGCTGCTTGATGATACTTGGCAATATCACAGGCTGGCGATAGGTTTGGATACATTGATTTAATCGGAGCGGAGGAAATGATGAGTAATGACAGATTCAATCGAGGCGGAATCCATATTGATCTTGAACACGGAACGGCGGATACTTCCGCGTTCAGCGATAATATCTCTATTTTTCCTATTCCCAATACCACGCCTGACAAGATCAAAACATTGCACGATCTTGCACTCAATGACATTAAGCTCAGCGATTTTCCGGTGGTACAGGCATGGCGCAATCAATTGTTCGATCCGGAATGGATTCCGGAAATTTGTGATGAGCTGCCCTGCTTGTTAACCGAATTTCTGCGTCAACCGGAACACGCAGCGCTTCCGCCCGTTACACGCCGCGCTCAGGCACTGAAACACGTCTTCTGTAACAAAACACCGCTGGTGAGAAATACCGATCTGCTGCCAGGTCAAACGACAACCAGCTTTGTCGGACCGGTGCTGTATATGGATATGAGCGGTTATTGTATCTGGCCTGAACTGGACACGCTTTCAAAGCGGCCGCAAAACCCGTTCAAAATCAAACCAGAAGTAGCCAGGCGGCTGAACGAAGAAATTTTCCCTTTCTGGCTGGAACGACGCACAGTGCAAGAGGTGGCACGTTATACCGATTACGATACGGCTAACTATGCTGGCGATAAGCGCGATGAAGTCGATGGCGGTATGTGCGAAGGCAAACCATCCATTGATCCACCGCTGAAAAAAAGAGCGGGTGAAACGCCTAAATGTCAGGAGCTATTTGAGCGCGTTGCTTTTTACCTGTCCGATAAAGCGACCGCAGTGTCGCACACCGCACCTGATTTTAGCCGGGTGCTTAAATTTGGCTTCAATGGCCTGATCGCGCAGTTGCAGAAAGATATTGCAAGTGGTGTCGCCGATACCCCGGAAAAAATTGAATTTGTGCAAAGCGTCATCACCGTTTATGAAGGCGCGAAAATCTATACCGGACATCTGGCCGATGCTGCTGAAAAAGCCGGCAACAACGAGCTTGCCGCAATCTGTCGCAAGGTTCCGGCAGAACCCGCCGGTACACTGGCAGAGGCCATTACTTCGATCTGGATTTGCTACCATTTGTTATTGCAGGAGAATACCAATTTTGGCCTTTCCCTTGGCCGTCTGGACCAAACATTGAATGGATTCTACTTGCGCGACTGGCAGCAGCAATCGGATGATGCGGCGAGAACGGCATATACACGGAGAGCAGTTGAGCTCATGTGCCATTTCTTTTTGCGTTGCTCGGATCATGTCCCGCTGTCACCGGAAAGCGCGGAAGTACTGTTTGCCGGCAGTGGTTCAAACCAGGCATTAACCGTGGGTGGCACGCGTTTTGAGAATGGCAAAACCGTCGATGCGGTTAATGACATGACGTATATCATTTTAAAAGCGACGGAAATGCTGTCCATTCGCGATCCCAATGTGCATACACGGTATCATAAGGATGTCCATCATCGTGCACCAGATGACACACCTTTGGGAGCGGGCGAAATTTCCCCTTATCTGAAGCGTATATGCCAAGTGAACCTGGTTACCCGTGCAACACCAGCTTTGCACGGCGATGTACCGGTGATTCGCAGCATGGCAAGTTACTATGCCAAACATGATCATATTACGACTGACGAAGCGCTGGCAGATGCGCACGATTACGCATCGATCGGTTGCATCGAACAGAATGCTGATCATAAACACTATGGTCATACAGGTTCTACACTACTAGTGTTGCCAGCCGTGCTGGAACTGGCCATGTTTGGCGGCAAGCACCGCAGTGACGGTATCGGCAAAAATGATCCCAATTTGTTTTATGGCAAACCAGACTATACTTCCCCGCCATTGACAGCTATGCAGTCGATGCAGGATTTCATCGACAGCTTCCGTTTCCAACTCGATGAAATGGCCCGGCATTGCGTGCAATTCAACAATTATCTGGGACGCACGCTGGAAAAAGTCCGGCCTTCGCCATTGCTGTCTGGGCTATTCGACGGACCTACGAATAAGCCCGGAGAGAGTGGCGCCAAATTCCGCGATGTTTCCTCCGGTGGCGCTAAATATAACTCTTCCGGGGTGGCCGTTATCGGGCTTGCCGATGTCATTGATTCCTTCTGTGTGATTGATGCACTGGTGTTCGGCGGCAAAATGTCTGCGCAGGAACTCATAGCGGTATTGGATACAAATTTTGGCCACAACTCATTAACCGGTAAAGAAGCAGAGGCGCGCAGTTTAGTGAAAAGCTTGTTGGATCGCATCCAAAAACGGCTTGCCGGTAGTGCTGACACGAGTTCTGTAGCGATAACACCGGAACGGTTACAAGCGTGTATGCGCCTGATCCATTTGGCACCCAAATATGGCGCCGGTGTCGATCAGACGCCCGGCGGCATTTATAACAATGCGGTGGCGGTAAAATACACGCGCTTGCTGACCAAAATGATTCAGGAGGTTTTCTTCAAGTACCGCACACACCGTGGCGGGCGCTATCTGACCGGTTACTGGAGCATGACCAACCATGCCGGTTTCGGCATGTTAAGCCGGGCCACACCGAATGGTCGGATGGATAGTGCTTCGTTTGCCAGCGGAATCACGCCCTGTCCCGGCATCGCCAAAGCCAATGGCGATCCGGTAATGCTGCTTGATCATATGTTATCCGTGACCAGTGTCGACGCGGATACTGTACAAAACGGCTACACCTACAACCTCAGTCTGACACCGCGTGGCAAATCTCACTTCAACGAAGACACGGAATTATTCGCTACGCATATGAAAACTTTTATGGATCAGAATGGTGTTCTCGTTCAACTCTGCGTAACGTCAATAGAAGATTTTATCGCGGCAAACGCCGCCGCGACGGCGGCAAGCCGCGCTAATGCCGGCGAGGCTGAGCAGAAAGCGTTGGCGCCGTATAAAGATCTGATGATACGGGTTGCCGGTTACTCCGCCTACTATGTCACGTTGAGTCCTTTGATGCGGCAAGAAATCATCGATCGCGCAAATTTTGATATGAAAAGCGGTGTTGAACAGCATGAAACCATAGGAGCGTAAAGATGCACGCAACCATTCCCGCGTTACCGAACGGTATTCACTATATTTTGAAATCCGGCATTCGGCTGGGTGAATCAACCGGCAGCCTTGCCGGGTTGCTGAGCCGCATGGAAGGCACGATGTTAGCCACGGGCATGGCCGTACTGATCAAACTCGGCTTCGGCTTTCTGATCAATCCAGGTTTAAGTGAATCCCAAGCCAAGAAAGCGCAGCGTTTTTTTGAAAACAATTTCATCATCAAAGATCCCAATGTTCCTGGCGGTATTCGTTATTACCAGGGGAAAATCTTGATCCGTACCCGGAAACCGCAAGATGACATGAATGTACTGATCAAATTTTGTCCCGACCCAAAAGGGCTGTTTATCCAAACACCTTTCGGCCAGCAACTGAATCCAGCTGCTATTGTCACGACGGAGGCGCTTAGTGAAGCAGAAGCTGAACAAATTGAGCGCGATCCAAGTAAAGTTGATTTAGTGATTCGCTTTAGAGATACCCAGGCTATTTTGGGGTTGGCTGAGCGCCCGGATGCGGATGTCGTGCAATTATTGCTAGAAAACCTGGTGCAGATTACCGGCAATTTCGGGCACATGTTTAAATTTGGCGCTATTGGTAAGAATGTTCAACTGGCCATGAAGGAATTTCTATGAGCGAGAAGGGGCTTATTTTCGACATCAAGCGGGATTGCAGCGAAGATGGCCCCGGAATCCGAACAACAGTTTTCTTTAAAGGTTGCCCCCTTTCCTGTATCTGGTGCCAGAATCCAGAAGGGAAAGCCGTTAAACCCGAAACCGATATTCACGGCAAACAGATTGGCACGTGGTATACGGTGGATGAATTGATGTATCGTTTGTTGCAGGACAAGCCATTCTTTGCTTCAACCGGTGGTGGTGTGACGCTCTCGGGTGGCGAAGCAACATTGCAGATGGATTTTTCCAGCAGCCTATTGCAGGCTCTGAAGCGTGAAGGCGTACAAACTGCAATAGAAACCAGCGGGTTTTTTGACTATCCGCATTTCAGAAACAAGTTACTACCCTGGCTCGATTTAATCTATTACGACATCAAGCTAATCGACGATGAGGCCAGTAAAAAATACTGCGGGCAGTCCAATCACCGTATTTTGGACAATTTCTCCCGCTTGCTTGCGGATGCGAACATTCCGGTTATTCCGAGAATTCCGCTCATTCCAGGAATAACGACGACAAAAGAAAATCTCCAGGGAATTGCCGCATTTCTTGACGAGCATAGTGTCAAATCGTGTGCCTTAATGCCCTATAACCCGCTATGGAGCGACAAGCTGCAAAAGCTTGGTTTGCCTATTCGCTATCAACACAAAGGGTTCATGACGCCTACTGAGCAAAAAGCTTGCATCGACTATTTTACAAAATCTAATTAATCCACTTAAAGGAGCGATTATGCAAATAGACTTTCATCATGCGACAACATATGTATTGGCGCGACTGGCCGGTTTTGAACATCCCGAAGCCAATATCATTGCCTACTCAGCACAGTATGTCGATGATGCAACAAACTTTGGTGTAATTCACTTTACTAACAATGCCATGTATAGCCACTTAAGTTCAGCACATAAAACGGTTGATTACAGAAATTTTGAAGAATTGGCTAATCATCATGTCTGGATCCCTTTTCATTTTTTACCTGGTAACAATGGATGCACATCGGAAGAAGATCCGACTGATAATTTTGACGAGAAAATCATCTGTAGACCCGACAGCCCTGTTGCAAAAGATATGGTAAGCGCCTGTATCAAGAATAAAAACAGTCCGTATGGTTTGCATAGACTTGGTATTACGATGCATGTCTATGCTGATACATGGGCTCACCAGGATTTTGCTGGAGTCAATCATAAAACCAACGATATCAGCAAGCTTAACGATGAAGATAATCCTGGAGATTCTCTTGCATCAAGATTGAAAATATTCTTTGGCGATAAGTTCGATGACATCACTAGTAAACTGATTGGTAATATATTACCACTTGGCCATGGAGCAGCGCTCTCCTATCCGGATCGCCCCTACCTCAAATGGAGTTATAAAGATCATAATAAAAAGAAAGACAACAGAGATAATACGGTGAAGTTTTTAGAAGCCTCCGACAAATTGTGCATGGCTATGCAGCGTTTTCGAATCGGTGACGCTAATGCAAATGTTCCTGGCTTGAAAGATGAAGATAAACAAAAAATTGAGAAATTATTTCAAGATATCCGGGAAGAGGATGGCGAGAAAAGACATAAAATGTGGCTGCACCATATTTCAAACGGGTATTTCAGCTTCCTACCCGTGAATCTGACATATATTGCAAAAGGAGTTGGTTCCTGGAAATATGAAGCACTTGGCACTACGAAAGAAACCGATGATAAACATGAGAAGTATGGATACAGTCCCATGTTTTTGAAAAGCAATTGGAAGCTATTCCACGATGCTCTTCAGGCGCATCGCTTTTACGTCATTCATGATCTACTACCACAATATGGTATTTGCGCAGCATAGCAACCTTGCTGAAAATGGATTGACTTCTTTGTTTTTATAGATCCAGTTCTCCGCTTCTTCGGACGAACGCTATTTGCACACCAGTATAGTTCTGCAAGCATTCCGCAGCTTGTGAAAAGCATTTACTTCTGGCTGATTTTATCGTCGAGATGTTCAACTTTGACTTTGGCCACCCCATGTAGACCGATTTTTCTTGCAGCACCGTGGGATAAGTCGATAATTCTTCCCTTTTTGAAAGGACCCCGATCATTGACAAGAACATCAACATGGCGGCCATTGTGCAGATTGGTGACTCTGACTTTGGAAGGCAACGGAAGCGTTTTATGGGCTGCGGTTAAACCGTGAGGAGCGAAACGCGTACCCATTGCAGTGCGATTGCCCGATTCCGAGCCATACCAAGATGCATGGCCGACTTCCCGGTATCCGGCGGCTGATCGCATTGGGTAATAGGTTACCCCCTGCACCTTATAAGGTTTATTGTAAGGCGCAGTAAGATTAGGAGCGCGCTGACCACGTGTTTCTGTTGAGCGCTGCGGCGTGCCGGAAAACATCGACGCGCAACCGCTAATCAGACCGGCGGTCAGCAACATTACACCAATATGCTTGCGATAGACTGATTGTTGCATAGCGTCTTTAATATACAAGTTTATATACGCAGCTCATTATAACTGCATCCTGTTGCAAATACTCATGGGGTAAGAGTCTCTATCCTCATAACAAAATCTTGAACCGGTTCCAGTCAATCATATTATCATGATGGATTGATGCATGAGATCGTCTACATCAGACGATATTCAAGGAAAATACGGTGCATCCAACTACAGAAGGATTGAGATATGACGAACGACAGCCAAATTAAAATCAATGGCGCCATAGCACGCGAAAACCCCTATGGAATGCTGCGTGAACCGACCTTCTCGGGTGTGCTTTCTTTCATGCGGCGCAATTACAGCAAGGATCTCACCGGCGCTGAACTGGTGATTAGTGGCATCCCGTTCGATCTGGCCGTAACCTATCGCTCGGGCGCACGTTTCGGTCCGCAGGCAATCCGGCTTGCATCGGCGGAAGTTGCTTCATTGAAACCTTATCCATGGGGGTTTGATCCATTCGAGAATCTGACAGTGATTGATTTTGGCGATTGCTATCTCGACGTACACAACCCGATGACGATACATGAAACGATTGCCGACCACGCCCGCCATATTTTGGGATCTGGCGCACGCATGCTGACTTTCGGCGGCGACCACTATATTACTTATCCGTTGTTGAAAGCTCATGCCGAAAAGTTTGGCGAACCACTCGCGCTGATCCATTTTGATGCGCATAGCGATACCTGGTCAGACGACTCGCCCAGTTCGCTAAATCATGGCTCAATGTTCTATAATTCCAATTCTTGATAGACATGAAAATTATAAAATATATAACTAACTGTTTTTAATAATTTAAACTAATATAATTATTGCTATTTCTATCTGTAATTGGAATAAGGCGATGAAAGACGGATTGATTGATCCCAGGCACTCGGTGCAAATCGGCATTCGCACATGGAACGATGATTTCATGGGCATCCACATCCTAGATGCCACGTGGATGCATCGACACGGCACGGATGCAGTGATTGCGGAGGTTGAACGCATTGTCGGCGACCGTCCAGCTTATTTCACGTTTGATATTGATTGCCTGGATCCAGCCTTTGCGCCCGGCACCGGCACACCGGTTTGCGGCGGATTGTCCACTGCTCAGGCATTAGCGATCATTCGTGGCTTTACCGGGCTCAATTTGATCGGCATGGATATCGTTGAAGTAGCGCCTGCCTATGATCACAGCCAGATCACGGCACTAGCCGCCGCGCATATCGCCTGCGATCTGATCTGCCTTTACGCAAAAAGTAAAACTTAACAGATCAAGTCTACCCAGTCACTGAAAAAAGTGGAAACGAATATCAACCGGCATTCCATTAATTAATTGTGTTTCTACCGGATTGATAAACTCCATGTGAGCCAATATGGCTGATCGAGGGTATTCTAGTAAATTAATGCCGTCTACCGGTGTTTTTTGTGTCACGCCTGGAATAGAGGAAATTCGTGCTTTGGCAGTCTCCCCGTTGGGAAGAGTTACCGTAACAATATGATCAATTACTACATAATCCAAATATTTCGGGGGAATAAACGCGCTGATATGTGCTTTCTCAGGAAAGATAATATCTAATAACGGTTGGCCCCGTCCTAGATATTCTCCGGGCTGTACAAATAATTCTGTGATTAATCCTCCTGCCGGTGCTTTAAGAAGCAATTGTTCCTTCTGAGCCTTAATTTGCTCCAGCTCCAAGCTTAACTGACTAATCCGGTTCGCCGTCTGAAAAATTTCCGCAGGAAACCCTTGGTCTCGGCGTTGTGACCGCCCATGCAGCACCAAATTCTCAAGAGCACCATGATATTGATTACGTGCTGTTGCAACTTCAGCTTGAGTAGCCGCACCCTGCTTGAATAATGATTCATATTGATGCAAACGATTTTGATAGAATTTTTCTTGTTCCTGGGCAAACTTCAACAATGGCATAGATTGCAACGTAGTATTGCCTGATTGGAGTTGTAGCTTATTTCTTTCCTCATTCAGAAAATTAATTTCAGTTGTTAGCCGCTGGAAACTATCCTCCAGTGGCAAATTCTCCAATATAGCCAGTTCTTCACTTTCTATCACCGTATGCAGTGACTCGACAAATACCTGCTTTACATATCCATCAACCGATGCGCGCACGATGATATGAGGTACCGTAATACGCCCGTCTGCTTTGACAATTAGCATTTCCTGTAATACCAATCCAATCAGATACAGCAAAGGAAGGCTAGAGACGAGTAAAATCAAATACCATCGCCACGGTTTTCTGGGACGTTTTGCCTCTCCATACTGAATTCGTATGCCCCGGTCGTCATTCGGCATTCTTTGCTCTGGTTGATTAAAGCGGATTTTCATGAGTATATATTTCCCAATCTTTCAATGATTGAATGACCAGTCCATTAAAATTTGAGGCTCGCAAATGATTATAAAGCTTTTGCATTGTGTCCCTAAAAAATGCTTGCGGCTTGTGTGCATAGCTGTTTTCTACACCCAATTCGGGCTCCAGGCTCTGAGCAAGACTAAACATGAGTTCTGGATACTGTTGCATTGCGGATTTCATCGTCATTGCAATACTGTTTAAATTCATAGAGTAATACATTACCGTGATTTCTTTCACGCCGATCTCCTGCAATTGACAGGGTATACATAAATCAAAGGATGATTCTTTCGCCAGATAACGGGGATGAATACTAATTGCAACCGGCCATGGAGAAATACGGGTGGCTTGGCGAATTGTTTCTATAAATTCTTCCAGCCTATTCTTTCCAACCAATTCTCCGGCAAGTTGATCGGGTTCAATATCAAGATGTAATCCATCAAAATTAATAGATTTTAATCGCTTGATAATTTCCAGTAACCGCATACGCTCTTGCGGAAGAATCCAATCTGGATCACCCAGCAACAATTCAATTTTTACGCCCCGATGCTTGGCATCTTGCAAGAATTTATTTAATGCCGAGGGATGAGAAGCAACCGATGCAATTTGTTTTTCATTTAAAGACAGCAATACGCGATTTATTCCCATTGACTGGCTTTTCTTCCAAAATCCAGGCTGACTCACAATATCGTCATAATTCCACACATAGACTGTGAAACTCATTGATGTTGAATTAGATCGGCTTACTGTCGGTTGATCGTTCGAATGGGTTACTTTCAGTGGTTTTGTTTCTTTCGCTATTCGCTTTTCAAGAAACTGATCAGCTTTCTTCAATGGTTGAAGCATTTCAACTAAATCAATTTCTGAACGAGCGGCTGCACCCGTACTGTCAGGTGTAGAAATAAATTGGCGCAAGCGAACATGCAATTTCCATTGTTCAGCCTCCGCTTCCACGTATTCAATGGCAGTCCGGTAATAAGTATTGATAGCTTGAATATATTTTTCAAGCACATCGCCATCCAATGCGTGCAGGCGTAAATAACGCTCGCGCACAGATTCCCGGGTTGCGTCAAGCCGGGTTTTCTGAAATTTAATTTGTTGCATGAGCTGTTGATAACGCCCTAGCATAGATTGAAATTCCAGAATAAGCTCCTGATCCCGGCGCGTGTATTCAGCCTGAAAGCTAATGATCTGACTGTTTAAACGGGATTGTTCATTTTTCCGATAACTAACGATTTCGAGCGGCATCCTAAAATTGAACCCAACCGCCCCCCCATAACCCCATTGCATCGATTCAGGAGAAGGATGCGGTATCGCAGGCCCGCCAAATCCAATGACTGAGACATCAGAATCTATGCCTTGCCAGTTTTGTGTTTCCCTGACCTTGCGTAAATTAT
>Ga0105090_10000674_pt1 | contig 17416 bp, 16 predicted proteins | sample PPLLak3March2015_FD_79110 | JGI IMG/M metagenome (GOLD analysis project Ga0105090, IMG submission 79110) | Freshwater sediment microbial communities from Prairie Pothole Lake near Jamestown, North Dakota, USA - PPLs Lake P7 Core (1) Depth... | ecosystem: Environmental > Aquatic > Freshwater >... | reverse complement strand
GCCGCCTGTCGCGCACGGCCCGCAATGCCCGAGTTTCGGCGGACGCCATGGCCCGGTTCATCGAAAACCAGTCCGGCGACCTGGTCTGCGACCGGCTGAAGATGCCGCTTCAGCGGCTGCTGGAACTCGATCCCGGGATGCAAACGCTTATACTCCGCCAATGGCTGCGCCGGCACGCAGTGCCAGCGCTTCCCGAGCAGCGCCTGCAGGAGTTTCTCAAGCAATTGGCGCAGGCCGCGGTCGACAGCCGCGCGGAGGTGCAGTGGGACGACTGGATGATCAAGCACTACGGCCGGGATCTGTGGCTGCACCGTCGCCACCCCTACCTGCCCTGCCCGGAAACGTCGTGGCGCGAAGGCATGCGACTGGAACTCGGAGAGGATGCGGGTCGCCTGCTGCTGGAGGGAAAGCCGGCGGCGATTCCCCCGGGCTGGCGCGTCCGGGCCCGCCGGCCGGGTGACCGGATGCGGCTATGGCCGGACGGCCCGAGCCGGACGTTGAAGCACTACTTTCAGTCGGCGTCGATCCCGCCGTGGCTGCGCTCGGGCATCCCGGTGCTGGAATGGGATGGAGTGCCGGTGGCGCTCGGCGACTGGATGCTCGGCCACCGGCTGCGAGCCTGGTTACTGGAAAACGGCCTTGAATATCACTGGGAGCCGGACGATTCCGTGCTCGCCCGGGTGCGCGCGGACCTCCAACGGTGAAACTGAAGACCCTGCAACACTGAAGAACGACATGGACACGAAAACGACAGATCTGCCTGATTTTGAAAAAGCCCTCGAGGAGTTGGAATCTCTCGTAGAGCAACTGGAGTCCGGTGAGCTGAGCCTGGATCAGTCACTGCTGCAGTTCAAACGCGGAGTGGAGCTGACCCGCCACTGCCAGGGGGTGCTTGAACAGGCCCAACAGGTAGTCGAACAGCTGATCGAACCGGATGATGAGTCGTCAGCCGCCCCGTTCGAACGTGAAGACTGATCACGCCGCTGAAATTTCGGCCTGGCGGGAGCGTTTTGAAGGCGTGCTGGAGCGGTACCTGCCGGCGGAGCAACGCGAACCCGGCGCGCTGCACCGCGCGATGCGCTACGCCACCCTGGCCGGCGGAAAGCGTTTCCGGCCGGTACTGGTATACGCGACGGGCAAGGCGCTCGGCATGGCTGCCGGGCAACTCGATCCCATCGCCACCGCCATCGAGCTCATTCACGCTTATTCGCTGGTTCATGACGACCTGCCTGCGATGGACGACGACGATTTGCGCCGCGGCCGGCCCACCTGCCACCGGGCTTTTGACGAGGCCACCGCAATCCTGGCCGGGGACGCCCTGCAGGCGTTGGCCTTCGAGGTGCTGGCCGGCAATTTGCCGGCTTCAGGCCGTAGCCTGGCCATCATCCATGAGATCGCCAAAGCCTGCGGTTCCACCGGCATGGCCGGCGGCCAGGCGCTCGATCTGGATGCCGTAGGCCGGCGGCTCGACAGGTCCGGTCTGGAGAACATGCACCGGCTGAAAACGGGCGCGCTGATTCGCGCTGCGGTAACCGCGCCTTGCCTGCTGGCCGGCCTGCAACAGGGTATGCGGGAACATTTTGCCGCCTACGGCGAATTCATCGGCCTGGCCTTCCAGGTCTGCGACGACATCCTCGATGTCACGGGCAACAGTGCCGTCATCGGCAAGAGCACGTTGGCCGACGCGGCGCTGGACAAGCCCACCTTCGTCTCGGTCCTGGGTCTGGAAGAATCCCGCAGACAGGCCCTGGAATTGCGCGACCAGGCCATAGCGCAGCTCGAACATGTCGAGGGCGACACGGCGACTCTGGCCTGGCTGGCCGATTATGTCGTCAGCCGCGACCGATAGCTTCCCGCCCCCGGCAAAGCTAGAATGACAGCGATGAAAAGCGAGCATTATCCCTTACTGAGCTCCATAGATTCCCCGGCGGACTTGCGTACGCTCGACGAAGAGCTGTTGCCGCAGGTCGCCGACGAGCTGCGCCGTTTCCTGATCGCTTCGGTCGCCAGCAGCGGCGGCCACTTCGGGGCCGGGCTAGGCTGCGTGGAGCTGACGGTAGCCCTGCACTACCTGTACCAGACACCCCGGGACCGCATCGTCTGGGACGTGGGACACCAGGCGTACCCGCACAAAATCCTCTGCGGACGTGCCGGACGGATTACGACCATCAAGCAGCGGCAAGGCCTGGCTCCGTTTCCCAAGCGGGAAGAGAGCGAGTACGACACCTTTGGCACCGGGCACTCCTCCACCTCCATCAGCGCCGCGCTCGGCATGGCGGTGGCCTGCGCGTTCAAGAAAGAAGACCGCAAATGCGTGGCGGTGATCGGTGACGGCGCCATGACGGCCGGCATGGCCTACGAAGCCCTCAACCACGGCGGCGACCTCGACACCAACCTGCTGGTTGTACTCAATGAGAACCAGATGTCGATTTCGCCAAATGTCGGGGCGCTGACCAAGATGCTCGGGCGCCTGATGAGCGGGCCCACCATGACCGGCATCCGCGAGCGCGGCAAGAGCCTGATGCATAAAAACTCGCGGACCTGGCGCTTCATGAGCCGCTGGGAAGAACACCTCAAGGGCATGGTCATGCCCAGCACGCTTTTCGAAGAGCTCGGCTTCAATTACCTCGGACCCATCGACGGCCACGATCTGCCAACCCTGATACGCACCATACGCACCGCGCGGGATATCGACGGCCCTAACCTGTTGCACATCATCACGGAGAAAGGCAAAGGCTACGAACCGGCCGAAAAAGACCCGGTCAAGTATCACGCGGTCGGGCCCTTCGATCCCGCAAAGGGCCTACTGCCCCGGGCGGCCGCCGCGCCGCCGCCGCCCACTTACACCGAGGTGTTCGGGCAGTGGCTCTGCGATATGGCCGAGCAGGACGACAGCCTCCTCGCCATCACGCCGGCGATGCGCGAGGGCTCGGGCATGGTCGAATTCCATGAGCGCTTCCCGGATCGTTTTTTCGACGTCGGCATCGCCGAGCAACACAGCGTGACGCTGGCCGCGGGCATGGCCTGCGAGAACACGCATCCCGTGGTGGCGATTTACAGCACCTTCCTGCAGCGGGCCTACGATCAGCTGATCCACGACGTGGCGCTGCAGAATCTGCCGGTGCTTTTCGCCGTCGACCGCGCCGGCCTGGTCGGGCCGGACGGTCCGACCCACGCAGGCAGCTTCGACCTGAGTTTCATGCGCTGCATTCCCAACATGGTCATCATGGCCCCGGCGGACGAGAACGAGTGTCGCCAGATGCTATATACGGGGTTCCGGCACCCCGGACCCGCCGCCGTGCGCTACCCGCGCGATCGTGGGCCTGGCGTCAAGGTCGAGCAGCAAATGACGCTGATCCCGCTCGGCAAGTCGATCACCCTGCGCCAGGGCCGCCACCTCGCCATCCTCGCCTTCGGCAGCATGGTGGAACCCTGCCGGGCGGTCGCGGAACGGTTGGACGCGACACTGATCAACATGCGCTTCGTCAAGCCGCTCGACCGCGAGGCCATCCTGGCCGCAGCGGCGAGCCACGCAAAATTGGTGACCGTGGAGGAGAACGCCCTGGCGGGCGGCGCAGGCAGTGGCGTCAATGAACTGCTGGCCGCGGAAGGCAGCATGACCGAGATCCTGAATATCGGCCTCGGAGATTGTTTCCTGGAGCACGGCACGCGCGAGGAATGCCTGCACCAGGCAGGACTGGATGTCGACGGTATCATGGCGCGCGTGGTTAGGTTCACCGGCCGCGTTCAGCCGGCGCCGCTGCTCGGCACCAGCATCCGTTAGCCGGCACCCATCAGCCGGGGGGACCCGGCAACGATCCAACGGTAGGTCAGGTTGATCCGCAAACCGCTTGCGCGCCGCGTACGGGGGAGCGAGTGCTGGTAGCGCTGTTGACAGCCGGCTTTCATCAGCAGCAGGCTGCCGTTTTCGAGCGTCATCCCGCACGTTCCGCTCGCCACGCCGGGACCGACACCGGCCTCGAAGCCGGGCCGACGCCGCGCCAGGCGCCACAGGAAGCGTCTGGGCGCGCCCAGGCTGAGCGAAGCGATCACTGGCCGGGGGCCGAGCTCTTTTTCGTTGTCGGCATGCCAGCCCATGCTGTCACGGCCATCGCGGTAGGCGTTTGCCAGCACGGCGTTGAACCGTTGCCCGGTGTCGCGCTCGATGCGCCGGAGCAGATCCCGCAGCAGGGGATGCCATGGCAGGGGTTGCAGGGTCAGCCCGCTGTAGGAATAAAGGGCAGCAGCGTCTCCATACCAGGCCACCAGCCGGGGCTGCATGACGCGGCGCCCGTACACCGTGATTTCCCGCTGCGACCAGTCCAGTTCGCGCCACAGCCGCGCCAGCAGGCCGACAGTTTCGTCCTCATCGAGGAAACGAGGGATGTAGGTGAAGTACTCCGGGTCCCAGCGGTCAGATTCAGACATTCTGCAGCTGGCGGTCGTGGAAGCGCCCGAGGGTCAGCAGCGCGAGAACCGCTCCGACACCCGCGAGAAACATATCCGATTGCGTGTCCCAGACGTAGCCCTGCGTGCCGAGGAAGGACTCGGCGGCCTCCTCGCTGATCAGCGCGACCCACCACTCCAACAACTCGTACACTGCGGCGATCGACAGGCAGATGCATACGACCAGGAACGGCAGCCAGCCCCGTCGGCCGATCACGCGATTGCGCAGCAGGATTTCGCGGGCGACGATGGCCGGCACGAAACCTTGCGCGAGGTGGCCCAGCTTGTCATAGTTGTTGCGCTCGCCGCCGACGAAGTCCCGCAGCCAATCACCGGCGGGAACTTCGGCATAGGTGTAGTGCCCGCCGACCATCAGCACGATGGCGTGCAAAAGAATCAACCAGTAAGCCAACGGTGTCAGCGGGAAGCGTTTGCGCGTGGCGATCAGCAGCGCCAGCGCGACCAGGGCCGGAGCGACCTCCAGCCACCAGGTCGGATAGTCGTGCGGCTGCCACGCCGACCAGGCGAGAACCCCGAAGAAAACGGCCAGCCAGGCCAGGGTGCCGGCGTGGTCAGACAGTTTCGTAAACCCGGACGGCGAGCACGTCGCAGCTCGCGCCGTGCAGCACCGAGTTGGCCGTCGCCCCGAGCAGCAATTGCACGCCTTTCTGTCCGTGCGTTCCCAGCACGATCAGTTCCATGCCGTTTTCCTCGGCGAAGCGGTGGATCTCGCGCGCCGGCGTGCCGTTCAGGAAGTGGCGCGCCTTCTCCGGCACACCGAACTTCTTGCCGACTTCGTCCAGCTTCTGCTGCAGTTCCGACCGGAGGTTCTCCTCGACTTCATCCATGCCGACGAATACGGGTCCGTAGGGCACGACACCCATGTACACCGAATCCATGGGTTCCTGGACATAGATCAGGTGGATTTCGCTATCCGGAGCAGATACGTCTTTGGCGCGCTTCAAGATGGCGGCGGACTCGCTGCTGAGATCAATCGCAACGGCAATCTTCCTGTAACCGGACATTTCCTTCTCCACGTCAACTCATGGCCATGCATCACCGAAGTGATCCACACGTTTTCATTCTAGCCCACTCCACGGCAGAATTGATGACCGGGGTCAAAGGCCCCGGCTATGGCCACCCACTATGCTAATGTTATGGGGTTTCATACACCATGAATTCGCAGGATATCCAGGCAAAGCCGGAAGTCCCGGTGAAAATGCGCGCGATGCGCATTCACCGCACCGGTGTCATGGGCGGCGCGCGCCCGCCGCTGGTCGCGGAGACGATCGACACACCGATCCCCGGCATCGGCGAGCTGCTGTTGCGGGTGCACGCCTGCGGCGTCTGTCACACCGAAATCGACGAAATCGAAGGGCGCAGCCCGCCACCCCATCTGCCCATGACCCCGGGACACCAGGTCGCGGGCATCGCCGTGCGGGCCGGGCCCGGCTGCCGCGGCAACCTCCTGGGACGGCGCCTTGGCGTGGCGTGGATCCATTCGGCCTGCGGCACCTGCCAATGGTGCCGCGAGGGTCGCGAGAACCTCTGCCCGGAGTTTCGCGCCTGCGGGCGCGATGCGCCCGGGGGGTACGCGGACTACATGGTGGTGCCGGAAGCCTTCGCCCACACCCTGCCCGACTCGATCGGCGACCTCGAGGCGACCCCCCTGCTGTGCGCAGGCGCCGTCGGCTTTCGGGCGCTGCGGCTGAGTCGCCTGGAAAACGGACAGTCCCTCGGCCTGACCGGCTTTGGGGCTTCGGGGCATTTGGTCCTGCAAATGGCTCTTCACCTGTATCCCGACTCCCGGATCCACGTGTTCGCCAGGAGCGAAAGCGAACGAGAGTTTGCCGCGCAACTGGGCGCCGCCTGGACCGGTGAAACGACCGACCGGCCGCCGGCGGGACTGGACGCCATCATCGACACGACGCCGGCGTGGCTGCCGGTGTTGGCCGCCATGGAAGCGCTCGCTCCCGGCGGCCGCCTGGTGATCAACGCCATACGCAAGGAGAGCAACGACCACCGCGCGCTCGAAGGGCTCGATTACGACCGCCACCTGTGGCGCGAAAAGTCGCTGAGCACGGTCGCCAATGTAACGCGTCACGACGTCGCCGAGTGCCTGCGGCTCGCCGCGGAAATCCCGCTGCGGCCGCATGTCACCGTCTACCCGCTGGAGGACGCCAACCGGGCGCTGGCGGAACTGAAGCGGGGGGACATCCGCGGCGCCAAGGTGCTGCGCCTGATTTAACCTCGGTCCTTGGATGCCGCAAAGGAGCGCCGACGACGACCGAACGCGGTGGTCGTCAGGGCCCACAAGGCCACTCCGCTCAAGGCGATGATCAAGCCCGCCGCCGCCGCCAGCTGCAGCAGCGGGTGATTGAAGTCGTCGCGCGTGTCGAAGTCCATGATGTGCAGCATCCACAGGAAATCGAATACGCGCCAGCGCGCCGTGCGGCGCGCCAGGATCTCGCCGGTCCACGGATCGAGATACAGGTTGAGAGACTCCGGGATGCTGAAGCTCACTTTCCAGAATGGCGGCGCGTGACCGCGGACTTCGGCATCCGCCTCGACCTGCTCGATCCACTCCACCGACCGAATTTTCCCGGGTTTCACCAGCCACTCGAGCGCCTGCTGTTCGGCCGCCGCGGCAGTCAAACCGGGCCTTACCCGCGAACCGTCGCCATCAAGCAGCCGGACGAAGGCCTGGCCCCGGGAAGTCCCGCTGACTCGCCATGCGATCTCGCCGTTCCACTGGTACAGCTGCATTGAGGAAAGCGCCCAATCGCCCGCAAAGTGCTCATCGAGGGCCTTGTGCATGGCGGCCGGCGCGGCCAATTCGCGCGGAACACGCGCGCGCGAACCGACCTGCAGCTCCTCGGGCGGGCGCGTCAGGTGCTCGCCGCGTATCGTTTCAATCGGGTAGATGCTGAACCACAGGCCGCTGGCCATCCAGGCCACGATCTGCAGCGCCATCAGCAGGCCCAGCCAGCGATGGACCTTGCGCAGTACGGCCTTCATTCGGGAGCCACCGCCGCCTGCCAGCTGCCGAAGGCTTGCGGCGGCCTGGCATGCCCGGTCGCCTGCTCATAGGCATAGGCCGCTTCTATCAGGACCTCTTCCGAGTACGCCGCACCGTAGAACGACAGCCCCACGGGAAGCCCATGCACGAAACCCATGGGGACCGTGATGTGCGGATACCCGGCCCGAGCCGGCATCGAGCTGCTGCCGCCCAGAAAGCGGTCGCCCACGACCAGGTCGATGACCCAGGCCGGGGCGTCGGTGGGCGACACGAGCAGGTCCAGCGCATGCGCCTGCAACAGGCCGTCGATGCCGCCGCGACTGTAGTCCTGCGTCAGCGCCAGGGCGTCCAGGTAAGCCTGTGACTGCAGGTCGCCGCGAACCTGCGCCTGCAGAAATACTTCCTGTTGGAACCACTTCATCTCTGCCTCGGCATGCAGCAGGTTGAACTCGATCAGGTCAGGCAGGCGCAGCGCTCCCGCTGCACCCGGCAATCCCGCCAGGTACGCATTCAGGTCGTGCTTGAACTCGTACAAGAGTACCTCGTAGGCGGCGTCGGCAAGCCCGGCGGGCTCCTCGGGAAACGAGAGCTGATCGATGATCTCGGCGCCGGCGGAACGCAGGTCGGAGATGGCCTGTCCGAAGCGGGCGTCGACCCCCTCGTGGAATCCTGCCAACGAGCGCACGACCCCGATGCGCTTGCCGCGAAGTCCTTCCAGCTTGAGCGCGGCAGCATAATCGCGGCCGAAGCGGCCTGGCTCCCGAGGACTGGCCGGGTCCGCCGGGTCGTGCGCGGTCATCGCCATCAGCAGGTAGGTCGCGTCGCGCATATTGGTGGCCATCGGTCCGGCCGTGTCCTGGCTGTGGGCAATCGGCACGATGCCGCGCCGGCTCACCAGGCCAACGGTCGGCTTGATGCCGACAATGCCGTTGACCGCCGCCGGGCACACGATGGAACCGTCGGTCTCGGTACCGACAGCCAGCGGCACCATTCCGGCCGCCACGGCCACGGCCGAACCGGAGCTCGAGCCGCACGGCGACCGCGCCGGGTCATGGGGATTCCGGGCCTGTCCGCCTACCGCGCTCCAGCCGCTGGAGGATCGCTCCGAGCGGAAATTCGCCCATTCACTGAGGTTGGCCTTGCCGACCATGACCAGGCCCGCTTCGCGCAGCCGAGCCACCAGCGGAGCGTCGCGCCCGGTATGGTTGCCGGCCAGCGCGAGCGAGCCGGCGGTGGTCGGCTGATCGCGCGTTTCGATGTTGTCCTTGATCAGCACAGGCACGCCATGCAGGGGCCCGCGCAGCCGCCCCCCGGCCCGCTCCCGGTCCCGCTCGGCGGCCTGCGCCATGGCGGTGGGGTCGGTGGCGATCACTGCCAGCAGCTGTTCATTCCAGGTCTCGATCCTCTGCAGAGCGGCGGCGGTCGCATCCGTCGCGGGGCCGGCGCCGGCGGGCGCGACGGCCAGCCACCCGCACAAGCCCAGAATGGCGCTCGTGAGGGTCCTTCGACGTCGTGGACCGTTACGTTTCAACGCTGTGTCTCCCCGGCCGGATTCAAATCCTCCGGCAGGAAGGGATCGGGCAAGTACTCGGCGCGGTTCCAGCGCCGCACTGCATCGCTGTCGCAACAGGAAATCACCGTGCTGTCGGCAGCCATCAACTCATGCATGACCTGCCGGCAGGCGCCACAGGGCGAATGAGCCGTGTTCCCGGGCGTATAAAGGACCAGGGTCTGCAGATCGCCGGCCCGGGCGCCATCGGCGATGGCGGCGGTCAGGGCCGCACGCTCGGCGCACTGGGTCAGCCCGAAGGATGCGTTTTCGACATTACAGCCCACGTAGACCTGCCCGCCACCGCTGATGACGGCCGCGCCCACCGGGAAGTGGCTGTAAGGCGAATGGGCATTTCCCGCAGCCCGCTGCGCGTGCTGCTTGAGCTTGCTAACCGTCTGATCCAAGGTGCTCGTCATCATCCAGTACCCCTTCGCATTTAACCGATCCTGTCGTGCACCAGGGGCATGGGCGGCGGCGGCTCCGGCCCGAGGCGCACCGCGCGCCGCAACGTTGCGGCCGCCTGCTCCCAGTCGTCCTCGGAGGCAGCGTGGATCACCGCCAGGGGACGCTCGGCTTCCACGGGCTGCCCCAGGCGGCTTAGGCCGGACAAGCCCACAGTCGGGTCGATGCGGTCCTCCGCACGCTGCCGTCCGCCGCCCAACTCCACCACGATCATGCCCACGGCCCGTGTGTCTATGGCAGTTACGTAACCCGTGCCTTCCGCGAAGAGCGGGCGACACACCGCGGCCTCCCGGAGATAGGCATGCGGCCGCTCCAGCAAGTCTGCAGGCCCCCCCTGTCCGCTGACCATGCGCGCGAATTTCTCGGCCGCCCGCCCCGAGTCGAGCGCGGCCTGGGCGAGCCGTCGTCCCTGTTGCAGATCGCCGGCCATCCCGCCGAGTTGCAGCAGCTCCGCGCAGAGGGCCAGCACCACCTCCAGCACGCGTTCATTGCGCGCGTCGCCGCGCAGAAAGCGCACTACCTCCAGGATCTCCAGCCCATTCCCGGCGGATCCCGCCAGGGGCTGGTCCATGTTCGTCACCAGGGCCCTGCAGGGCACCCCGGCGCTGCGGGAAACGCGACAGATTTCTTCACCCAGGTGCTGTGCCGCCTGCAGGTCGGTGATGACGGCGCCGCTGCCGAACTTGATGTCCATCACCAGGCCGTCGAGGCCTTCGGCCAGTTTCTTTGACAGAATGGACGAAATCATCAGCGGCGGCGAAGAAACGGTAGCCGTGACGTCGCGCACCGCGTACATGCGCCGATCCGCTGGCACCAGCTCGTCCGATTGGCCGACGATGGCCAGTCCATGCTGGCGCACCAGCCGTTGAAAGCACTCGATGCCGGGCGAAGCGCCGAAGCCCGGTATGCTTTCGAGCTTGTCCAGCGTGCCGCCGGTATGGCCGAGCCCCCGGCCTGATATCATCGGCACGTAAGCGCCGCAGGATGCGATCACGGGCCCGAGGATCAGACTGACCAGGTCGCCTACGCCGCCGGTCGAGTGCTTGTCCAGTACCGGGCCATCGAGCCCGGGCCATTGCAGCACCCGACCGCTGTCGCGCATGGCCAGCGTCAATGCCATCTGCTCCTCCACGCTCATGCCGCGAAACCAGGTTGCCATCGCGAACGCTGCGATCTGCGCGTCGGTTATGCTGTCGTCGCTGATCCCGGCCACGAACGCCGCGATTTCGCCGCTGTCCAGGGTCGCTCCGTCGCGCTTCTTGTGTATCAAGTCCTTGACCGGGTGCATGTCGGTTTCCTGGCGGTTGCGAACACCCGCGTTTTGGTACAGTCTGACCTGCTCGACGAACAGGAACACGACTGGAATTCACGGTGAGAATAGCAAAAATTCACTGCGTTTGGCCCTTGACCCGGTCGCTGTCCCGCTCGACGGTCAATCGCGGCGAGGCATGAACGAGTGACCCGCCCCTTCGCAAAGACGCACTTCTTCTGGCTCACCCTGGCGCTGATCCTGATGCTGATCGCGAGCGCGGTCGCGCGAGAGCTACCGTACGGTTGGGCGTTGCGGCTGGTGTGGGTGTCGAGCACCGCTTTGCTGCTGCTGTCCCTGCTCAGCCTCGGCGGCGAGCGCAAACGCGTGAAAGGGTTCGTGGCGATCATCGGCCTGATGGTGTGCAGCGGCGCGCTGCGCACCGCCACGGGCAGCGTGACGTTCGAGTACGCATATCTGGCGTTGTTTACCGCCTTTCTGGCGCTGGCGGCCTGGATGGTCGCGCAGCGGGTGCTGCTGACCGGCACAATCGACCTGAACACGATCGTCGGCTCGGTGGCGCTGTACCTTTTGATCGGCCTGATTTACTCGACCTTCTTTACCGTTCTGCTCGAGCTTTCGCCGGATGCGTTCCGCGGAATCGAGCCTGGGCCCTTGTTCAAGGTGTCGCAGCAGATGACCTATTTCAGCTTCGTCACCTTGGCGACCCTCGGGTACGGCGACATCAGCCCCGCATCGCCCATCGCGCAGGTCATCGTGATTCTGGAGGCGGTTACCGGCACGTTCTACATGGCGATCGTGGTCGCCAGCCTGATCGGGGCGTACTTCGGCCGGCAGCCCCGCTGACTACTGTTTGAGCACCGAACCCCGCTCGGCCAGTTCACGGCACCGCTCAAGCCCGAGTTCGACCCGCGAACCGCCGGGTTCGTAGCAGGCGCAGCGATCCGTGTCCGCGGAGTAGGCGCAGAGCAATGAGTCTTCACGAATCTCCTGCTCCGTTTTTGGACGCCCATCCGGATGGAAATGTCCGGGCGCCGCTCGCTGCTCGGCCTTGAGTTGCATTTCCAGGTTCAGGCGGGCGACGTCGTCGCGGAACGCGAACCAGCCGCCCGCCAGCAAGGCCAGCAGCAAGAGCAGGCGCAGCAGGGTCACGGGCCGGACCACCAGCCCGCCCGGCGCGCGGAGGCGTGCTTCGTCGATCACGCGGATCGCCTGGCCGGCCTGCTCGGGGCTCAACAGGTGACGCGTCTTCTTGCGCACCTGGGCAAGCAGGTTCTCGGGCGACAGGACATTCTCCGGCAGGCGCGTTTTGAAGCCCTTGTGCCCGACCAGGACCACCAGGCGGTGGAAGACGCCGGGCGGATAGCCCAGCAATTGCTGCAGGCTCTCGGCCTGCAGTCGATTGCGGTGCATCGGGTTGGCAAAGCGAATCGTGCGTCGCAGCAGGCCTTGTTTCCACTGCTCCTGGAACTCCCCCCCGGAAATCCAGCCGCGAACGTACTGGCTCTCGATCACGAAGATGCCAAACTTCGATACGATGACGTGATCGATGGGCGTGGTGCCGCCGCCGGACGGCACGACCAGGTCGTTGAATACCGTGTAGAGGTTACGCTCGAGCCCGCTGGCCAGCAGCCGCCGGACCCGTGACTCGGCGATGTCGCCCCGGAACCGGGGCGACGACAGAAAGAACAACAAGAGCAGGAGTGGGACGATCCAGAGTAAGTGCAGCAAATCCGTCCCGGCGCGGTCGCCGCCTCACCCGCACTTCGAATAACCGCATGACAGGCAGGTCGCGCAGTTGTCCATGATCACGACGGCCTTGGTGTGGCACTTGTTGCACAGGGTCGCGGATGCCGGATAGCTGGAATCCGAGTTCATGTCAGCCGTTCTTTTCTGCACCGCTGCCTCCACCTCCGCGCGCTTCTGGTCCAGGATGAGCTGTTGCTGTTCGGACAGCTCTTCCTTTTCCATCAGCCCGATCTTCTGCAGGTGATGCTCGATGACCGCGCCGATTTCGGCGATGATCGATGGCATGAACTTGCCGCCCGGCTTGAAGTAGCCGCCGCGCGGATCGAATACCGCCTGCAGTTCCTCGGCCAGGAACGTCACGTCTCCGCCCTTGCGGAAGACGGCCGACATCAGGCGGGTCAGGGCCACGATCCATTGGAAGTGGTCCATGTTCTTGGAGTTTATAAATATCTCGAACGGCCGCCGCTGCTCATGCTCGGTACCGGCATTCAGCACGATGTCGTTGATCGTGACGTACATCGCGTGGTCGTCCAGCGGAGTCTTGATCTTGTAAGTCGAGCCCTCCAGCGCCTCCATGCCTTCCGGCCGCGCCACACGCTCGGTCATGCGGATGATCTTGGCCGACTGCCGCTCTTCGCCTTCCGCGCGCGCGGCTTCCCTGGCGGCCGCCTCTTCTTCTTCCTTGACGACTTCGTAGCCGACTATTTTTTTCTGAATCTTGATGGACATCGATTTTTACCCTGATTCGTCTCGCTCGCACCGGCTCAGCGTCGCCGGAAAAGAGGTGTACGTCCCTGTACGCTACACCTCCCTGGGTCTGACGGTTCCCAAACATCCCTCGCCGTCACTGGATCCCTGATGTTGTTATTGTTGACTTCCGTGTACCTTGGTAGACACTTCCTTGCCCCGGAGGCAGCCGCGACCGCCTCCAATTCTCCTGCTGCCTTCTCCCTCGCCCTCTCCGACTCGTGTGTCCAGCAGCCCTTCCCTGGTCCGGCCGTGCCGCTCCTTCAGAACTTTCCGTAGTAGCCCTCCTTGAGGGCATCGAAAAGATTGGCCGCCGTGTGCGTTTCCCCGTCGTATTCAATTTCCTCGTTCCCGGCGACCTCGACGACTTCGCCGCCGTCCAGCACGAAACGGTACTTCGTGTTCGCCAGGTCCTTGTCCTTCACCAGCACGCCCTGGAACGCCTCCGGGTTGAAGCGGAAGGTCGTGCAGCCCTTCAGATTCCGGTGGTAGGCATAGGTGTAAATGTCCTTGAACTTGTCGTACGGGAAGTCGGTCGGGACGTTCGCGGTCTTGGAAATGGACGAGTCGATCCATTTTTGCGCGGCCGCCTGAATGTCCACGTGCTCAGTCGGGGAGATATCCTCCGCCGTGATGAAGTAGTCCGGCAATCTGGAAACCTCGTCCTGCGCATAAGGCATCGCGTGCGGATTGACCAGGGTGCGATAGGCCAACAACTCGTAACTGTAGACCTCGACCTTTTCCTTCGACTTGCGGCCTTCGCGGATGACGTTGCGGCTGTAATGGTGCGCAAAGCTGGGCTCGATGCCGTTGGAGGCATTGTTGGCCAGCGACAGCGAGATCGTGCCGGTGGGCGCGATCGACGTGTGATGGGTGAAACGGCAGCCGTCCCGCGCCAGCGCCTCGGCCAGTTCCGGGGCCTGCTGCGCGACCCGCTGCATGTAGCGGCTGTATTTCGCGAGCAAGACCTTGCCCTTGACCCTGTCGCCGACCGCGTAACCGTCGGCCGCCATCTCCGGACGGTGGCGCAGCATGTCACCCGTGACGGTGAACTCCTCTTCCATGATTGGCGCCGGGCCCTTTTCACGGGCCAGCTCCAGACCTTCCTCCCAGCCGGCGATTGCCATCTCGCGCGCTACGCTCTCGGTAAACTCGAGCGAAGCGGGATCGCCGTATTTCATGCGGAGCATAGTCAGCGTCGATCCCAGCCCCAGGAAGCCCATGCCGTGGCGACGCTTGCGCCCGATCTCGTCGCGCTGCTTCTGCAGCGGCAGACCGTTGATCTCGACCACGTTGTCCAGCATCCGCGTGAATATGCGCACGACCTCGCGGTATTCGTCCCAGTTGAAACGGGCTTTTTCCGTGAAGGCGTCCTCGACGAAGCGGGTCAGGTTGACCGAACCCAGCAGGCAGGCGCCGTAGGGCGGCAGCGGCTGCTCGCCGCACGGATTGGTGGCACGGATGTTCTCGCAGAACCAGTTGTTGTTCATCTGGTTGATGCGGTCGATCATGATGAACCCGGGCTCGGCGAAGTCGTAGGTCGAAGACATGATCATGTCCCACATCCGGCGTGCCGGCAGGGTTTTGTAGACGCGGCAGGCGACCAGGCCGTCTTCGCGCGTGATGTACCCGTTGCTGTCCGGCCATTCGCGCCAGATCACCTGCTGCGGATTGTCGAGGTCCAGCCCCTCGGCTTCGTGGTGGTTGATCGGAAAGGCCAGCGGCCACTTGTCGTTGTTCTCAACCGCTTGCATGAATTCGTCGGTAATCAGCAGCGAGCAGTTGAACTGCCGCAGCCGGCCGTTCTCGCGCTTGGCGCGGATGAAATCCATGGCGTCCGGATGGCCCACGTCGAAGGTCGCCATCTGCGCGCCGCGCCGTCCGCCCGCCGACGACACCGTGAAGCACATCTTGTCGTAGATGTCCATGAAGCTGAGCGGGCCAGAGGTAAAGGCGCCGGCGCCTGAAACGTAGGCGCCCCTGGGCCGCAGCGTGGAAAATTCGTAACCGATGCCACAGCCCGCCTTGAGCGTCAGGCCGGCCTCGTGAACCTTGTCCAGGATCCCGTCCATCGAATCCCGGATGGTGCCGGACACGGTGCAGTTGATGGTCGAGGTCGCGGGCTTGTGTTCCTGCGCTCCGGCATTCGAGGTGATACGCCCCGCCGGGATTGCGCCTCGGCGCAACGCCCAGAGAAACGACCGGTACCATTGCTCGCGTTTCGGCCCGGTTTCTTCGACGTCCGCGAGCGCGCGCGCCACTCGCTTGTAGGTGTCATCGATGGTGTGGTCGATGACCTCGCCGGTCTTCGATTTCAGCCGGTACTTCTTGTCCCAGATGTCCAGGGACGCTTCCTGAAAGGCAATCTCTTTGGAATCAGTGGCGATGGGTTCAACCTGCACGCTGCTCATTAACATGTCCGTGTAATTATTTGGTTTTGTTGCTTATCCGGCACAAGCTATTGTGCGCCAATTTTTTAGTGGACACAAGATATTGTGTCAGCGGGGCTAGAAGATACGCCCCTGATTCTGCCCTGTCAAATGAACAAAAAAGCGGGCAAAATTCACCTCGCCCTTTCAATTTCACACCACTTTCAGACAGTTAGATGGCAGCACTCGCAGATCGCAAGCCCGTCCGGGAACCGCCGCCGGGCAGGAAACCGCGTCAGTATAGCGATTCGCTTTGTCGCAAATGGCCGCCGCGGGAGACAGGCCGATGCTGAACGTCGTTCTGTACCAGCCCGAAATACCCCCGAACACCGGGAATGTCATCCGCCTCTGCGCCAACACCGGTGCACGCCTGCACCTGGTGGGGCCGCTCGGTTTCACGCTGGACGACGCTCGCCTGAGACGGGCTGGCCTCGACTACCACGAGTTGGCGGTCGTGCGCCACTATCCCGACTGGAAGGCCTGGTTGGAACTGAATCCGGAGCCGAGCCTGTGGGCGTTCTCCACCCGCGGGACACGCCAGTACTGCGCGGTAGCCTACGGCAAGGACGACACCTTGCTGTTCGGACCGGAAACCCGCGGCCTGCCCGCCGGCCTGCTGGACGAGGTCGGGCCGGACCGCATTCTGCGCCTGCCGATGGTCACCGGAAGCCGCAGCCTGAACCTGTCGAATGCGGTAGCGGTGGTGGTTTACGAAGCACTCCGGCAAAACGGCTTTTCCGGGCTCGCCTGAGCAGCGCGCGTCCGGGGCGTCTTCAGGTCAGGGAAGTGCTCAGGCGTCTTCGTGCTTCTGTTCGCGGGACAGCAAGTCCCTGAGGCACTCGTGCGGGTCCCGGCCAAGGTGCAGGATGCCATAGACCTGTTCGGAAATCGGCATCTCCACGCCGTGGCGGCGGGCCAGGCGCCAGACTTCCGCCGCGGTTTTCACTCCTTCGACAACCTGGCCGATTTCGGCGAGCGCCTGCTCGAGCGAGCGCCCGGCCCCGAGCGCCAGTCCCAGCCGGCGGTTGCGCGACAGGTTGCCGGTGCAAGTCAACACCAGGTCGCCCATGCCGGTCAGCCCCATCAGCGTCTGCTCGCGGGCGCCGAGGATTCTCCCCAGGCGCATCATCTCCGCAAGACCGCGCGTGATCAGGGCAGCCCGGGCATTGTCGCCAAGCCCCATCCCATCGCAAATCCCCGTGGCGATGGCGAGCACGTTCTTCAGGGAACCGCCGAGTTCGGCGCCGACGATGTCGTCGCTGGTATAGGCTCGAAAACTCCCACCATGCAGCAGGCGGGCTATCCTCGCGCAGAATGCCGGGTCGGTACCGGCCACAGTCACGGCCGTGGGCAGTCGCGCGGCGACTTCGACGGCGAAGGACGGACCGGTGACCACCGCCAGCGGACGGCTGTCCCCGAACAGACGCCGCGCGGGTTCGTGCAGAAACTGCCCGGTGCCCGGCTCCAGGCCCTTGCAGGCCCAGGCGATCCCCTGCCCCGGCTTGAGCCACGGTCCGATTTGGGTGATTACGCTGACGAAGGCGTGCGAGGGCACCACAATGAGGATTTCGTCGGCTGCCCTCACGGCCGACTCGAGATCCGGTTCGAGCACCAGGGAGTCCGGCAAGCGATGGCCGGGCAGAAACTTCTCGTTACACCGGGCCAGCCGCAAGGCCTCCATGTGCGCGGCGTCCCAGTCCCAAAGAATCGGCACCGACCCGGCGCGGTCCAGTTGCATGGCG
>Ga0105090_10000673_pt1 | contig 17417 bp, 18 predicted proteins | sample PPLLak3March2015_FD_79110 | JGI IMG/M metagenome (GOLD analysis project Ga0105090, IMG submission 79110) | Freshwater sediment microbial communities from Prairie Pothole Lake near Jamestown, North Dakota, USA - PPLs Lake P7 Core (1) Depth... | ecosystem: Environmental > Aquatic > Freshwater >... | reverse complement strand
TCGGCCTGGCGCGCCAGGCAAATGCGCTCGATGATGCGCTTGAGCGCCTCATCGGCGCCGTCGACCCGTACCGAGCGGCAGGCGCTGCGCTGGTTGCTGCGCGTGCTGCGCGGCAGCCTGGCCAAGGTGCCGACCCTGCGGCAGGGCGAATCGCGTTGCTCTTCCTGGCCACCGCGCCGCCGCCTGGCCTGACGCTGCCGCGCAGCGCCACGCCCGGCCGGCGCCAGCCCATGGTGGCGCTGGCATGCGAACACGGTGCCCCCGCGCCCGAGGCGCTGGCCACCGCCACACGCCTGGCACGCGCACCCGGCGGCGTGCTGCAGCTCTGGGCACCCGGGCGACAGGCCGGCCAATGGCCGGTCGCGCTGGCCGGCGCCCGACCCGACGTGCTGGTGATGCCTCGGCGCGCGGCCGCGGCGGACGCGCCGGTCCGGCTGCCCTGCCCGTTACTGCGGGTGGCTTGTAGCGGGCGCGCGGCCGCGGGCCCTCAGCACTTGGCGGGCCCGGTCAAGTTGCCGGCGCCAGCGTGAACCCCACGCTGGTGAAACCGCCTTGCGACTCGGCCACGGTATGGCCGCCATGCATGCGCGCGATGGCCGCCACGATGGCCAGGCCCAGGCCGTGGTGCGTTTCACCTTCGCAGCAGCGCGAGGCGTCGGCGCGGAAGAAACGGTCGAACAGCCGCGGCAACGACTTCGCGTCGATCGGCTCGCCGCTGTTGATCACCACCACCTGCACCTGACCGTCCGCCCTGGCGGCGATGTTGACCTGCACCGTGGAGCCGCGCCTCGCAAAGCGCGTGGCGTTGCCCAGCAGGTTGGAAAGCGCCCGCTTGAACAGCGGCTCGTCCACCGCGGCCATCGCGTCGCCTTGCACGCGCAGCGTCAGCCCGGCGTCTTCCAGGGTGGCTTCGTGGAATTCCACCACCTGCTGCGCCAGCGCGGCCAAGCTCGCCAGCAGGCCGCGCCTCGCCACCGCGCCACGGTCGGCCTGCGAGAGGAACAGCATGTCGTTGACCATGCCAGCCAGGCGCTGCATCTCCTCCAGGTTGGACACCAGCGTGTCGCGCAGCGAATCCACCGAACGCTCGCGCGACAACGCCACTTCGGTCTGGCCGATCAGCGTGGCCAGAGGCGTGCGCAATTCGTGCGCCACGTCGGCATTGAAGCCCTCGAGCTGCGCATAGGCGCCCTCCAGGCGCTGCATCAGGGCATTGAACTGTTCGATCCAGGGCAGCAGTTCCTCGGCCGGGTCCGCCAGCGCCAGCCGCCGGTGCAGGTCGCGCGCCGACATGGCGCGTGTCTGTGCCGCCAGCTCGCGCAGCGGGCTCAGGCCGTGCCGCACGTGCCAGCGCGCCCCGGCCGCCACCAGCGCACCCGCGGCCAGGGTCACGAAGGCCAGAATCCAGGCCCAGCGCGTGCCCATGGCCGCGTCGCGCGCGTAGTCCACCGTGTAGCGCGCCTTCACCAAGCCACCGGCCAGCGCCGGTGTGTCGATGGTGAAGACTTTCACCTGCGTGTGCCCCGAGCGCTGCAGGTTCTCGGCATCCTGGTCAGCAAAGAGCAGGCTGCCGTCGGCGCGCCAGACCTCGAGCCGGGTGCTGGCGCGCATGGGCGCATCGGACATCAGGCGGGCGAGCACGGCCGCTTCGCCCTGGTCGGCGACGCGGCCGACGACGTCGGTGATGAGTTCACTGCGGGCGGCCAGGTCGGCCGTGTTGCGCTCGACCAGGATCATCTTCACCATGCCCCAGGTCACGGTGAACAGCACGCCCAGCACCACCATTGTGAAGACGGCCAGCTTGCGCGAGAGCCGGGTGCTGATGGAGTGCGAGCACGCTGCTCCCGAACACGCGCCAGTGAACGGAAGCGACCCGGCCGTCGTGGCCATGCCTTCGGGCGGGGGAAAGGTTTGCGCGGTCTGCGCTTCGGTGCTCACGAACGTTCCTCCAGCACATAACCCATGCCGCGCACGGTGTGCAGCAGCTTGGCCGGGAAGGGGTCGTCGAGCTTGGCGCGCAGTCGGCGCACGGCCACCTCGACGACATTGGTGTCGGAATCGAAATTCATGTCCCACACCTGTTCGGCGAGCAGGGTGCGCGAAAGGATCTGGCCGCGACGGCGCAGCAGCAGCGCCAGCAGCTTGAATTCCTTGGCCGTGAGGTCCAGCCGCTGCTGCGCGCGCTGCGCCTTGCGGCTCAACAGGTCGAGTTCCAGGTCGCCCAGCTGCAGTTGCGTGGCGGCCTGAGCGCCAGCCGGCGCACCGCGGCGCAGCAGCGCGCCCACGCGCGCCAGCAGTTCGGAAAAGGCAAAGGGCTTGACGAGGTAGTCGTCGGCACCCTGCTCCAGCCCGCGCACGCGGTCCTCGACCTGGCCGCGCGCCGTGAGCATCAGCACCGGCGTGCTGCGTTGGGCCGCGCGCAGCGCGGCCATCACGCCGAAGCCGTCGACGCCGGGCAGCATCAGGTCGAGCAGCACCAGATCGTAGTCGCCGCCCACCGCCAGGCGCCGGCCCTCGATGCCGTCGTGCACCAGGTCGACCACGTGGCCGTTTTCGGTGAGGCCCTTGTGCAGGTACTGGGCCAGCTTGACTTCGTCTTCGACCACCAGGAGGCGCATGGGTGTGCCGTTGTTGCGGTATGGAAAGAGCCCGGATGGTCGCATTTTCCGGCGCTGCGCTGGATTACGAATTTGTCATCTTGCTGTTCGGCAGTCGTGAATCTGGATTCCCAGAATTCGTTCCGTGGTCGGCAATCAAGCCGGCCTCGAAAGTCACTCCCCACTGTCACCCCACTCACCAAGGACTGCATCATGAAGACCTCGACCCTCATCGCCGCCATCGCCGTTTCCTTTGCCGCCGCCGGCACCACCTTCGCGCAGGAAGCCACCTACGAACTGCCGCAGCCCGTCAGCTCCAGCGTCACCCACGCCCAGGTGCAGGCCGAACTGGCACAGGCGCGGGCCGACGGCAGCCTGCGCGTGACCGAGGCCGACCACCAGAAGTCGGCGCCCTTCGAGAGCCGGCTCAGCCGTGCCGAGGTCCGGGCCGACACGCGTGCCGCGATGAACAGCGGCGCCACTCAAGTGTTGAACGGCGAGCACAACGGCTTCAGCGTGGTGATCCCGGGCATCCAGTCCGAAGCAGGCGTGCGCATGTCCCAGGCCAGCCGCTGAGTTCCTCCGGGGTTCATCCGCCCTCGGCGGGTGAACCCCTGACCCTGACGGGCCGCCAGCTCGCAGGTCACAGCGCGCAACGAGTGAACCCACAGGGCTTCTCTCAGCGACGCGACCGAGCCTGCAAGGATGCCGCCGTCGACGTGAAATTCGGCACGTGTCACGCAGCCTCCATCGTCGCTGGCCAGCGGCATGTCGACCACGGCCAATTCCTCGGGTGGGCCGAAGCGGCGCAACGGCGTGTCGCCACCCGCGCTGCCATGGGCGCGCGGCGCACTTCGCCCTCACCGGATTTCGGACCCCACATCAGCGTCAGGATTGCCACGGGATGGATCGAGGTGCAGCGGATCGAGAGACACTGCGCGGCGCAGTACAAAGCCACCTTCTTGGCATCGTTGCGCAGCGCGGCCTTGCTCGACGCACAGGTCGCGGCCGCAGGAACGCCGACCGGTCCCGAGCGCGAGGAGACATTGACGATCGCACCGCGCCACTCGCGCCGCATCGCCCGGATGCCATGCTTGCAGCCCAGGAGAACGCCGTCGAGGTTGGTGGAGTGCACCGCATGCCAGCCTTCGAACGTGGCGTTCGCCGGATCATGTGCCCTGGGGCCGGAATCGCCGGGCCCCAGGCCGGTGAGGCCGGCTCAAGGCTCGCTCCCGGCTGGATCCCAGAGCAGCGCGAGTGCCAGCGCGGCCTGAGTCACCGGCTCCCGCAACGGTCCGTCGGCCGGTCGCCATAGGCGCGGCGTGGTCCCCGTCAGCTCCAGTGCAGCGACCGCCCGCCCGTCGTGCAGGAACTCGTAGCCCGCCGGTGCGGCCAGCGGCAGCGGCGAGCCCTGCACGCGGTGGATCGACCGCACCTCGAGCACGACCGGCGCGGCGCTGAGGCGGCCCTGGCGCTCGTCGCGCGTGCCGGCAGCGGCCGACATGCCGGCTGTCGTGACCGCGCGCAGTTCCAGCCGCGCCGCCACCGTGCCGTCGCCGCGCGCGAAGTCGCAGTCGAGGGCGGTCGGCTTGACGGGGAATTGTGCAATGCCCGGTGTCAGCGCATTGCCGCGCAACTTGCACTGGCCGCGCGTGCCGTCGCCGTCCAGCGTGTAGCGCACGGCCGCGCGGTCCTGCTGCGCCAGCTCGAACACCGACAGCCGGCTCGCGCTGCGCTCGAAGCGGCCGCTGCTGTCGCCCAGCGCGAAACGGCCGCTCTGCGCGCCTCCGATGCCCTGGACAGGCTCCGCCGCAAGGCCCTCGAGCCCGGCCGGCAGCGCGAGCTGCGCCGACACGACCCCCGCGCAGCCGACTCCCAGAGCGGCCATCAGTGCAGCGAGGCCGGTGGCCGTCACGGTCGTGCGGGGGGTGTACTTCGAATCACGCACAAGGTTCTCCTTCATTCGTAGTTCAGCACGTCATGGGGCCGCTGGCCAGACCGAGTGACCGTGTGCGGCACGTGCCCCATCGAGCCGCGCGGCCCACAGCCCGCCCTACGTAGGATCGTAAATCGCGGCGGTATCGGCATGGGCGTCCAGCCCCTGCTGGCCGCCGAACAGGCGCGCGCGGCCGTCGGCGGTGGTCAGTGCCGCTTGCAGCGCGCGCAGCGGCAGCATGTCGGCCGGTGCCGGGAGAGATTCGTCGCACGGGTCGAAGAGCTCGCTGAAGGCGCAGGTCACCGCGACGCTGCAGCCGCCGGCGACCAGCCCCCGGCCGTCGGGCCGCAGCGTCGCGCTGCGGCCGGAGCCCGCCGTCGTGATCGGCCCCGGACCAGGCGGCGGAAGCTGCCCGTGGCCGGTTGCCGGATTGCAGTCTGAGCTTTTCGGGATTCTTGGCTGCCGTTTCACCAATGTTTTGGCATTCCTGAGCCAGAGTTGACACTTCCAACTGCCAGGCACCACCGCGAGACTCCAGGGATCGAAACCGGAGCCTTGCTCATGCCGCCCCACCGCCACACCACCACGGTCTATCTGAGCGCCCCCGACATGATCCGCCTCGTGCGGCGCAAGGGGCTTTCGGCCTGCATCGCCGGCGTGGCCGAGCGCATCGAGCGCGAATTCCTGCGCTGGAACGAATTCGACAAGAGCGCGCGCCTGGCCTGCCATTCGGCAGTGGGCGTGATCGAGCTGATGCCGATCGCCGACGCATCGCAGTTCGCCTTCAAGTACGTCAACGGCCACCCCGGCAACCACCGCCACGGCCTGCCCACGGTGATGGCCTTCGGCGTGCTGGCCGACGTGGCCACCGGTGCGCCGCGCCTGCTGTCCGAACTGACGCTCACCACCGCCATCCGCACCGCCGCCACATCGGCGTTGGTGGCGCGCCGCCTAGCCCGCCCGTGCAGCCGCAGCATGGCGCTCGTCGGCAACGGCGCGCAGAGCGAATTCCAGGCGCTGGCCTTCCACGACCTGGTCGGCGTGCGCGAGCTGCGCCTGTACGACACCGATCCGCGGGCCAGCGCCAAGCTGGCGTCCAACCTGGCCGGACTGGGGCTGGAGCTGCGCCTGTGTGCCAGCACGGCCGAGGCCGTGCACGGCGCCGATATCGTGACCACGGTGACCGCCGACAAGAGCAACGCGACCATCCTCACGCCGGAAATGATCGAGCCCGGCATGCACCTCAATGCCGTCGGTGGGGACTGCCCGGGCAAGACCGAACTGCACCGCGGCGTGCTCGAGGCCGCCACGGTGTTCGTGGAATACGAACCGCAGACCCGCATCGAGGGCGACATCCAGCAGATGCCGGCAGACTTTGCCGTGACCGAGTTCTGGCAGGTGCTGGCCGGTACCCAACCGGGCCGCCGCCATGCCGCCGAAGTGACGGTGTTCGACTCGGTGGGCTTTGCGCTCGAGGACTATGCGGCACTGGCCTTCATGCGCGACACCGCGGTCGAACTGGGCATCGGCGAAACCGTCGAACTGGTGGCGCACTCGCCAGACCCGAAGGACCTGTTCGGCCTGCTGCGCGACGAGCTGCCCGTCGCCATCGCCACCGCCGAACGCCTGCCGCGCTTGCGCGCAGCGGCCTGAAGGCGCATCGTTGCCACCTGCCGCCGTGAACGAAACCGGCCGGCGCCTGCCGCGGCGCCCGGCTTGCACAGGACCGCCTCCATGAACGACCGCATGCCCGCTACGCCTGAAACCGAAGTGGCCGAGCTCGCCGCCCCCGCCTTCACGCCGCTGCCGCGGCGCCCGCCGCTGCGCGAAGCCATCGCCACGCTGGCGCGTCGGCCCGAACCCGAACTGCTGCCCGCCCTGCTGGAGCAGGCGCGTCTGACGCCGGCACAGGCCGAGGCCGCGCAGACGCTGGCGCTGCGCGTGGCGCGCGGCGTGCGCGAAAGCAGCCGCGCCGGCGGCACGGCGGGCCTGGTGCAGGGTCTGCTGCAGGAATTCGCGCTCAGCTCGCAGGAAGGCGTGGCGCTGATGTGCCTGGCTGAAGGCCTGCTGCGCATCCCCGACGACGCCACGCGCGACGCGCTGATCCGCGACAAGATCGCCGACGGCAACTGGCAGCAGCACCTGGGCCAGAGCCCTTCGCTGTTCGTCAACGCAGCGGCCTGGGGCCTGCTGCTGACCGGCAAGCTGGTGGCCACGCACAGCGCGGGCGGCCTGGCCGCCACGCTGCGCCGCATCGTGGCGCGCGGCGGCGAGCCGCTGGTGCGCAAGGGCGTGGACCGTGCCATGCGCCTGATGGGCGAGCAGTTCGTCACCGGCCAGACCATCGAGGAGGCGCTCGTCAATGCACGGCCGCGCGAGGCCCGCGGCTTCCGCTATTCGTACGACATGCTGGGCGAGGCGGCGCTGACGGCGGCCGATGCCCAGGCCTACTTCGCCGCCTACGAACGCGCCATCCACGCCATCGGCACGGCGGCCGCAGGGCGCGGCATCGTCGACGGCCCGGGCATCTCGATCAAGCTCTCGGCGCTGCACCCGCGATATGCCCGCGCCCAAGTCGATCGCGTGATGGCCGAGTTGTATCCGCGGCTTCTCGACCTGGCCGCCCTGGCGCGGCGCTACGACATCGGGCTGAATGTCGACGCCGAGGAATCCGAGCGGCTGGAACTGTCGCTGGACCTGCTCGACAGCCTGTGCTTCGAGCCCGATTTGGCCGGCTGGAACGGCCTGGGCTTCGTCATCCAGGCCTACCAGAAGCGCTGCCCGGCGGTGGTGGACTTCATCGTCAACCTGGCGCGCCGCAGCGGCCGGCGCCTGATGGTGCGGCTGGTCAAGGGCGCGTACTGGGACAGCGAGATCAAGCGCGCCCAGCTCGACGGACAGGCAGGCTACCCGGTCTACACGCGCAAGGCCCATACGGACGTGGCCTACCTCGCTTGCGCGCGCCAGCTGCTTGCGGCACCCGATGCGGTGTACCCGCAGTTCGCCACCCACAACGCGCACACCATGGCCGCCGTGCAGGCGCTGGCGGGACCGGACTTCACGCCGCAGCAGTACGAATTCCAGTGCCTGCACGGCATGGGCGAGGCACTCTACGACCAGGTGGACGACCGCCCCTGCCGCATCTATGCCCCGGTGGGCACGCATGAGACGCTGCTGGCCTACCTGGTACGGCGGCTGCTGGAGAACGGCGCCAATACCTCGTTCGTGAACCGCATCGCCGACGAGAGCCTGGGCCTGGCCGAACTGGTGCAGGACCCCGTGCAGACGGTGGCCGCCTTGGCCGCGCGGGAAGGCCACCTGGGTGCCGCGCATCCCGCAATCGCACTGCCATGCGACCTGTACGGTGCGGCGCGGGCCAACTCGCACGGCCTGGACCTGGCCGACGAGCGCACCCTGGCCCACCTGGCAAGGCGGTTCGAGTCCGACGCCGGCCAAGCCTGGCAGGCCGAGCCGCTGCTCGCACAAGGCACCCCGCAGGGCCCCTGGCAGCCGGTGCGCAACCCTGCCGATGCGCGCGACCTGGTGGGCAAGGTGCGCGAGGCCACGCCGGACGACGTGCAGTCCGCACTGGGCGCCGCCACCGTGGCCGCTGCCGTCTGGGCCGCCACGCCGCCGGCCGAACGGGCGGCGCGGCTCGAAGCGGCCGCGGCACGGTTGCAGGGCGAGATGGCTGCGCTGCTGCCGCTGCTCGTGCGCGAAGCCGGCAAGACCTGCGCCAACGCCGTGGCCGAGGTGCGCGAGGCGGTGGACTTCCTGCGCTACTACGCGGCCGAGGTGCGGCGCGACTTCGACAACGCCAGCCACCTGCCACTGGGGCCGGTGGTGTGCATCAGCCCGTGGAATTTCCCGCTCGCCATCTTCACCGGCCAGGTGGCCGCGGCGCTGGCTGCCGGCAACGTGGTGTTGGCCAAGCCCGCCGAGCAGACACCGTTGGTGGCCGCCGCCGCGGTGCGCGCGCTGCATGCCGTCGGCGTGCCGCCGGGAGCCCTGCAGTTGCTGCCCGGCCGCGGCGAGACTGTGGGCGCCGCACTGGTGAACGACGCGCGCGTGCAGGGCGTGCTCTTCACCGGCTCCACCGAGGTGGCGCGGCTGCTGCAGCGCGCATTGAGCCGTCGCCTCGGCGTTGGCGGCCAGCCGGTGCCGCTGATCGCCGAGACCGGCGGCCAGAATGCGATGGTGGTGGATTCGTCGGCCCTGGTCGAGCAGGCGGTGGCCGATATCGTGAGTTCGGCCTTCGACAGCGCCGGCCAGCGTTGTTCGGCGCTGCGGCTGCTGTGCGTGCAGGAGGAAGCCGCCGACCGCCTGCTGCACATGCTGCGCGGCGCCGTGCAGGAGCTGCGGCTCGGCGACCCGCGCGAGCTGGCCACCGACGTCGGGCCGGTCATCGATGCCGAGGCCGCGGCACTGATCGAAAGCCATCTGCAGACGCTGCAGGCGCGCAGCGGCCGCGTCTGGCGGCCGACGCTGGCCGCGTCACTGGCCGCACACGGCAGCTTCGTTGCCCCGGCCATCGTGGAGCTGGCCGCCGTGGCCGAGCTCGAGCGCGAGGTGTTCGGCCCCGTGCTGCACGTGCTGCGCTATCCGCGCGAGCGGCTGGCGCAGACGCTGGAACAGATCAACGCCACCGGCTACGGGCTGACGCAGGGTGTGCACACGCGCATCGACGAGACCGTGGCGCAGTTCGTGGGTGCTGCGGGGGCCGGCAACCTGTATGTCAACCGCAGTATCGTCGGTGCGGTGGTCGGCGTGCAGCCTTTCGGCGGCGAGGGCCTGTCGGGCACCGGCCCGAAGGCCGGTGGGCCGCTGTACCTGCTGCGCCTGCTGGCCCGGCGCCCAGCGCAGGCGGCACGACGTGCCGTGGCGCACAACAGCGCCCCGGCACGGCCGCCGGTGCGTGGCCTGGACCACGACACGGGTGAAACCCGCCCGGCCGAGAGGGTGGCGGCCCTGCGCACCTGGGCGCTGTCGCAAGGCATGGACCTGCTGGCCGCGCAATGCGACCAGGCGACTGCCGAATCGCCGGTGGGAAGCTGGCGCGCCCTGCCCGGCCCCACCGGCGAATCGAACCTGTATGCCTTACAGGCGCGCCCGGCCGTGCTGTGCCTGGCCGACGATGACACCGACCGCCTGGCGCAGTTGGCTGCCGTGCTGGCGGCGGGCAGCCGGGCCGTCTGGCCGCTGCAGGCACGTGCGCTGTTCGAGCGCCTGCCTTCCCAGCTGCGCGAACAGATTGTGCTGGCGCAGGACTGGCAGCAGCTCGCCGTGCACTTCGACGCGGTGCTGCAACACGCAGGCGCCGCCGCATTGCTGAACACCGCCGCCGCGTTGGCTGAGCGACCGGGGCCGATCGTCGGCCTCACCGGCCTGGCGCCCGGCGACTGGCGTGTGCCGCTGGAGCGGCTCGTGATCGAGCGCTCGCTGAGCATCAACACCGCCGCCGCCGGCGGCAATGCCAGCCTGATGACGATTGGCTGACCCGATGCGTGCCGATGCGACTGCTTGAAGCCCAACCTCAGCCGCCGGCGGGCTGCCCTTCGAAGACCAGGATGGCAGCCGCCAGGTCTTCGAGCGCCGTGCCGACTGACTTGAACACCGTGCGCTCCAGCGGCGAGCGTCGCCCCAGCGCTTCGCCACGCGCCAGGCCGGTCAGCGTGCCCCGCACATCGCCAGCGGCGAGGACACCGCGCGACATCGGCCCGAGCAGGTCGCCGCTCTTGCGCAGCGCCTCTTCGGTGTCCACGTAGAGCGCCGCGCCGGCGAAGCAGTCGTCGTCGGCCTCGCGCATGGCAGGGGTGAAGCTGCCGATCAGGTCGAGGTGGCTGCCCGGGCGCAACCAGCGTCCTTCGATGAGCGGCGTGGTGGCCAGCGTGGCGCAGCTCACGATGTCGGCCTCGCCCGCAGCCGTTGCGAGATCACGGGTCGCCTCGGCGGCGAAACCGCGTCGGCCCAGCTCACCGGCCAGTGACTCGGCCTGCACGGGCGATCGGGCCCAGACCGTGATGCGCTCGATCGGCCGCACGGCGCGGTACGCGTCGGGCAGCAACCGCGCCACCTGGCCGGTACCGACCACCAGCAGATGCCGGGCGTCGGCGCGCGCCAGCCAGGACGCGGCCAGCGCCGAGGCCGCGGCCGTGCGACGCGTGGTGATCTGGTCGCCGTCGATCAGCGCCAGCGGCGCGCCAGTGACTCCGTCATAGAGCACATAGGTCGCATGCAACCCCGGCAGGCCGCGCGTCGCATTGCCGGGCGCCACGTTGACGGTCTTGATGCCGTAATACCGGCCCTCCAGCCAGGCCGGCATGATCAACGAGGTGAAGCGCCCGCCGCCGGGTGCATCGACTTCGTGCACATGCCGCTGCGGCACCGTGCAGCCGGCGGCGAACAAGGCCTTCAGCGCCTGGATCAGGCGCTCGAAAGGCAAGGCGGCGCGCGTAGCGGCGGCGTCCAGGATCTGCATCGCGCGCGTTCAGCGATCGGCCTCGTGCCGCCGCATTCAACGGTAGGTGGCGAGCAGGATGCTCGTCTCGGTATTGGCGATGCCCTTGATCAGTCGCACCCTCTCCAGCAGGGCTGACAGATCCGTCATCGACTCGGCGCGCAATTCGGCCAGCAGGTCCCAGCGGCCGTTGGTGTCGTGCAAGGCCTGCACGCCGGGTTCGCCCAGCAGGCCGGCGATGACGGCGCGGGTCTGGTTACCCTCGACCAGCACGTGCATCCAGGCGCGGATCTGGTTCGGCTCGGCGTCGGGCCGCAGGCGCACCGAGTAGCCGACGATGACATGCCCGTCCTCGAGCTTGCGCAGCCGGTTGGTGACGGTGCCGCGTGACACGCCCAGCTTGGTGGCCAGCGCGGCCACGTTCATGCGCGCATCCTTGCGCAGCAGCGAGATGAGTTGCCTGTCGGTGTCGTCCATGGCCCTGCCCAGCGCAGCTTTGCGCGGCGAGCGTTGGTCGCTCGGTGGGCCCGATGCTAAGCCGACGGGCGACAGGCCCTCCGGCCGGCGGGCCGAGGGCGATCGTGAGGCATGGCCGCTACAGAGGCACCGCCACCATCGTCAGGGCGCTGCTGCCCACCAGCGCCACGGCCAGCGTGAACCAGGGCAGCACGCGCAACGGCGTGTCGGAGACGGCCGTTTCGGCCCGGACCTCATCGGTATAGCCGGGCAGGTCTTCGGCAAAGGCTTCACTGCGGTGAATCGGTGTTGCGTCCATCGTGGCCTCCACGAGGAAAGTCCGGTCGGGTGGCCGAGTCTTCAGATCCGGACCGCGCCAGCCGGCGCCGGCGTCTGGGCCAGGGTCTGGGCGGCGGCAGCGGCGAGTTCGGTGTGCGCCAGGCGGTCGATGCCGCCGAGCATGCTCAGCGTGAGCAGCATCGCGAGGGCCAGGCCGGTGAGGCGTTGCGGGGTCTTCATCGTGGGCTCCTGTGGCGTCTGGGGTGGTTCGACGCATGCAGTGTCGGTGCCACCGGCCTTTGCTGCGAGGGCCTTGCGACGAGCGTGCAGGATCGAGGCGCAGAGCACCGTGGCGCGCGACGAACGGCCGGCGCGGCGTGGGTACGACCGGCGCCCCGCGCGCACAGGGGCGCCAAGGACTGGCCCGCGCCGCGACGGGCCAACAAGGCGCCGATCCTCAGCCGCCCAGCATGGCCTTCTTCAGGTCGGCCTGCACGGGCTTGTCGCCGAGCCAGATCTTCATCAGGGCGTCGTTGAAGGGCGCGCCGCCAATGGCGCCGATGGCCTTGCCATTGTGGCCGATGCGCGTTTCGCCGTCGACGAAGTCCAGCGCCACCACGTCGCCCTCGCGGGCCTCGCCGATGGACTTCATGACCGTCACCAACTGGTCGGTCTGCGGCTTCACGGCCGCCATGTCCTGCGGCGTGTTGTTCGCATTCATGCCTTCGACCAATGCCTGGACCAGGTCGTCGGCCCCCACGTTGCGCAGCAGCGTCATCTGTACGCGGCGTGGGCTTTGTGCCAGCGTCGCCGGCAGGTCGGCCGCCTTGGCCGGCAGGTACAACGCTGCCACGTAGACCTTGAACACCATCCGCGTGCGCACGCCGGCGCCGTTCAGCACCAGGTCCTTGCCACCGACGCTGACCGTTTCCTGCAACTTCACGCCGGCCACCTCGGCCGCCATGGCCGGCGCGGCCAGCGCCAGCAGCGCCAACCCCGTCATCAACCACCCTTGTCTCATGACACTTGCTCCTTTCGCCCGGCGGAGCGCGACGCGGCCCCGCACGCGGTCAATGTAGTGCATCGGCCGCCGGTGCAGGGCCGGCGAGGCAGCGGCGCTTGAGCGCAATCAATGGATGCCGTCGGGAGGCCCATAGACTGAAACCCTTCGGGGTCCAGGCGGGTCCAGGCAGGGCGTCAAAGCCTGGTTGCCGTTGCCCGGCAAGCTGGGCAGCATCAGGGCCCATCCTCCAAGGCGACGCTCCGGTATCGGAAACGCCACCGACATGACTCCCCCCACCCTGTTCCTGATCCACGGCATGTGGGGCGGCTCATGGTGCTGGAGCCACTACCGGCAGCGCTTCGAGACGGCCGGTTTACGCTGCGTGGCACCAACCCTGCCGTACCACGACGTGGATCCGCGCGCCGCTCCCGATGCGCGACTCGGGCTCGTCAGCCTACAGGACTATGCCAACGCGCTGGCCTCGCAGATCGAGGCCCTCGATGAGCGGCCAGTGCTCGTCGGCCACTCCATGGGCGGCCTGCTGGCGCAGATGCTAGCCGCGCGGGGCCTGGCCCGCGCGCTGGTGCTGCTCGCACCGGCGGCACCGGCTGGCATCCTGGCTGTCTCGCCCTCGGTGGTGCTCGGCTTCTGGAGCATCCAGACGACCTGGGGCTTCTGGCACAAGCCGGTACGACAGACCTTCGCCGAGGCCAGCCACTCGCTGCTGAATTTGTTGCCGGAGCAGGAGCGCAGGCCGATCTACGACCGCTTCGTCCACGAGTCGGGCCGTGTCGTCTTCCAAGTCGGCTGCTGGATGTTCGACGCAACCCACGCGGCCCGCATCGACGCGTCCAAGGTCACCTGTCCTGTGCTGGTGATCGCGGGCGCCGAGGACCGGATGGTCCCGACCTGGGCCGCACGCCAGGTGGCGCAAAAGTATGCGACGATGTCGACCTACCGGGAACTGGAGCATCAGGCCCACTGGCTGCTGGGCGAGCCCGGCTGGGAACGCGTGGCCGACGAAGCGCTGTCGTGGCTGGCCGCGCAGGGGCTTTCGCCATGAGGCCGCCGGGCCGCCCCAGAAGCGAATGCCGGCGTGCGCGGAACAAAGACACACCCGCGGCCCCAATTCGTCGAACGCGCGCACGATCGCGCGCTTCGTGTGACGGCACGCGCTGGCCTTCCTGCGCAAGGCAGCCTGCCTGATCGTGGTCTTCTCGGCCCTGCCCTGGGCGTTGGCCCACTTTCCCGATCCGGGGCTGGAGTCCAGGCCGCATTCGGCCACAGCCTGGCGCCGCTCGGCAATTGCCTGGGTCTGGGCTGGCGGCTGCGGACGGCGCTGATGACCAGTTTCGTGGTCAGCGACAACGCCTTCGCCGCGCCGGGCGGGGCAGCGCTGGTCTACCCGGCCTGCCGGTGGCGCCGCTGGCGGCTGGCCTGAAGAGGGCGTTGACCGCCGCAGGCCGTCGTGACCTCACCGCTTCGACGCGACTACGATGAGTGCCACCGCCACCCCGCCGGCCAGTGCTATCAGGCTGTAAGGCTTCTGCTCCTGCTCGGCACGCGGCAGCAGATGGGTGGCGCCCACGTAGACCAGCGCGCCGGCCGAAAGCGCCAGCAGGAGGCCGAACGCCTCACCGTCGATGCGCTGCACGAACGGGTACGACATCACCATGCCCAGCGGCGTGGTGGCGGCTGCCGCCACAAAGGCCAGTTGTGCAGCCCGGCGCTCGCCGAAGCCGGCGCGGACCGGCAGCAGGTAGGTCACGATGCCTTCGGGGAACTCGTGCAGCACCATCCCCGTGGTGGCCAGGAAGCCAGTGAAAACGCTCACCGTGAACGCTATCGAATGGATGAAACCGTCGACGAAGGAGTGCAAGCCGATGCCGACCATTGGCAGCACGCCGATGGCGTAGTCCTTGCGTCCGGGGCTCTTCTCGCAGACGAACGCGGTGAGGAAGCGGTTGAACACATGCAGGCCGACGAAGCCCACGAGCAGCCAGGTGGGCGCCTGCGCGTTCATGGCAAAGGCCTTCGGGATCATGTGCAGGAAGGTCGCCGAGATCAGCACGCCGGCGGCGAAGCACATGAAGTAGGCCGTATTGCGCTGCCCCCAGTCGGCGAACCGGCGGATCGTGAAGATGCCCAGCGAAGTCACCAGAGCCGCCAGGACGCTTGCGGTCAGCGCGGTCCAGAAGGTCTTTTCCATGGTCTGTCCCGGTCGCGCTCGCTGGCTGGAGAAAGGCCCAGCGCAACGTGCCACGCAGCGCACCGACGACGACGGCGTGCGGGATCCGTCACATCGGCTTCACTTCTCGTTGTGTGCGGCAAAGACGACGAACGCGCATGAAGCCCGGGCCAAGCCCCGCGTCACCTGGCGGCTTGTCCAGTGTGGAGCGCCTGGCCAACTGGCCGGCCACTTCCGACACTTCATGTGACGCGAAAACGGCCAGGAGGAAACAGGTCCGGGTGGCGACGGTTCGCACGCCCCATGCACACAGTTCGGCGGCAATGGCTTTGTCGAAGGGCCGCAGCGGGCTTGCGCAAAGCAGCCCCAGCAGACCGCGGAGACTGCCGCCGGTGCTCCTGGCGGGGCCGCTCACTCCTGCGCGTCCCGGCCGCGGTGATTGCGCCCGGCACCACGGTCGCCACCGCCGCGACGGGCGCAGCGCTGGAAGGCGGGGAGGTGATGCTGCTGCGAGGCTTGCTGGAGATTGCGCAGAACGGCCTGGATGTCGGGCCGCTCTATGGCTGCGAGCAGCCGCTCGTACATCTCGACGTTCGCAACCTCGGCCACCACTGCCGCCTCGCAGGCTTCCTGCAGGCTGGCATAGCGGGTGGTCCTGCCGCGCCAGGTATTGGCAGGCAAGGGCAGGCCGTAGCGCATGAAGAGATCCGAGAGCGCCAGCGCGTGCCGGGCTTCGGCGCCGCGGATATGCACGAACGGGCGCACGGGGCCAAAGTCACTAATCACCTGATCGTAGATGGCCCAGGCGTGGTATTCGTCGTCCAGTGCCTCTTGCAGGGCCTGGACTTCTGCTTTCGTCACGCCGTCCATGTCGGCTTCCTCCGGGTCAGCGTCGCCCGTCAGGGAAAGATCGGGATGTTCGGGTCGATGCCCTCGAGTTCGGCTTCGGGGTGGTGGCGGGTGACGAGCACCTCGATCTCCTGCACGCGCGCACGCGGCACGTCGACCAGCATCAGCAACTGCCCGGCCTCGATGGCCGACTCGAATTGCTGCAGCCGGCTGCTGGGCAGGCCCACGCCCACCATGCTGGCCATCCAGGCGCCGAATCCGGCACCGAAGACCGTGAGCCCGAGCAGCGCGCCGCCGCCGAGCACCAGCCCCGCCGGCGGGAAGGTCACCGCCAGCGCGCCGGCCAGCAGCCCGGCCAGGCCACCGGCGGCCACGCCGCGCTCCAGCGCCGGCACGAGGTCGCTGCGCTGCGCCACGCCGGCCGCAGGCAGGTCTTCCAGCGGCGTGTCCTCGCGCGCCACGATGTGGATGTGACGTTCCTCGATGCGCGCCAGCAGCAGTCCGTCGACGATGAGCCTAGCCGACGCGACGGACGGCACCAGAAAGTAGATCCTGCGCATGATGGCTCCTTGCATTTCGAATGCGTAGTGCCAGTACACGGCAGTCTTGGTGCTGCTGCGTTGAGCAGGCTCAAGACACCAAGCCCTGCAATCACGACGATGGAAATTCCTCGGGATTGGCGGCGTGCTTGTGAATTGCAGTCAGCACCAATGCCATGGCAACAGCGCCGATGACCGTTCCGTCTCAAATTCAAGGAGTCCTCATGAACCAGACCACTTCCGGCTTTCCGCGCCTGAACGAACCCGCACCCGATTTCAAGGCCAAGACCACCCACGGCGACCGCACGCTGGCCGACTACAAGGGCAAGTGGCTGATCCTGTTCTCGCACCCGGCCGACTTCACGCCCGTGTGCACCACCGAATTCATCGGTTTCGCCAAGGCGGCCGGCACCTTCAAGAAGCTGAACTGCGAATTGCTCGGCCTCTCGATCGACAGCCTCTTTTCGCACCTGGCGTGGACGCAGAACATCAAGGAGAAATTCGACGTCGAGATCCCCTTCCCCATCATTGAGGACATCAAGATGGAGGTGGCCAGCGCCTACGGCATGGTGCACCCCGGGGCTGCCGACACGCAGGCGGTGCGCGCCACCTTCTTCATCGACCCCGATGGTGTGCTGCGCGCCATGGTCTATTACCCCATGAGCAACGGCCGCTCGATCGACGAGTTCGTGCGCCTGCTGCAGGCCATGCAGACCAGCGACAAGAACAAGGTCGCCACGCCCGAAGGCTGGTCGCCGGGTTGCGACGTCATCGTGCCGCCGCCGAAGACCGCTGCGGCCGTGGCCAAGCGTGCCAAGGAGGGGTTCAACACGGTGGACTGGTACTACTCGACGCGGTCGCTCTGAAACTGCGCCGGCGGCGTGTCATGGGGGGCTGCCCGTTGCCGGTTTTCCCCAGGGCAGTGGGGCGGTGCATGTCTCATGTGCCAGTTCTTCGACACGTCTGCCAAAGTGCCGAGCATGGCGCGCCTGCCGATCAAGGCGTTCTCTCGCCACGGCGGACTGTCCGGTCCGCACATGGACGGCTGGGCTATCGCCCGATACGACGAGCGCGACAGCCCCTGGCATTGGCGCGCAACGATGCATCCTCTGC
>Ga0105090_10000672_pt1 | contig 17431 bp, 10 predicted proteins | sample PPLLak3March2015_FD_79110 | JGI IMG/M metagenome (GOLD analysis project Ga0105090, IMG submission 79110) | Freshwater sediment microbial communities from Prairie Pothole Lake near Jamestown, North Dakota, USA - PPLs Lake P7 Core (1) Depth... | ecosystem: Environmental > Aquatic > Freshwater >... | reverse complement strand
GGTGGCTGCGGCGGCGACCGCCGCGTGTCGCCGGAGCCGGCGATGGACGTGCGGCCGCTGCCCGCGGACTGGCTGAGCGGCAGGACGATAGCCATCAGCTATTCCGGGTTCCGCGAGGGCCAGCACCCGGACCGCGGCAGCGGCGCCGTGAACCCCAGCGAGGAGGAAATCCTCGAGGACCTCCATATACTGGTGAGCGCCGGCTTCGGCCTGATCCGCATGTACGACAGTCGCGACAACACGCGGACCACGCTGGAGCTCATCCGCCGGCACGGGCTGCCGGTCAGGGTGGTGCTCGGCATCTGGCTGGACGCGGAGCTGAGCAATCACGAGCGATGCCTCTGGCTCGAGGAGCCGATCCCCGCGGACCGGTTGGCCGAGAACGCACGGGCGAATGCGCGCGAAGTCGAACGCGGCATCGAGCTGGCACGCGAGTTCGACGACATCGTCGTGGCTGTCAGCGTGGGAAACGAGGCGCTCGTCGAATGGACCGATCACCTGATGCCGCTCGACCGGGTCATCGCCTTCGTCCGGCAGGTCAGGGCCGCCGTCCGGCAGCCGGTCACCGTGGCCGACAGTTACCCGTGGTGGACGCATCACGGCGCCCGGCTCGCTGAGGAGGTGGACTTCATCGGCGCGCACACCTATCCCATCTTCGAGGAGCAGACGATCGACACCGCACTCGCGTTCATGGCAGAGGGCATCGAACGGACCCGTGCGGCCCTTCCGGGCAGGCCGCTCGTCATACTCGAGGCCGGCTGGCCGACGACCTCGAGCGAGTTTCCCGACCAAGCCAGCCAGGCGAACCAGCGCCGGCACTACCGGGAACTCAGGGAGTGGGCAGCCGCGACCGGGACGACGGTGTTCTTCTTCGAGGCTTTCGACGAGCCCTGGAAGGGGAACCGGCACGATCCGCTGACCATCGAGAAGCACTTCGGGCTCTATTACGTCGACCGCTCACCTAAGCAGGCGATCCGGGAATGATCGCCAGGGGAATGAACGCCGGGTTGCGCGTCCGGCGTATCAGATGGCGGGCGACGGTGCTGCTGGGATTCCTCGCCGGGTGTGGCGGCGGCGGCGGCTCCGAGCCCCAGGCGGGCAATCCGCTGCCGCCACCGCCACCGCCACCGCCACCGTCCCCGACCGTCAACGTCAACATCAACAACCCGACGTTGACCGTGGCGGACAACGAGCCGGTGACGCCCGGCGGTCCACTGACGCTCGTCTGGAACGACGAGTTCGATGCGGACCGGCTCGATCCCGGGACCTGGTACTTCGAGACCGGCGACGGCAGCCAGTACGGCATCCCGGGCTGGGGCAACAACGAGCTGCAGTGGTACCTGCCGGACAGCGCGTTGCTGGAGGACGGGAAGCTGGTGATCACTGCGCGCCGGCAATCGAGCAACGGCAAGAGCTACACCTCGGCGCGGATCAACACCCGCGACCGCTTCGCCTTCCGCCATGGTCGCATCGAGGCACGGATCCGGTTGCCGGCAGGGCAGGGCCTGTGGCCAGCCTTCTGGCTTCTGCCCCAGGAGAACGCCTATGGCACCTGGGCGGCGTCGGGCGAGATCGACGTGCTGGAGGCGCGCAACCTCGGCGGCACGGGCGGCAACACCATCTACGGCGGGTTGGTCTACGGCGGACCATGGCCACGACAGATCGGGAGCGGCGAGGAATACGTGGTCGCCAGCAACGTGACGACCGATTTCCACGTCTACGCGCTCGAGTGGGACGATGCCGAGGTCCGCTGGTACGTCGACGGGACGCTGTTCGCGGTGCGCAACTCCTGGTCATCGACCGGGGGAGCGTTCCCGGCGCCGTTCGACCGGCCGTTCTACGTGCTGTTCAACGTCGCCGTGGGTGGCAACTACCCCGGGTCACCGACATCCGCCACGGCCTTGCCCGTGACCATGGAGGTCGACTACGTCCGGGTCTACTCAGGCGCACCCTGACCGGCGGCGAGACTGGACGGCGCCGGTCCGGTGGACTCGCGCAGGGTGAGGGTGGCCGGTATGAGGTCGGTGCCCCTGGGCAGCGACGGCTTATGGCCCTCGCCAATGAGCACCGTCGCGGCGCGCTCCGCCATCTTCACCAGCGGCTGCCGGATGGTGGTCAGCGTCGGGCACAGCTGGCTGGCGAGCGAGATGTCGTCGCAGCCCGCCACCGACAGCTGGCCGGGCACGGCGATTCCCTTCAGCGAAGCCGCGCGCAGGACGCCTGCTGCCATGTCGTCGTTGGCCGCGAAGATCGCGGTCGGCCGGTTGGCCAGCTCGAGCAGGCGACAGCCCGCCGCTTCGCCCGAGCCGAAGGAGTTGTCCCCCTGCTCGACGAGGCGTTCGTCGAGGTCGAGGCCGCTGTCCCGGAGGCCTTCGAGGTAGCCCGTGCAGCGGTTGCCGACGGCCTTGTGGCTCGGGTGGCCCTTGATGAAGGCGATCCGGCGGTGCCCGAGCGAAGCGAGGTAGCGCGTCATCTCCGCGCTGACCTCGTGGTCGTTGGTGGCCACCGAGTACTGCTGCCCGTTCCGGGTGCCCGGCGAGAGGCGAACCATCGGCGTGCCGGTGGACGAGATCGCGCGCACGATCCCCGGCATGTTTGACAGGGGTGCGGCGAGCACGATCCCGTGGGGTCGAGCGTGCTCGATCAGCGCCTTCAGTTCCTGCCCGATGCCGGGGCTCTGGTAGTTGCAGGGATGGATGATAAAGCGGAAGTCGGCCTTCTGGCAGGCCCGCAGGACGCCGGTCTGCATGCGGATGATGTAGCCGGCGCTCGGGATCTGGTAGGCGCTCGGGTCGTCGTAGACCAGCGCGATGACGCGGGCCCGCTGGCTGGCGAGGTTGCGCGCCGATAGATTGGGACGGTAGTTGAGCCTGGCGATGGCCTTCTCGACCTTGGCCCGCGTGGCGTCCCGGACGTTGGGCTCCTGGTTGACGACCCGCGAAACGGTCTTGATCGAGACGCCGGCCAGATCGGCGACGTCGTCGATGGTCGCTCTCGTCGTGGGCTCGTTGCCTGTCTTCGTGCGCATGCGGGAACCGCCGGATAAGGAATCGTCAGCCGTCGCCGACGGCGCCATCAAAACGCAGCAGCAGGTTGCGAGGCAAGCCGATCGACAGGCGGCGGATGCGCCCGCTGCGCCGGAAGATCTCCGCGCTCAGCTCGGGCGGCAGCGACAGCGTGGCCAGCGTCTGCGACGAGCCGTCCGCGCGGGCGACCGTCACCGACGGCGGACCGCGCTCGACGAGGTGATACACGATCGGCACCTGGCACCAGCTGAAGGCGAGTCCCCGTGCCGGCACCTCCAGCTCCTGCCAGCGTCCTTCCACGCCGAGGAACCGGAAGGGCCGGGCATCGGCGCCGAACTCGCACTCTTGCAGCAGCTTCGGCTCGAAGCGGACCGCGCCGTCCCGGATCGCGAGGCCGAGCTCGCCGAAGCGCGTCAGCACCTCTTCCTTGACCTGTCCCGTCATGCCGGGCTGGCGGGCACCGCCGTGCCTGGGCGTGTGCGAGTAGGGATCCGTGGGGAAGGCGCCGTACTCCTCCGGTGTCTTGTTGAACCCGAGGCCGGCCCGTACGCGGTAGTAGAGGCTGCCGAGGCGCCGGCCGACGGGGTCCGGGGCCCCGCCCCGGACGGCCGCCTGGAAGTTCTCCTGGGTCGCCAGCAGGAGCTTCGCGACCATGTGCCAGTAGATGCACCCGAGGCCTTCGAAGCCGAACATGGTGCCGGAGCGACCGGTGAACTCGCGGTGCCTGAATACGGTCTCGTAGAGCGCGCGCAGCGGAGCGCGAGCCGCCTCGACGGCCTCCCCGTTGGACCCCGCCAGGGAGTCGAGGCGCGCCTCGAGGTCGCGGACGCTCGTCAGGTCCGCGTTGAAACGACAGCAGCCCGCGGAGTCGCGCGAGGCGATCCGCCCGTCGCCCGCCTCCAGCATCCGTTGTAGCAGCGGGATCGCGCGGACGCCGGCCTCGGGGATGCGGTTCTTCTCGAGGAACCCGGGAAGCTGGCGGTCCGGATAGAGCATGAAGGAGCGCTGGTCGGCGCGATACAGGTCGCTCTCGAACAGCGACTCGACGAGCGACGCGGCCTCGTCCGGCCCGAGCGCGCCCGAGCTGAGTGCCGCGACCTGCCCCTCCAGCATCAAGTACAGGCGGTCGACCCGCACCTCGCCCTCGCCGAGATCCAGCACGTTGTACGCGTGGTACATGCCGTCATCACGACGGTTGCTGCGGATCGAGTGGTCGACCGCGGCGAGCGCAGCCCCCAGGAACTCGTGGATCTGCGCGAGCGGGTACCCGACCTTGCCGGTGAAGGGCGTGTCCGCGTAGACCGACTGGCGGTAGCGACTCGCGGCCACGCCCAGCTTCTCGAGCGACTGCCAGCGCTGGCCGGCGGCGACCGGGCCGCTGCCGAGCCACGGCTGTATGTCCGCCAGCGCCGATGCAATGTCCGACAGCCAGGCGGCCACCTCGGCCGAGAGTTCCACCGTCCCCTGTTCTGCGGCGAGCAGTTCCTGCAGGAATCGGAGGTAGCGGCGCATGTAGCAGAGCGTGACCACGGAAATGCCGTGGCCGACCAGTGCGTTGTTGGCGTCGTTCCACTCCGGTCGCTGCGTGTTCAGCCAGATGCCGCCGTCGAGGACGAGGTTGCCGAGCTTGGCCAGCAGCGGCACCAGCAGCTTTTCCAGCAGGTTGACGAGATAGACGTTGCCTTCGGCGTCGAGGACCAGCTTGCCGTCGGCGCCGATGGCCGCCACGCGCTCCTCGATGCGGGCCGCCAGCGCATGGTCGTAGTCCACGGTCCGCTTGGGATCGCGGACGACGTCCTCGAAGCTGCGCAGTCGATAGGGCACGTTGGCGTAGCTGAACACCGGCCTGTGCAGCAGCCCGCTCAGTCGGGACGGGTGGAACTGACGCGACAGCTCGAGGAGCTTGAGCAGGTAAATGATCTGATGGTCGCCCCAGTAGCCGATGTGGCTCCACGGGTCGCCCGGATGTTCGACCTCCCAGTCGATGCCGTCCTTCGTGATGCGATAGGGGTTGTACCCGTCGACCGTCGAGGCGTTGACGAACTTCGCGACGATCCCCTCGGCGAACTCGGGAAAACTCAGCGCGAGCGCCTCCCAGTTCTGGAAGATGTCGCGCCAGTTGCCCTCGTAGAACAGCGAGCGGTGGCCGCTTTCGTCCCTCACCCTGATCGAGAAGCGATTCCACGGCCGGCTCGGATCGCCGTGACGGCGCCCGAAGGTGATGGGCAGATACTCGAGGCAGAGCCTCTCGAGCTGCGGATCACCAGCCCGACGCGCCGTCGCCATGAGTTCCTGCCGCGGCAGCGTCGCATCGAGGCCTGCCAGCAGCCCCTTGTGCCGCTCATGGACGCGCTGGTTGAAGTGCCGGATGCTGTGCGCGAAGTCGGCTGTGTTCACGCGGTACTGGTCGGCGAACACGCCGCCGCGCAGCACGTTGAAGAGCGCATTGGCGTAGTGATGGGCCGACACGACTTCCTGTCCGGCCACCTGGAAGCCGTCCGCGGTGGCCACGATGCGTGCCAGCTCGTCCCGGCCGGTGTCCTCGGATGCATCGACCGCTGCGCTCAGCGCGCCGGGGTCGGTCAGCGACCGCATCAAGTCGACGACCTGGGCCTGCGTCCGTTCGACGTCCGCCACGATCTTCCATCGCTGCACGCCGCCGTGCGGGAGCTCGAGCCGCGCGCCGAGGAAATAGCTGCCGCGGATACCGCGCTTGTGATGCTCGGGGACCAGCGCCGCGCCGTGGCGGAAATCGTCGAGCTGCAGCGACGACAGTAGCACCGTGGCCTCTTCCAGCCCAAGACCGTAGGCGACGTTCGCGCGCAGCGACTCGCAGGGCTCGGCGCGGTCCGAGATGGCCGCGTAGAGCGAGTAGATCGCGAGCCGGCTGCCGCGGTCCAGCTCCGTCCACTTGTACGCATTGACCAGGTTGCTGGCGCTCGCCTGCACCACGCCCGGCGTTCCCGCCGGCAGGATGTTCTGCAGTCCGTCGACGAGTTCGAGCTGCGCGGTGTCGCCGCCCAGGTTCTCGATCTCGCAGTCGCGGACGAAGCCGTGGCGATCGCTGGTCGCCCAGGTATAGCGGAACGCGAGGCCTAGGTCGTGGTTGATCTCCTCGAAGCGCAGCTTCTCGCCGAGCACGCTCTTGTAGAGGTTGCGGCTGGTGGCGTAGCGGCCGTCGTGCTCGCGGTTGAAGGGCTCCCAGACGCGCTCCTCGCGATCGCCGCCGACGCGCACGATCGTCCTGCAGCCGGTGTGCCCGGCGGCGTCGTGGAGCTTGTCGACGGTGACGTAGGGAAAGAGCGCGGACTCGGGCGAGACCCTCCCCGCCGTGAGCCCGCCGTAGGAGGACACGAACAGCCAGTGGTCGGCGCTCGAGATGACGCTGACCAGGAAGGGCGGCATGAGGTCGACGTTGCGGATGACGTAGTAGCGCTCGCCCCCGAGGTCGACGAACTCGCCGGACGCCGCCGGCGCGCCGGCGGCAGGCGGCTGCATGATGTTATTTTCGGGTGTCACGGGTTCTCGTCCAGTACCAGCTTTCCGAAGATGCCCGCGTCGATCCAGCCGCGGTCCTTCGGGCCCGCGGCCACGACCTCGGAGCCGATGAAGTTCTCGCGCAGCTCGCTGCCGTCGTTGTCGCAGTAGGCGACCATCAGGCCCATCACCTTGCCCGCCGACAGCCGTACCGGCCGGTTGTCAAGCGCGTCGTCCCGGTATGAGTCGGGATAGACGTCGATGGCCAGCTCCCAGGTCACCTTGTTCCCCTGCTGTTTCCACCGGCTCTCGACGTGGTGCGAGTAGTTGCGCGCTGCCTTGTCTGTGCCGATGTCGATGGCCTGGTTGTCGAGCGAGACGTGATAGGCAAAGGCGTTATGGTTGTACTGGTGATCGCCGCCCGAGAAGTCCTCATCGAGGAAGATCTCGAGGCAGTCGTCGTCCCAGTACTGGACCAGCGGGTCCCGATGACTGTCGAAGAGAATGTCGTCGACGATCTCGACGAGCAGGTGGATCCGCTCCGAGGTCCAGACCACCTTGAAGCGTCCCTGGAAGTCCGACTCGTCGTACTCCGGACCGAGCCAGCGGTGGGACAGCTCCCGCCAGGGCGCCGTCTCCCACGCTGCCTCATCCGCGACGCCATCGATGCTCGGGATCACTGCTGCGCGGGGCGCCCGGTACTCGCTGCGGCCCTCGGCATGCGTTGGCTCGGCATCGCCCGTGGACGGCAGGTGCGAGGCAAGCGCGGCTGCCGCTACGAGAATGGGGAAGCGGTTGGTGCGGGACGCCAAGTTATCGTTCTCCCTGCAGGCGGAGGTCAATCCTAGCCGATGATGACAGCGCTGTCATCCAGCCCTGAAGACGATCCGTGGCTCGTCCGCGACGGCAAGCACGGCCGCCGGACGTCTGGTCCCGGCCTGGAGGTGGCTGTCGAGAATCCGCTGCTTGATGCACTGGGCGACCGCCGGTCGGTTCCTGGGCGCCGACGCCGGTGATGCTGGCCACCGTCAGGGACCCGAGCAGGCCGAAGCTGCAGAGCAAGGTTGCGAACATGAGCTTGACCGTCACGTCCGACACGAGCGGCGCGACGTTCGCCGGGAACTTCCTCCTGCCTGCCAGAGCGCAATCATGCTGTGGACTTATGGGATACTGCTTGGCGCATGGAAAACCGGATTTCCAAGGTAGTCGTCGTGGGTGGAGGCTCCGCCGGCTGGCTGTCTGCCGGAGTCATTGCAGCTGAACACCGCATCGACCCACAGGCGCGGCAGCCGCTTGAAGTGTTGCTGATAGAGTCACCGGATGTACCGACTATCGGCGTGGGTGAAGGCACCTGGCCGTCCATGCGGGACACCCTCCGGCGCATTGGGCTGTCCGAGACTGACTTCATCCTGGAGTGTGATGCCAGTTTCAAGCAGGGCACGTCTTTCCGAAACTGGCAGACGGGCTCCGGAGACACTTACAGCCATCCATTTACCATCCCCATCGGCTACGCCGAGACCAACCTCGCGCCTCATTGGCTGGCGCTGACCGATGCACCACAGTTTGCGGATGCCGTGACGCCGCAGACTGCATTGTTCGCCGACTGTCTTGCGCCCAAGCAGATCACGACACCGGAATACGCCTTTGTCGTGAACTATGGTTATCACCTGGATGCCGGAAAATTTGCTGAACTGCTTCGTCGGCACTGCACTGAGCAGCTCGGCGTAAAGCACATCAAGGCGAACGTGTCGCAGATAAACGCGGCTGAGAACGGAGACATCCGGTCAGTCACAACCGACCGTGTCGGTGAAATAGCCGGTGATCTGTTCATCGACTGCACCGGCACGAGCAGTCTGCTGCTGGGTGAGCACTTCAAGATTCCATTCCAGTCACGGCAGGCGCATCTTCTTAACGACACGGCCCTGGCAGCGCAGGTGCCATACACGGAAGAGGACCGGACAATCCAGTCCTGCACGCGTTCAACTGCGCAGGCTGCGGGCTGGATCTGGGATATCGGACTGCCTACGCGTCGTGGTATCGGCCACGTCTACTCGAGTGCTCATATCTCGGAGGATGAGGCTACCGCCCAGCTGCTGGCCTATATCAAGGAGATTGCCGGAGAAAAGGCTTCGGGCAGTATCGTGCCACGGAGGATCCGGTTCCAGCCTGGCCATCGGCGAGAATTCTGGCACAGGAATTGTGTTGCTATTGGCATGTCGTCGGGCTTTATCGAACCGCTTGAAGCCTCCGCGCTGGTCATGATTGAACTGGCGGCGGGCATGATCGCGGAGCAGCTGCCCCCGACACGAGAAATCATGGATGTTGTCGCCAGGCGTTACAACCGGAAATTTCTGCGTCACTGGAACCAGATTATCGAATTCCTGAAACTGCACTATGTCCTTAGTGCGCGCGATGACTCTCCCTATTGGCAGGACAATCGCGCTGCCGCATCCATCCCGGAAGAGCTCAGCGAAAAACTCTTGTTGTGGCGCCATCGGAGTCCCTGGCATCAGGATGCAGGAGCCGTCGATGATCTGTTTCCCACGGCGAGCTATCAGTACATCCTTTATGGCATGGGATTCAAGACAGAGCCCCGACAGACCTTCTCTCACCGGCAACAGCAACGCCAGGCGTCAGAGCTATTCCGGAAGAATGCTGCGCGGGCAGCACAGCTTCAGCAGGCTTTACCAGGCAACAGGGAACTGCTCAACAAGGTCAGGGAATTCGGATTCCAGAAGCTATAGACAGCAGATCATTGCCTAGAGTGCGCACATGAGTCAGTACCAGATCCTCAACAAGGAAAGACATCGGCGACTTCGCGTCAGGACGGGCTACGACGCAGCACTGGGAGACGCGGTCATGTACGTGATGACCTACCCCATGGAGTTCAGGGACATCCAGAGCTGTTACCCCATCCTGTTTACCAAGGATCCGAACACGGGCGGTTTCTTTGCCGCTGCGCTACTGGGTTTGCAAGCAGACCAGAACCTGTTTCTGCAGGGCGATCGCTGGGATGCGACCTATGTTCCCACCATGGTGCAACGTCAACCCTTCCTGATTGCCGCCGGTGGAGAGGGTAACGATAAACCGCCGATGGTTTCGCTTGATCTCGATCATCCGCGAGTCAGCCAGGATGAGGGCGAAGCATTGTTTGACAGTCAGGGTGAGCCATCGGAGTTCCTGAATCAGAAGATCGGGCTGCTGGGAAAACTGCATCGCGGACTGCAGCACAGCAGCGGATTCATTGACGCTCTGCTGCAGCACCAACTGCTGGTGCAGATCGTCCTGGATCTCGCCTTTACTGATGGCGGCAAAAAGACCTTGCAGGGTTTTTACTGCATCGCAGAAGAACGGCTCTATCAGCTGAAGGGAGACGTGCTGGAGTCGCTGCACCAGGCCGGCTACCTGCAACCTGTGTTCATGGCAGTCGCCTCGCTATCCCGGGTGCGTGACCTTATCGAAAGACGAAACCGGCTACGAGTGTAGTAGCAGGTCCGGGTGACCCTATGACCGACCAGCATGTCCTGAATGACATCAATCAGGCGATTGAAGAGATAACCGGCATCACCGCCGCGGATCTCACCGATGATCTGCTGGCGTCTGATCAGCCGCTGGTCCTGCGAGGGCTGGCCTCGGACTGGCCCGCCGTCAGACATGGCCTCGAGTCAGCGGACCGGCTGATCGAATACCTGCTGGAATTCGACTCGGGTAACGTGGTTACGGCCCTCTATGCGCCGCCTGGGGCAGCCGGGCGGATTTTCTATAACGAGGACATGACCGCCTTCAATTTTGAATATCGGCGGATGGCGCTGGCCGCAGCGGTGCGGCAGGTCCGGTCTCATGCCGATCTGCCTTCACCGCCGTCACTTTATATCGGCTCAACCAATGTTGATCACTGGCTGCCGGGATTCCGGGAACAGAACGACCTTCCGATTCGACACCTGGGGCCACTGGCCAGTATCTGGATCGGCAACCAGAGCCGGGTATCGGCGCACTATGACTTCCCTGCCAATATTGCCTGCGTCGTCGCGGGGCATCGTCGAGTCATCGTGTTCCCGCCGGAGCAATTGACGAATCTTTATGTCGGGCCGCTGGACTTCACACCCGCAGGGCAACCAATCAGCCTGCTGGACTTTCATGCGCCTGATTACGAGCGATTCCCGAAGTTCCGCGAGGCAGTCAAGGCCGCTCAGATGTCGGTGCTGGAGCCCGGCGATGCCATCATCGTTCCCAGCATGTGGTGGCATCACATCGAAGCGTTGGACGCCTTCAACGTGCTGGTCAATTTCTGGTGGCGCAGCTCGCCCTCCTACATGGGGCCACCATTGAGCGTGCTGCAGCATGCGATACTGGGCCTTCGCGACCTGCCTGCAGTACAGAGAAGACAGTGGCAGGAGTTGTTTGATTTCTATGTGTTCAATCCCGAACCGGGGAACTTCGAACACATTCCGGAAGCAGCGCGTGGCGTATTGAATCCCATGGACGAGCCGAATGCGCGGCAGATTCGCAAGATGTTGAGAGACAAACTGTTGTAGGCCGGAAATCCGATGTCAGCTGTGAAGGTACGGAATGTCGTCATCGTCGGTGGCGGTACGGCGGGGTGGACCGCCGCGGCCTCGATCGCCAAGCTGATAGGAACCAACCTCAACCTCATGCTGGTGGAGTCTGATGCCATCGGCACTATCGGGGTCGGTGAGGCCACCATACCGCCTTTCAGAACGCTGCATCGTCTGCTGAAGATCGATGAGGCCGATTTTCTGTCCAGGGTACAGGGCACCTTCAAGCTGGCCATCCGTTTCGAAAACTGGCGGGCCATAGGCCATGACTATATCCATTCCTTTGGCTTCACGGGCCAGGGCTGCTGGGCTGCAGGCTTCCAGCACTTCTGGCTCAAAGCGAGGGCCCTGGGTTTTGCCGAAGACTATGGTCGCTACGCCCCCGAGCTGACGGCAGCCAGGGCAAACAGGTTCGGTCTACTGAAAGAGAATGGCCTGAGCTATGCCTACCATATTGATGCCACAAGGTATGCCAGGTACCTGCGTCGGATCGCGGAACAGCATGGCGTTACCCGGGTCGAGGGCAAGATAGCCGAGGTGCGCCGGACCGCATCCGGTGACATCTCCGAACTGGTACTGGAATCAGGGCAGGTCGTGAAGGGGGACCTGTTTATCGACTGCAGCGGTCTTGTGAGCCTGTTGTTGGGCAAGGCCCTGGGCACCGAATTCGAGGATTGGACTCACTGGCTTCCCTGCGACCGAGCCATCGCGGTGCAGACGAAATCGGCTGGCGAGCTGACTCCCTATACACGTTCGATCGCCAGGGAGAGCGGCTGGCAGTGGCGTATTCCATTGCAGAGCCGGGTTGGCAATGGCCTCGTCTACTGCAGTGAATTCATGAGCGACGATGAAGCCCGGGACACCCTGCTCCGCAATCTCGACAGTGACGTCATTACAGAACCCAGGCTATTGCGCTTTCGCACCGGGCAGCGGGTGAAACACTGGAACCGGAACTGCATCGGCCTGGGCCTGGCCGCAGGCTTTCTCGAGCCACTGGAATCCACGAGCATTCACCTGATCCAGCGCGGCGTAATCCGGCTGTTGCAGATGTTTCCCTACAGCGGCATCGTCGAATCGGACCGGACAGAGTTCAATCGCCAGATGGACACCGAGTTCCGCTTCATTCGCGACTTCATCATCATGCACTACCACGTGACAGAGCGAACGGATACCGAGTTCTGGCGTCGCTGTCGCGACATGACCATCCCGGACAGCCTGCGGCATCGCCTGGACCTGTTCCGCGATACAAGTCGTGTGTTCGAAACCGAGCTGGACATCTTCCGCGAGAACAGCTGGACCCAGGTCATGCTGGGACAGGGCATTGAACCGAGGAGCTATCACCCGATTGTGGACACGATGGGTGAGCAGGAACTTCGCAGGTTCATGCAATTCCAGCGACACAAGGTCGACCATGTCCTGAACCAACTGCCGACACACCAGGAATTCATCGACCGTTACTGTCCAGCTGCTGACACCTAGAATCCATCACCAGCAGCACCGATCAGCCTGCCTTGCGTCCGACGGCCACTTTAAGACGCTCCGCTATGAAGGCCATGACCTGGTCCCTGTCTGCCGGGGAAAGATCGCCCATCACGTCTCGCAGTCCGGAAGGCAAATGGGCTCCAGGGTCGCCATCTGTCTGGAATGCGAAATGATCGAAGAATGTGCGCCACACTTGGCGCTGGACTGCGGGCAGCCCGGACAGGTCCACGACGCTGATTGGCGATCCTCCCGGCGTCTTCAAGAGCGGTCCGATATAGAGACTGCCGACCTGCTCGGGTGGAAAGACGGTAAACCGCCTGCTGCCGCTGACGACACACGCGATGTTGTGATAGTTGTCGAAATGGGTTGCGATCATCGATCGATTGCCCATCCAGACCCGCGGAACGATGTCGCGGTCAAGCAGCGGCATCGTGTTGTCACCGAGGAACGACGGCATGATGTCCAGAGCGTTCATCGCCTGTAGTGCGATGGCGGGCGGTTGCGGTTCCTCGGCCAGCGCCAAGAGGGTGTCCAGCGCGGTACCGACCGAGATGCTTCTCGGCCCGAAATTGAAATCCTGGTAATTTTCGGAGTAGAAGAAGCGGCCTTTTATCTCCGGTGGCCCGACGATCGCGCTGACCGTGCGTCCCGTGTCGAACTGCTTGAAGTAGTCGACGACACGGGTGCGCGATTCACGGCCTGCCTGAACTGCAGGCCCGGGGGTCCCGGGTACTTGTCCTGGTACCCAGCGCGGCGAGGCGGAAATAGCATCCGAGATTGCTCCCGCTTCAGGCACTCACCAGGGGGCAGGTGGCCGAGCGAACGGTACAGCCGACGCAGGCTGGAATCGGCCCTTCACCTCGTAGCCGGCCTTCAGCGTCTGCTCGATCAGCAGGCCGCGTTCCAGTCCGAGCGACCGCCCCGGCCGATTGTATTGCAATCGATGTTGACAGCGCTGTCATGGTGTAATATAAAAAAAATGGTGACAGCGCTGTCAGATCCGCTTGTAGCTAGAGAACGGCGCGTCAACGACACCAATTCTTGACCGCAAGCTGGGGGCTTGAGAATGCATCAGTCAAAGTTTCGCAGGACACCATTGGCCGCCGGCATTGCATTTGCCCTGGGTGCTTCAGCATCGAATCCCGTTTTCGCCCAGGACACCGCGCCCGAAACAGCGGCGCCCTCAGAAGCGCCCCAAGAACTCGAAGAAATTGTCGTTACCGGCATCCGCAGCAGCTTGACTCGTTCCATGGACATCAAACGCGATGCCATAGGTGTCGTAGACGCAATTTCTGCGGAAGATATCGGCAAGTTTCCCGACGCCAACCTGGCAGAGTCCCTGCAGCGAATCACCGGCGTGTCGATCGATCGACAGCGCGGCGAGGGCAGTCGGGTAACGGTGCGTGGATTTGGTCCCGAATTCAACCTGGTGACCATCAACGGCCGCCAGATGCCTACCCACAATGGCGTCACCCGCTCCTTTGATTTCGCGGATCTGGCTTCCGAAGGGGTGGCGGGCGTCCAGGTCTACAAGACGGGTCGAGCTGACGTGCCGTCAGGCGGCATCGGTTCCACCATCAATATCCTGACGCCTGAGCCGCTCAAAGGTGAAACCACCCTGAGTCTTGCGGCCAGGGCGGTCATGGATACATCGACCCGCACCGGCGATACGGTGACACCGGAAGTGTCGGGCATTTACCTCGATCGTTTCATGGATGACACGCTTGGCATCGCCATCACGGCGAGCCACCAGGTCCGCAACAATGGTGTGAACTCTGCTCAGGTGGGTGGCTGGTTCACCCGGCCGGGCGATGACGTGCTTCCAGATGGAAGCGTCGATGTCAAAGTCGTCAATGACGCGAACCAGATCAACCGGCCGCAAACCGCCGATGAGACCTATTCCATCCCACAGTCGGTGGCCTACAACATTGCCGAGTTCGAAAGCGAAAGGAACAATGCCCAGGTCGTGCTGCAGTGGGCGCCGAGGGAAGACGTTACCCTGACGGCGGATTACATCCGTTCCGAATTCGAGCTGGATCGCAGATACAGCGATCTCTCCGCCTGGTTCTCGAATACGGCGGCCCTTTCGCAGTCCAGTGAATGGACTAACGGCCCGATTGCCAGCCCGATCATCTACACCGAGACCAACAACTTTAATGACTTTGCCATGGGTACCGGTGAGGATGGCAGCAGGAACCTGAATGAATCACTAGGTTTCAATGCCGAGTGGGCGATCAACGACCGGCTCCGCCTCGAATTCGACTACCACGACTCCTCGGCGGAGTCAGGGGCGAACAGTCCCAACGGTACCAGCGCGCTGATCTCCATGGCCAGCTTCAACAAGGTGGGCCAGAGTTTCATCACGGGTTATGAGCTGCCGATCTTCAGCAACAACCTGAACTCCGGCGGGGAGGAAAACCGCCCGCTGTACGCGAATGACATGATTCTCACCGGGAGCGTGTTCGAGAATGGAGCGTCCTGGATGGACCTGGAACAGGCCAAGATTGCCGGGTCCTTCGAGTTCAACGACGACTCCAGCATTGACTTCGGCGTGCAGACGACCGAGGTGGACAATCGTTCGGTGAGAAGCTTTGTGCAGCTGGATAACTGGGGCGGTGCCGCGCCGGGCGGCCCTGCCTTCGAGCCCGGACGCCTTGCAGATATCGTCGTTCGTTCCAGCATTGCGCGACAGTTCGATGAGCTGTCCGGGCACAATCATCCGGACTTGCAGACGGAGTTTTTCACGGCCAGCCTCGCTGATCTGCGGGCCGCCGGTGAGGCATATTACGCCGCCAACGGTATTGAGTATGCCGAGGTGGGTGACTGTGGCACGGGCTACTGCGCGTCCACTGACTGGAGGGACGATCTTAGGACCAATGAGGAAACTACGGCCTTTTATCTCCAGTACAACTGGAGCGGGCAACTCGGTGACATGCCTGCCAGTGTCCGCGTCGGACTTCGCCACGAACAGACGGATGTCGTTTCCGCCGCGCTCAATACGACCTTCGACGGTACTTCATGGGTGAATGCGGGCAACGAGCTCAACATTACGGAAGCAAGGGATGAGGACGGCAACATCATCCAAAGCTTGACCAATGTTCGGGGAGACTATGACGTCACGCTGCCCAATTTCGATTTCACCATCGAGCCCTGGCAAGACATCGTCCTGCGGGCGTCATTCAGCGAGACCATCACCCGCCCCAGTTACAATGACATCAAGGGTGGCCTGACACCCAACGGCACGCAGTTCTTCCCCAATTCGCGGCCGATTGCATCCGCGGGCAACCCGAACCTGGAGCCTCTCCAGTCGCAGAACATCGATCTGTCGTTCGAGTGGTACTACGCACCCGGCAGCTATCTGTCGGCGGGTTACTTCGACAAGGACGTAGAGAACTTCATCGGCATCGGTCGGACGTCGGGAACCATTTTCGAGATTCCGAACATCATTGGCGGCGCCCTGTGGAATCGCGCCCTTGCAGAAAGCCGCATCCCTGCCACCGACTACACGGCAGTCGGTCGTTTCATCCTCGACAATTACCAGGACGACCCGGCAGTGGACGGTGACACCATCGTCAGCGTGCCGGGTGATCCGCCCCTCGTCTTCGATCTTAACCAACCCGTCAACCAGAAGACGGCAGCCGTGGATGGCTGGGAACTGAACCTTCAGCACACGTTCGGTGACTCCGGATACGGTTTCATCGTCAACGCAACGTTGGTTGACGCTGACGTCGCGTATGACACGTCCAGACCCCTGGAGAACCAGTTTGCACTGACTGGATTGAGCGATTCGGCGAACTTCATCGGCTTCTACGACGGGGAGACGCTGCAGGTTCGTCTTGCCTACAACTGGCGTGACGATTTCCTGGCTGGCATTGGCCATGGGCAGGGTACAGGGACCAATCCTCAGTTCGTGGAAGCCTACGGACAGTGGGACCTGGGCGTCACCTATCACCTCACCGATAACGCCACGTTCTATTTCAGCGGCTTGAACCTCACCAACGAGACGACGCACGTGTACAGCCTGACGAAACGCCAAGTGATGCAGGCAGTTCAGACGGGGCCGCGCTTTGACGTTGGTTTCCGCTATAACTTCGACTTTTGAAAAAGGTACGACTCGCGCGGATCACGGATGACGCTGACCACTTTTGGTTCAGTCAGGAATCCAGTTTCAGCTTGGCCAGGTACTGAAAGACCAGATTTTTGGGGGACGTAATGCAACGGCACATTTCCAACTCGGACCGCGGGCTACCGGGCATCCTGGCCGGCCGCTTTGGCGCAATCCTGGCCTTGACCGGTCTGCTTCTGTTGTCCGCATGTGGCAGCAGCGACGGCGTCAGGGACAACAATCTGCCTGAACCCCCCTTCAAGGACGGCGTTCCACCGACGCTTACGATTGTCACCATGCAGCCAGATGGTGTTGTCGAGCCGGGTCAGTCCGTCAGGATCGACTTCACCGCCAGCGAAGCTCTCATGACGCCTGTTGTCTTTATCAACAACGTCCGCGCCGAGGTGAACGGCAAGATCGGCAGTTGGAATGCCGTGCGACAGATAACAGAGACCGACCCCCAGGGTGTAGTCGCCTTTTCAATCACCTACCAGGACGTCAGCGGTGAACTCGGCCAGGCCGTCATTGCAACGACGGACGGAAGTAGCGCGTGTTTTGGCGATGAATGTCCGCGAGATGACGACCTCGGTCCGCTGGAAGGCAAGTGGAAGCTCGATTTCGCTGGTGTGGGCCCGAGCGAAGGGGACACGTCCTGGTTCAGTATCTCCGACACGGGTCCGGAAGGGCCGCGCTCCTGCTGGTTCAACGATATCTACGAATTTGGTGGTGACGGTTCCTTCAGGAATGTGCAGGGCGACGAGACCTGGATTGAGCCCTGGCAGGGT
>Ga0105090_10000671_pt1 | contig 17443 bp, 12 predicted proteins | sample PPLLak3March2015_FD_79110 | JGI IMG/M metagenome (GOLD analysis project Ga0105090, IMG submission 79110) | Freshwater sediment microbial communities from Prairie Pothole Lake near Jamestown, North Dakota, USA - PPLs Lake P7 Core (1) Depth... | ecosystem: Environmental > Aquatic > Freshwater >... | reverse complement strand
TGGCCAGGCTGCCGTAGGCCCGCGCCAGCAGTTCCGCATTGCCCTCCGGGGGGGTGCGGGGCAGCGCTTCCTGGATCAGGGCGATGGCCTCCTCGGTGCGGCCCAGCGAATACCGGGCCCAGGCCAGCTCCAGCCCGGTCGGTCCCCAGGAGCGGTTGGCGGCGCTCGCCTGCTGCAGCTCCAGGGCCCGCGCCAGTTCGCTTGCCGCTTCGCGATAGCGGTAGTTGGCATTCAGCAGGCGGCCTTTCTCCAGCAGACGGTCGGCGAGCTCCAGGGCCGCCTCCGCCTGGGGGCCGGCCGCCAGCTCACCGGCGATGTCGTCCAGCATCGCCAACGCGCCGGACGTGCTGCCGAGCGCCTCGTGGGCCGTCGCGGCGGTTGCGCGAACTTCGTTGAGCAACTCCGGGTCGGCCGTTTGCTCAATGACCTCCAGCGCCCGCTCATACTGCTCGAGCGCCTGCCGCGGCTCGCCCTGGTGGTCGAACACCAGGCCATCCTTGTAGTACGCCCGCCCTGCCTCGGCGGCGAATCCGAGCCGCCCGGCCAGCGCGGCGAGTCCTTGCAGCCGTTCGTGCAGCCGCGGATAGTCGATGCGGGACGCTGCGGTCGTGTTCGCGGTCAGTTGCTGCAGCAAGGCGTCCCCTTCCAGCGCGCGGGCCGCCAGGTCGACCTCCGCGAAGCCGGCCCGCACGGCCGCGCGCTGGATTTCCTGCGCCAGCTCCATGGCCATCAGGCGGTCCTCCAGCTGGTGCAACACCTGGTGGGCGGCAAAGTACTCCGCCCACAGGCGCATTTCCTCCATGCCGAGCTGGTCGAACAGCTCGGCCGCGTTGCGCAGCGAATAGGTTTTCATGGCCCAGCTGGTGGTGTCGTCGCTGAGCGCGGTTTCCGTGCCCAGCGAGAACAGCCGGTAAGCCCGCGACAGCGCCGCCGCGTTGCGGTCGCCGGCCGCGAACTGCAGCACTTCCAGGCCAATCGCGGAGCGGGGGATGGCGTGCGCTGGGGTGACTTCGATCATCAACTGCCGCGGCAGGTCCACCGCATCGATGTAGGTGAACACCGGCCCGATGCGCCGGCCCGGCACGCCGGACGACTTGACCAGGGCGTCCTCCGGACCGAGCACGCGCACGCCGAAACCGGTCTCCGGCACGTCCACCCGCACCACCAGCGCGATGTCGGGGTACTGGTAGATCATGTATTCCGCGGGCCGCTCGGCCGTTACCCGTTCGTCCTGCGCCGCGGCGGCTGCCCACGGCGAGGCGCCCAGCAACAGGGCCAGGAACAAGAGGCACAGTACGGGCAGGCGGGATTTCGCAACGAAGGACGGCATGCGCCATAGATAGCTGCAAGGCGCGGACAGGTCAACCCGAATTTTGGCCCCGATTGCCGAGTTTGGCGATTTTCTGCTAGCGTGCGGTGGACCATGCGCAGACCGAGCAGAGAAACGACCGTTTTCACGACTTCCGCGATCGACCTGTTCGCCTCGGCGCTGGGCGCCTTCATCCTGCTGGTCATGATCCTGTTTCCGTACTACCGCAATGCGGGCAGCGACGATGCCTTTTCCCGCACCCGGGAAATCCAGGAACGGCGGCGGCTGGCCGCCGGCATGGTCGAGGATCTGCTGGCCGATCAGCGGACCTCGCAAAGCGAGGTGCAGGACCTGGACGAAGCGAACCGGGGCATCGAAGACGCGATTTCCCGCATCCGCCGGCAAATGGCCGACATCAGGACGCAGTTGGCGGAACAGCCGGTGGTGGCGCCCGAGCCGGTCGAGGAGGTAATCGAGGAAGCCGAGCCGGAAGCCCTGGTGGCGGGGGTGGAGTTTTCCATCCTCGGCCTGGCGACGGAGGCGAAGTCCTTCGTCATCGTGGTCGACATGTCGGGCAGCATGATCGCCTACACCGACCTGATGATCCAATCCGTGCTGGAAGTGCTCGAACCGCTGGACGCCAGCAACCAGTTCGCGATCATCGGCTTCCAGGGCAACCCGTCGCCGGTGCTGTGGACCTTCCCCGACCGCGGCCTGGCGCAGGGCACGCCGGAAAACCTGGAATCGGCCCGCGATTTCACGCGCTCCCTGGGGCGCCGCTTCTCCGGCTCGACGCCGACCCACTACGCGCTGCTGTCGGCGCTGCAATACAAGGCGGACTCGATCATCCTGATGAGCGACGGCGAGCCGGACAACCCGCCCGGTTTCATCCTCCAGGACATCGCCGGCCTCAACCGCTTCGAGAGCAAGGAGATTCACACCGTCGCCATCGGCGACTACACGCAGAACCGCGGCCTGGTGCAGTTCCTGCAGACGCTCGCGCGCCAGAACGGCGGCGACTTCGTCGGGGTGTCGCGATGAGGTCGCGCCGCCGCAACCTGGAAGTCTATTCGCTGTCGGCCGTCGATCTGTTCGCGTCCGCCATGGGGGCCTTCATCATCATCAGCATCATCATGATGCCGGACTACCAGAAGGAGGTGCGCTCACAGGGCGACCTCGAATACCTGGAGGAACTCGCCGGCAAGACGGAAGCGCTGTTGCAGGAAACCGAGGAAGGAAAGCGCGCGCTGCTCGAGGCCCGGTTGGCGGCCCAGACCCGGCACCAGCAACTGCAGGCCGAGTTGGCCACCGTTTCCAGCGAACTGGAAACCCTCGAGGCGGAACAGCAGGCGCGGAACGACCAGCCGCCACCGCCGCCGCCCAGCCCCGTGGTCACGCCGGAGAAGGAAGGCGGCAACCTGGTCACCTTCCGCTTCCTCGGCCTGAAGACGGACCGCAAGCGCATCCTGTTCCTGGTGGACATGAACCACTTCCTGGCCAGCCACGAGGCGCTGGTCCGGCGCACAGTGGTCCGCGCGATGGACTCGTTGCAAACGGGTTACCAGTTCGGGATTCTCGGCTTCCAGCAGCAGGACACGGGCCCCAGGTTCTTCCGCTGGCCGGCCGACGGCGGCCTGGCCAACATGAACGACGGCAGCCGCGCGGAGGCGATCACCTTCCTGGACGGACTGGCGCGCCGCTTCGAGGGCTCCTCGTCGCTGCTGGGCGCTTTCGAACAGGCCTTCCGGACCCCGGCCGAGGCCATCGTGCTGATCAGCGACGGCCTGCCGAACCCGGCGTTCAATGAGAACCTCTCGCCGGGCCGTCTGGTGCGCAGAATTACCCTGTCGAACACCCAGGGCAGGGAGATCCACGCGGTGACCGTGGGCGACTATTTCAAGTACCGCGGCACGGTGGAGTTCATGGAATCTTTGGCGCGCGCGAATGCGGGGGGGTTTTTGGCCCTGTCCGAATGACCCTGTAGGACCGAACTTTGTTCGGGAATTCGGCGGCTGGTTCGCGAACGACGTTCGCTCCTACGGTTCCCGCGGCAGGAACCTGAATTCGATATCCCCGGCGCGGATCGTGTCGCCGGGGCGCAACTCGGTCGGGGCCCGGACGGGCTCGCCCTGCAGCAGCACCGGGCTGTTTTCGTCTCCGGGGTGTATGTAGAACTTCCCGGTTTGCGGATCGCGACTCACCACGCGGGCGAGTTTCGAGGCGTCGGTTTGCAGCGCCGCCGTGTGCGGGTCCCCGGCCGCCACCGAGGCTGCCGGGAAGCGGGCAGGCGCGGTGAGGTCGATGGTGGCGGGCTCGCGCTCCGGCCGGAAACGCCGGGCCAGCGGGCTGTCCGCCGTCCCCGCGGCTGGCGCGCCCGTGGCGGCCGCGTCGCGGCCGCGCAGCACCGGGCGCCGCTCGGCAGAGGCGACAAGGCCGGACTCGGGCGACTTCTTTTTGCGGAACATCGTGGCAACCGTGACGGCAAAAATACAATGTATCATAGCGGCGTGAAAGACCATGAGAACCACACCATCGGCCGCGACCCCGGCTGCCACGTCGTGCTGCAGCACGGCTCGGTTTCGCGCATCCATGCCACGGCCTGGCTGACGTCCGAGGGCTACCTCGCGGTGCAGGACGCCGACTCGAGCAATGGCACTTTCCTGCACCGCAACGGCCGCTGGATCCGGGTGCGCAAGGTGATCCTGGGAACCCAGGACCGGATCCGCTTCGGCGAGCAGGAACTCGAACTGGAACGCCTGGTCGGTTTCTTCGGTCGCCACGGCCGCGTGCGGCTGCGCGAAGGGTACTCGGTGCGCGGCAAGCCGCTGGTGTTCGACGACCGGCCGGGCGAACTGCGCAAGCCGCGCGTCATACTCGAGAACCCGCGGCGCAATCCCCTGACCGGTGACATCGAGGATTACCCCGGGGACAGCGAAACCCAACGATAGCCTGGATCGACACCGTGCGAAGACCCGTACCATGACCTACACCAGAATCCGCCTCATCACCCTGATCGTCGGCCTGCTCACCGCGGTGATCGTGATCGCCCTGCTGGCAAAGCTGCTGCCGACCGGGGCCGCGGTCATATTGCTGGACATCAACCGTTCCACCTGGCCCCTCACCGTGCAGAACATCCTGTGGCTGGCGTTTTTTGCCGGCCTCGGCGAACTTGCCATCCGCTGGCGCGCGGTGCGCCTCGAGGAGAGCCAGATCGACCGCAACTACCTGCCCGAAGACGAGGAAACCGTGCTGCGGCCGGGAGAGGATCTCACGCCGATCTACCAGAAAGTCCGGGCCAGCAAGTATCGCGAGACCTGTTTCGTGCCGCGGCTGATCGAGCGCTGCGTGCTGGGGTTCAACATCAGCCACTCCGCCGACCAGACCAATTCGCTGCTGAACTCGAGCCTCGAGCTGTACCTGCATGAGATCGACCTGCGCTACAACATCCCCCGTTACATCACCTGGCTCATCCCCTCGCTGGGATTCATCGGCACGGTCATCGGCATCATGATGGCCCTGAACTACGCGGGCGACCGCGCCAACGTGCAAAGCCCGGACATGCTGTACCAGGTGACCGAGCGGCTCGGCGTGGCGTTCGCCACCACCCTGCTGGCGCTGGTCCAGGCCTCGATCCTGGTGTTCATCCAGAACGTGGTGCAAGGCAGGGAGGAAAGCGCCCTCAACAAGGCCGGGCAGTACTGCCTGGACAACCTGATCAATCGCCTGTATTCCCCGTGAGATTCCCGCTGCTCCGCCTGTTGCTGGCGGCCATTGCCGCGGCCGCGCTCAACGCCACCGCCGCCGGCGCGGAGTTGCCGTCCTGGGCGGTCCCGGTGCTCCGGCTGGTCTCGGCCACGCACGCGGAGCCGACCACCGGCGTGGTGTTGTCGGCCGACGGGCTGGTGCTGGTCCCCCACGATTTCGCCCGCATCGGCGACGAGATCGTGGTGCTCGACGGCGGCACCGACATCATTCGCAACGGCCGACCCGCCCGGTTCGAGCGGTCGTTCCCGGAGTTGGGGCTGAAGGTGCTCGCCGTCGACGGGTTGAACCGCAGGGCCGCGCCCATCACGGACTCACCGCTGGCCGACGGCAGCGTCGTGACGCTGACCGCATTTCCCCCGGCCGAGGACATCGCGGAAGGCGCTCCGCCGGTGATCGTGCCCGCCACGGTGAGCGTACCGGCCGGGAACGCGGCGCCCTCGATCAGCCCGGGCTCCGCCCTGCCCAACGTCACCGGCCCGCTGCTGGACGCCTGCGGCAACCTGGCCGGCTTCAGCATCGCCGAAGGCGTACAGGAAATGGCGCCCTCCCCTGCCACGCAGTACCGCTGGCAGCCCGCGCTGCTGGCCGTGCTGGCGGAACTCGGGCTGGCGCCGACCGGCGCGCCCTGCGGCGCCCTGCCCGCGAACGCGGAACAGATACCGACCCAGGCCGAACAGGTCCCGGCCGCGGCGGCCGCGGAACCCGAACAGCCGGAGGTCCCGGCAGTGATCGCAACGGAGGCGGCGCCCGCCGAAACACCCGCGGAAACTTCGCCGGATGAGTTGCCCTTCGCCGAATTGCCGCCGCTCGAGAGCGGCCCCTATGTCGTCGACAGGACCCCAATCCTGCCAGTGGTCCCGCCTTCGGGCCCTTCATGGTGGTGGCTCGTGGGTGCGCTGCTGCTGTTTATCGCGGGCCTGGGCCTGCGCCGCCTGCGCCGCCTGCGCCAGCGCGGCTGGCGACGGCCGCCGGCGCCGCCGGACGCCGCCGTCGACGCCGGGGCGGACTCCGCGACCGCGGACGCCGGCCGCGATGCAGGCAAGGCCGCACCCCCGGAATTCGCCGAACCGGCGCAGGCTTTTCGCCTGGTGTTGCGCGGGCAGTATGCCGACGGGCGCGAATTGCTGGCGGCGGTAGCCGTCAGCGACAAGGCGATTAACGTCGAGATCGGCCGCGGCGCCACCGACCTCGTCATCGACAGCCCGGCCGTGAGCCGGCGCCACGCCCGGCTGAACGGGACCGCGCAGGCCCTCACCCTCATCGACCTCGGCTCCAGCAACGGCACGTCGATCAACGGTGTGCCCTGCATGGAGCACGAGATCATGTACCTCGAGCCGGGCGACACCGTGCTGCTCGGCGACGCGCGCTTCACCGTTACACTGGAGTTTGCGGCCGGCGGGCAGCGGCAGCCATGAACCTCGATAGCGCAGCCCTGCCGCCCGGCGCCCTGGTCGACACCCTGCGCATCGACCGCGTGCTGGGCGCGGGCGCCTTTGGCATCACCTACCTGGTCACCGACACCGTGGTGGGTACGCCGTTCGCGCTCAAGGAGTACCTGCCCCGCGATCGGGTTCGTCGCCTGCCGGATGGCCGTTTGCAGGCGCTCGACGCCGCCGAAGCAGAGTTCGCGGCCGGCCTCGAGCACTTCCTGGCCGAAGGCCGGACCGTGGCGCGGCTGAGCCATCGCAACATCGTCAAGGTATACCGGTGCTTCGAGGCCAACGGCACGGCCTACATGCTGATGCCCTGGTACCAGGGCGAGGCGCTGCACAAACTGCTCGAGCGGGGCGGCACGTTTTCGCAAGAGGAAGCGCTGGCGCTGGCCGGCCCGCTGCTCGACGCATTGGAATACCTGCACCGGCAGGGCGTGGTGCACCAGGACATCAAGCCGGCCAACATCTACATCACCGAGGATGGGCATCCGGTCCTGCTCGATTTCGGCGCCGCCGGGCAGCGTCGGCTGGGCAGCGAAGGCTACGCCGCCATCGAGCAGTCCGAACCCGCGGGTGAAACAGGCCCGTGGACGGACATCTACGGACTGGCGGCGACCCTCTACCGCTGTGTCGGCGGCCGCATCCCGGCGGCGGCCAGCCGGCGGCAGGCGGCCCGGGCGGAGCGGCAGGACGATCCGCTCGAGCCGCTCCACCGCCTGCTGCCGCGCAAGGAGTACGCGCGGATCATCCCGGCGATCGAGGCGGGACTGGCGCTCGACCCCGAGGCCCGGCCGCGGAGCATCAGCGCCTGGCGGCCTGTTTTCACGGGGGCGCCCGGCCAGCGGACGGAGGACGAACGCGAGTGGCTGCCCATGATCCTGCTTGGCCTGCTCGTCGTTCTGCTGGGCGGCGCCGTGGTCTACCTGCTGGTCGACCGCGAGCCGGCCGTCCCCGCGGAAACGGCGCAGCCCGGCCTGACACCGGGCCAGGCAAGCAGGTCAGCATCCGACCCGGCATCCAACATTCAGCCCGCGGAGAACGCGCGCTGGCAGGCGGCGCTGGACGCCGACACGGTCTACGCCTACCGCCTGTTCATGACCGACTTCCCTGCCTCGATCCACAACGACCAGGCGCGCCTGCACCTGCAGCGGCTGGACGACGAGGCCTGGCAAGCGGCGCAGGCGGCGAATACCGGACCGGCGGCCGGCCGGGCGGCGATCGAGGCCTACCTCGCGCAGTTCCCCGGCGGAGCGCACGAGGCCGACGCGAAGATCGCGCTCGAGGCAATCCGCCTGGCCGAGGAAGACGCGGCGCGCGCCCGCCGCGAACAGAAGCGGCAGGACGAGGAAGCCTGGAAGGCTGCCGCGGCGCAGCGCACTTCCGCCGCGGTCGACGCCTACCTGGCCGCGTGGCCGGACGGCCTGCACGCCGATGAGGCGCGTACCCTGCGCCAGGAACTCGCCGCGCGGGACAACGACCGGCGCGCATTCGACGCCGCGCGCAAGCTGAATACGGTCGCGGCTTACCAGTCCTATGTCGACGCGTTTCCGCGGGGCGCCAGCGTGGCCGCCGCCCTGGAAGCCATCGACGAACTGACGCTGCGTCCGGGCAAGACTTTCCGCGACTGCCCGCAATGCCCGACCGTGGTCGTCGTGCCCGCGGGCTCCTTCTGGCAGGGCTCCGAGGAGTCCGCGCCGGGAACGCTGAAAAACGAAACGCCCAGGCGCATGGTGACGATCGCCGAACCGTTCGCCGCCGGCGTTTTCGAAATCACCTTCGAGCAGTGGGACCTCTGCGTGGCCGAGGGCGGCTGCTCGAACCGCCCTGCGGACAACGGCTGGGGACGGGGTTCGCGGCCGGCGATCATGGTGTCGTGGAACGATGCGACGGAGTATGCCGACTGGCTGGGCAAGAAGACCGGGCAGTCCTACAGCCTGCCCAGCGAGAGCCAGTGGGAGTACCTGGCCCGGGCCGGCGAGGAGGGCGACTGGCTGGGCGGCGACCCGGCGCAGCTTTGCGCCTTCGCCAACATCGCGGGCAGCGAGTCCGGCCTGCGCTGGCAGCACGGCGAGTGCGCCGATCCGGCCCCCCTCGCAACGCTGCCGGTCGGTTCACTGCAGCCGAACGACTTCGGTCTGTACGACGTCATCGGCAACGTCGCCGAGTGGACGCTGGACTGCATGAACCTCTCCTATCTCGACGCGCCCGCCGACGGCAGCGCGTGGGGCCGCGGCATCTGCAGCTCGCGCATGACCCGCGGCGGCTCCTGGTTCACCGGCACCCGTGACATCCGCCTGCCCGCGCGCTTCAATCTGAAGAACGGCGACCGCAACGATTTCACCGGCTTCCGCGTCGTGCGCAAGGTCGACCTGTAGGACCGAGGGCGCGACGGCCTTCGGGGGGCACTTCTTCGCCTCCGGTGAAATCGCTCCCCCCTCAGAGCCTGCGCCTGGTTCGGGAATTCGGCTTTCGTGATCGCGAACAAGGTTCGCTCCTACGGGTTCGCCTGCAGTCAGCGGCGGTTCAGTCGAATGGTGCATAATCAAGCCATGCGGATTTTATTCCAGGGCCTGACATTCCTCCTCTGGCTGGCGCTCTCGGCGTGCCTGTCGCCGGCGCTCGCCCAGGACCCGCCGGTCGCCGAAGAGGCGGACACCTCCAGCCAGCAGGTGGAGGAGAGCGACGAGGAGTTCCGCCGGCGCATGGAGCTCGAAGACGCGCGGGCCCGCGACCTCGGCTACCCGGCGCCGGTCGACAGCCCGCAGAAAGCCTTGGGTAAAATCGACAAGCTGCCCGAGAAGTCGCGCGACAACATTCGCGACCAGCTGATCGACGTCATCGTCGAAAACGGGGAATGGGAGCCCTTCGACGCGTTGCGGGAATATCCCTACGTGCCGACAGCCGAGGCGCAGACGGACCCCGACCTGCTGGAAAAGGAGCAGGAAGCCTGGGACGAGCAGATCGAAAAATACCATGAGCGGGAGGCGGCCGCCTTCGGCGCCAGCCGCGGCCCGGTCCCGGGGCCCGGCAACCCCACGGGGCAGGAAGGCGGTGAACCGCCTCGCGAAGCCGGCGGCGAACAGGGTGCCGAGGAGGGATCCGAGGGGCAGGAAGGCGATGGGGCCGGCGAAGGGGCCAACGAACGGGCTGGAGAGCAGGACGGTGAGCAGGGGGGTGGGCAGGCAGGCTCGTCCGGCACCTACCAGCCTTACGAAGCGAACCGCAGCCCGGCAGCGGACGAAGTCAGCACGGCCGGCGCCCAGCAAAGCGCCCTGGATTTCCTGCGCGGGCAACAGGGCCAGGCCGGGGCTGCAGGGGACCCCGCCGGGGCCGACGCCTCCGCGGCGCAGGCAGCCGAAGCCGCCGCCGAAGCCCAAAGTGAATCGGCCGCCCAAAGTGAATCCGCTGCAGAAAGTGAATCCGCAACCGAAGCCGAAGCCGAGATTCCGCTGGACACGCGCGGGATCATCGCCATCGAAGACCTGGACAAGCTGGAGGGCGCCGGGCTGCCCGAGGAGCCCCTACCGCCCGCGGAGCCCGAGGATTCCGAACAGCGCTGATCCGGGCTGCCTGCGGCGGGTCTTCCGCGCCAGCCGGTCATTGTGTTTTCCGGCCAGGCTATGATAAACATCCCCAGCGAACGACTCACCCTATCTGGCCACGGGCCACTGCGCGGGAGAAAAAGAACATGACCGAATACGGCGCCCTGGCACTAATACCGACCCTGGTCGTGATCGCCCTGGCCCTGTGGACCCACCGCACGATCGAGTCGCTGCTGGCCGGCGTCGTGGTCGGCCTGTTCATGCTCGCGCCGACCGACCCGCTGGGACTCGGCGCGGAAATTTCCCTGGCCGTGATGCAGAACGAGACGGTGGGCTGGATCATCCTGGTCTGCGGCTTCATGGGCAGCCTGATCGCCCTGTTCATCCGCACCGGCGCGGTATCCGCATTCACCGAGGCGGTCATTGCCCGCGTGCATACGAAGAAGGGCGGCCTGTTCACCGCCTGGGTGCTGGGCATTTTCCTGTTCGTCGACGACTACCTTAATTCAATCGCCGTCGGCGCCGCCATGCGCAAGGTGACCGACTCCTTCAGGACCTCGCGCGAAATGCTGGCCTACGTGGTGGATTCCACGGCCGCCCCGGTCAGCGTGGTCATCCCGATCTCCACCTGGGCGGTGTTCTTCGGCGCCCTGCTGGTCGAAAACGGCGTGGCCCCGGAAGGCCAGGGCGTCCAGGCTTACATTCAGGCCATACCCTACATGTTCTATGCCTGGGCGGCGATCCTCGTGGTGCCCCTGGTCATCGTCGGGGTGATCCCGGCCTTCGGCCCGATGCGCAAGGCCGAGGCGCGCGCGGCGACCGGCCAGACCGTGCCGCCCGAGGCCGAGCACATCGAGGCCGCCAACCGCTCGATCAGCGCCAAGGAGGGCGTACGCGGCAGCAGCGCCGAGTTCCTCGTGCCGATGGTCGTGCTGGCCCTGTCCACCTGGTATTTCGATTACGACTTCCTCAAGGGCATCTACCTGACCCTGGTGCTGTACGTGGTGATGATCGCGGTCCGCCGCACCCTGACGGTGGAGGAGACCTACAACGCGGTGCTGGACGGCTTCAAGACCATGCTCGAGCCGCTGGCGGCGCTGGTCGCGGCCTACCTGCTCGACGAGGTCAACACGCGCATGGACCTCTCCGCCTACGTCATCGACCTGATCGCCCCCTACATGACGGCGCAGCTGCTGCCGGTCGCCGTGTTCCTGTCGATGGGCGCGCTGTCCTTCGCCACCGGTTCCAACTGGGGCGTGTTCGTGATCGTGCTGCCCATCGTCGTCACGCTGACCGAGGCGGTCGGCGCGGACATGACCGTGGTGATCGGCGCAACGCTGTCGGCGTCGACCTTCGGCAGCCACGCCTGTTTCTACACCGACGCCACGGTGCTGACGGCCCAGGCCACCGGCACCACGCCCTACCAGCATGCGATCACTCAGCTGCCGTACGCGCTGATCGCGGCCTTCTTCGCGATGATCGGCTACCTCGTCATCGCCTGGATCTGAGCGGCGACCGGACGACCCGGGGCTGCAACCGCGCCCGGCGCGGAACATCCAGAAAGTAAGCATCAGAATGAAATGATTTCGTTCAGCCCAGGGGCGGGTTCGGCTGCCATGCGGGAATTGAGTCATCGCGGGTTGCTCCGGCGCCACGCAATAAACGGACGTTGCGAACTCCGTCGCACAGCGGCGACAATGTGCCATGGCCGCGCGGAATCTCCCCCCCGACTGGACCGAACTCCCCGACGAGGAGCTACTCTCAGTTCGGATGTCGGACCTCCCGCTCCGTATCGAGGGGACCGTCCTGGAGGGCCGCATCAAGCAGCTCCAAGCCGAGTTGGAAGCCCACGAGCTTAACTTTCCCGCGCATTTCTATATCTCCAGCGAGTGGTTTACGCCGGACGGAACTGTCTCGATGGCTATACCTTTCTATTTGGCGCACCCTCGCCTGGAGCGCCTGGAGAAAGCGCAGATGCTGGTCGTGGAAGGAGGCGATCATGACTGGTGCATGCGCATCCTGAGGCACGAAGCCGGCCACGTGATCGACAACCAGTTCAAGCTCAGGCTCAAGCGGCGGCGAAGGCTGATCTTCGGGCCTTCGAAGATCCCCTACCCGGAGTTCTACGACCCCAGGCCGTACAGCAAGAGCTTCGTCCAGCATCTCGATCCGTGGTACGCGCAGGCCCATCCGGACGAAGACTTCGCCGAGACTTTCGCGGTCTGGCTGACGCCAGAGTCTGACTGGCGGGTGCGTTACGCGGGGTGGCCGGCCCTGGCAAAGCTCGAGTACATGGACGAACTGATGCGGGGGCTGCGGGGCAAGCAGCCGGCGGTAACGAGCACCCAGGAGCTCGATCCCTTGCGGTCGCTGCGCTACTCGCTCAGGCATCATTACCGTAGAAGGCGGCGGCACCACGGCCTGGACCGCCCGGAGATCTACGATGCTGAGCTGCGCCGGCTTTTTTCGGACGCCCCGGAGTACGCGAACAACATGATCGCTGCGCAGTTCCTGGGAAAAATGCGGCGACCCGCACGCCGCCTGGTCGCGAGCTGGACGGGTATCCATCAATACACGATCGACCGGGTGTTTGAGGACATGATCGTGCGCTGCAAGGAGCTGAAGCTCCGTCTCGCGGTCCCCGAGGAACAGGCACGGAACGAGTTCACGGTTCTGCTGACGGTGCAGACCATGAATTATCTGCACAGCGGACGACACCGGATGGCCATGTAATGAGGAAGCACCGCGTGCTCCTGCTTGTGCACGAGGGCCTGGTGCCCAAGGAGGGAATCCCCATCGCCGAGGTAGAACCCGCCTGGCGCATGGAGTGGGACGTGGTCACGACGCTCCGCGAACGCGGTCACGAGCTAAAGGTGATCGGCGTTCACGACGACCTCACGCCAATCCGTTCATCCATCGAAGAGTTCAAGCCCGACATCGTATTCAACCTGCTCGAGGCCTTCGACAACATCTGCGTTTTCGATCAGAACGTGGTGAGCTACCTGGAGCTTCTCAAAATCCCCTACACCGGCTGCAATCCACGCGGCCTCACCCTCGCGCGCGACAAGGCGCTCGCGCGCAAACTGCTCGCGTACCATCGCATCCCCTCACCCGCCTTCAAGGTGATCCCGTTCGGCAAGAAGCCGGTCCTGCCCAGGAAATTGGGCTTTCCGCTCATTGTGAAGTCGCTAACGTACGAGGGTTCCGCGAGCATCTCGCAGGCGTCCGTGGTGGCAAACCAGGAGCAGCTGGAGAAAAGGGTGAAGTTTATCCACGCCACGCTCTACACACCGGCCATCGTGGAGCAGTTCATAAATGGACGCGAGCTGTACGTGGGAGTCCTCGGAAATCATCGCCTGCGTGTCTTTCCCGTATGGGAGATGTCGTTCACGAACATGCCGGCGGACAACTGGCGCATCGCGACCGAGCGCGTGAAGTGGAACGCCGCCTACCAGAAGAAGCACGGCATCGAAACGGGGGAGGCGAAGCTTGAAGACGACGTCGCGGTCAAGATCAAGCAACTCGCGGCGCGCGCGTTCCGGGCGCTCGAGCTGTCCGGTTATGCGCGCTTCGACTTCCGCATGGACGAGACCGGAAATCCGTACGTGATCGAGGCGAACCCGAATCCGCAGCTCGCAAAGGTGGAGGACTTCGCGCAGTCGGCGATTCGCTCGAGGATGAATTACTCGCGTCTGCTCGGCCGCATCATGGCGCTCGGTCTCGAGTGGCAGCCGCACCGCATGGAGATCGATTAGGATAAGAGAACCAGGCACCCGCGAATCTTGACCGGTTGAATCCGCAGCCGGTTTGAGAAACTGGGGCGTCTCGCTATCCCCCTCTGATCTGTTCCGCTTGTCGCCAGGAAGCGGAAATCGTTCTGCTGCGCGGGTGATGGGCGGCTAACGACCCAATCCAGCCGTTAATGGTCACGGGCGACTTTAAGGCGCATACTTTGCGCACCCCGCCCGATCCTTCCCTTTAAGGCAGGCATATGCCTTCCTTAATCTGCTCTCCTGTGTAGATGAAGCCAGGTGCTCATTGCCCCTGTCCGCAGAGATAGTGGGCTTGAATAATGATTGGAGAGTAGTGAATGAGTAAATTTAACTATGCGGCTTTGGCTGCAATGATGATATTTGCAGCAACCACCTCGTATGCGCAAACCGCTGATGGCCAAACCCCGGCTGAAGAGACTGGATGTGATGGCCAGAGCGGCGCCGCTTTTGGGCTTTGTAATGCCTACTGCGAAGCAATGGACTGTGACAGCGAACTTCCTCAAGCCTCCGATGAGGCTTGTGCAACCGTTCTCGATAACTTTATCAAGATAACAGGAGCGGAAATCCCTGCGTGCGGCGGTAGCGATCTCCCGCAGGCGGGTGAAGCGTGCGGAGGGTTTGGGGAAGAAATCGTATTCGATCTAAGCGACGCTGGGCTATATGGGTGCGGTGATACCGAGCCCGTAATATTGTTCTGCAATCCTAATTTAATCTGGGTTTGCAGTTTCACCAGTGGTGGCTGAGTAGCACAAAAAAGCGGACACCCACGGTCCTGATACTGGGAAGTGGGTTCCCGCGATTTTTTCCGCTAATGGGCCGCTCCTGGCCAATATTAGAACTCCCTGTTGGGAACATCCGGGGCAAATACTGTTTCGCTTTGCGAACCAAAATGGCCGTTGGATGAAGTGGTGCCGGAGGGGGGACTTAACTGCAATAAATATTGTTTCCAAAACAATAAGATGTAGCGGTCATTTTTCTATACAAAACAAACTCCGAAACTTTTTCAGGGCCCCCATTTCTACTTTTCGTCATAGAGCGGACCCAGATCCTACTAACGATTCGCTACTACGAGTATCTGCTTCCGCTTTTCGGAACTCGGCAACTAATCGACTTTCGTTTTGAAATCACCCGGAGACCGAACGACCCATTTCAGCAGCCCGATCAACTGAGTCGCAGCAAAGCATCAGGGGCAATCAGGAAAGCCTTTTCAGCGCGTCGCCCCCGACAGCGGAACTCCGTTGCGGGGGCGACGACTTCAAGCAGTTTCGACCCGTAAACTCGCGTTACTTCTGTGCGCAATAAAGATGCTGCGTCGAATCGCACCTCGCGTACCAATAATCAGTCCACCTCGCGCCTTTGGAACTAGAAAGCCCAACCAACCCGCAATATTCGACGTTGAGGGATGCGTCGCACTCTTCCTGCGGTTGGTCCGCTCCGTCATAGCTGTCTTCAGTCCAATCGGAGCATGTGGAACGATTCGACTGGCCTGACCAATGAAATAGTGGCACTTCACCCAGAGGCGTGGAGCCGGTCCAAACCAGTCTGGTATGGTCTGGTGCCGGGCTATCCACGTCCCAGCCATACTCATCGTGATCAATTCCGGAAATCAGGCTAATTGCAGGCGTGGGGGGAGTACTGAATTCTGAGCCGAAAGTCGCGCTGAACAGCGCGGCGAAGTTCTCGGAAACCGGTGTGCCGTTGGTTAGTCGGTAGGGTCCCAGGGATGCGGTAAGCCGCGCGTTGGCATTGACCATTGAGCTCGACAACACCGCCACGTAGGTGCCGCTCAAACCCGCGGCTCCCGCATGATATTGGCAGATGAAGTCTGCAGCAGCTAAACCGTTGCTTCCCAAGAAACCCAAAGCAGCGGCTTCGGTAACCAAATCGCCCGAATATTGATCACTGGTCACGAAGATGGTTTTCGGCACCAGCAAACTGAGGAACGAATTTTCGTTCACGTTGGCCGCCGATTTATTTGAATCGCCAGCAGCACTCTCGTAAACGGCTAACGCAAGCAAAACCGCTGCAGAACAAGTTGCGACTGTTTTCATCGATCCGGTGGAATTAAGCATTGAGGTATTCTCCTGACATCATCATGTCTACTTGATTAAGAACACTCGGTTACTTTTCCATTCGTGCCACTTACCTCGCTAGGAGAAGCCGGCGGAGCTGCCGGCAAATTTAATTCCTGCTCCACTCGCCGCCGCGTCGCAATGACTTTCTTTCATAAAAATGACTCGCGTCAATGAGGCTAGAGCGATGCATGAACCTAGATTGTATGTCGCTAATTTTGCGTCCCTTTTGTAACGAGACTTCCGCTCCTGGCCGATATTAGAACTCCTTATTGGGAACATCCGGGGCAAATACTGTTTCGCTTTGCGGACCAAAGCGGCTGTTGGATAAAGTGGTGCCGGAGGGGAGACTTAACTACGCGAATATGAGTATTGAAAACAATAAGTCATAGCGGCTCTGCTTGGATACAAAACAAATACCAAAAGTTTTTCAGGGCCCCAATTTCCGCTGTTCTGCACAGAGCGGAACCGTCCCATTTCCGTATTTCACCTCAGCGCATATCCGTTTCCGACCCAAAACGAAACTCCGCACAGTCGAAGTACCGACTGCGAATTACAGTCAGCAGCAACCCCAAGCTTTGGAGATTGCTGAACTGCCGGGTGGAAGGCGATTTGGGACTGAACTCCTCATGCTCCCGCAAAACCGATCTTGTCCTCACTCGTAGCGTGCATTGCGTACGGAGAAGGCAAGGGGATGTTCGGCGGGGTAGATCAGGAAGCCGAGTACCACGTGCAGTCGGCTCAAGTCATTGGGTTTGAATTCGGCCAGGTCGATTTCGTAGCTCTGCCAGTCACTGGCGAGTCTGAGCTCCACGCTGATGGGGGACTGGTCATCCGGGTAGTCAGCATCCTTCACATGCACGAGCAATTTCTCTCCGCCGCGGTCGCCCTTGAGTTCCAGTTGCAGTTTCGTGAAGCGCGAGAAATCCATGTGAGGGCGCTCCTCGGCGACGTTGGCGCACGTCCAGAAAACAGAAGCCCAGTCCTGTCCTCCGGGATAGTCAACGCGCAATTCTTCGTCTCGCATCTGAAGGGAGTCGAAGCGAAAAGGATATAGTTCGCCCGGCGGTCCGCTTGCGCCCAGCCAGTAGGCTTCGAAAGCAGGACGGCCTCGGCTGACTATGTCCGGCAATCCCAGCCCTTCGTTGAAATCGTCGAAAGGGGCACGAACCCTGGCCTCCACAGTTTCCACTGAGCCGGCCTCGACCACGCGCGTATAGGCCTGGCCCAGTACCTGCAGGCTTTCGTAATGCAGCATCAGCATTTGGATGGGGTACTGCGCGTCGATCAGGGCCGCCATTATCGGGCTGTTGATCAGCTGGCTGTACAGCGGCTGCACTTCTTGAAATCGGGCCGGCGGCAAGGCGCTGGGATTAAAGACAGCGTAGGCTTCCAGTTCCCGGGGCTGTTCCCGTCTCAGTTCCGTGATGATGGGCCGAGTCGTATCGTACATGCTGTGCTCCAGCTCGGCGATCTGGTTGACGGTGAAGTAGTAGCGTGACACTAGTTGCTCGATGTCAGTGCCCTGCAGGCGATCAAACACGCCAGA
>Ga0105090_10000670_pt1 | contig 17452 bp, 18 predicted proteins | sample PPLLak3March2015_FD_79110 | JGI IMG/M metagenome (GOLD analysis project Ga0105090, IMG submission 79110) | Freshwater sediment microbial communities from Prairie Pothole Lake near Jamestown, North Dakota, USA - PPLs Lake P7 Core (1) Depth... | ecosystem: Environmental > Aquatic > Freshwater >... | reverse complement strand
TTCATTCACAATCTGACAAAGCTCGGTATAAACTTGAATCTCATCATCTCCATGACAGCAAGTATCAATTATTCCAGGACAAGAACCAACAAAACAACCATCTTCATCAGACCATTCAACAATTTTGATATAGCGGTCACCTTCTTTCATTATTTTGACTCCATAATCTTTTTCTTTGTCTCGCGAATTTGATAGGGTTTAGCATCATCTGAGAGTTGCCCTGAAATAGTAATGCGGCTACCGTTTGGATGTTCAAAGTTTCTATGACTACCTTTGCCACCTCTATTAACAAAACCAGCCATTTCTAAATCACGAACAAGTTCTTTAATTTTAGGCGGCATTTTTATATTCCAATTATTTGCTTTTAGAATGAAATGTAGGGCAACAAAAATCGGTTGCCCGACCTACCCGGCCTGTTAGGCTCGGTAATAAACTCTATAGCTAAACTACCAGCAAACAAGGTTTTGCCGTGATTCGCAAGTATTCATCATTGTGCCTGATTAGCGTATTTATCCATATATTCATTAACGGATTGCTCCCAAATAGACAAATCAGAAAATGGTGCTCTTGATGGATGATTTGGCCAAATTACTAAACGTATAGGATGGTTCATAGAGTTTCTTACTGACCATTCTCTAAATGTTAAATTTCTTACTGTGTAACTAGAAAAACTTTGTGTATTGTCAGGCTTCTTCCAGTTTACAAGCAATCCATATTCGCTATTCCACCAATCAGATATTTCATCATCTTTTAATATGCCATTTAATCCAAATAAAATTACCAAATCGGGGGAATGTATCTTGTTGAGTAATTTTGAAACCCACTTAACATACAGTTCTTCAACATCCTTTTTTGTAGCAAAACCCGCTGATCCTGTGCCTAGATTAACGTGCGTTGTAAGTGAGATAGCTTGATTTTCAGTTATGTTTGGGCAATGACGTTTAAAAAACGAATGAGATAAATATCTCAATTTTTCCCAGTAACGGCGTGTATCAGGATAATAAAAGTGACTATTTTCATGTTTAACTGCACATGGAGCACTATGAAAGTAATCACCGTTTTCCTTGCGTGATTCCTCTGCTTCACGATTGGGAGCATTGCCATATGAAACACCAATAAGCACAAGTTTCGGATCAATACTTGCTGGCATTCCATCAGGCCATTGTGAATCTGGAGCTGTATTTACAAGCCCATTTATAATTTTTTCATTTTCTTCGGGAGTGAGAGATTCAAGAAACCTCAAATGTTCCAAATAATCCATGGCAATGTTCCAAAGTGTATTGTTGCCTAACTATAATTAGACATTCTAATAGACGCAAAACATTGCGTCATTTGTTTGTCTATTCTTTTATAAAAAATATTGTTATTTCAGTTGCTTGTATAGATTTAGTACGGCCTAAAATAAAGATAGATAGCATCATCAAAAACTATGAAATATCCAGCCTATAAATTTTCAAAAACGTTAAGTTTTTTCGTGAAACTGTGAATTTGGCAATGCTAATAAAATAGCTCTTAATGCTCTGTTTACCGCTTCTGAATCTTTAAAAACTTCTGCTATATCAGCGTCTAAAGTTACTGTTATAGGTGATTGCTTGATAGCAAATCTGTTAATTTTTGCCTTTGAATAATCAAAGTTATACTCTGTCAACATATCATGTTCACTATCTTCTTTGTTTTTCATAATCTTTTCTTTCGTTGGTTGTGGCTAGTCAAGAACTGATTATTCGCATGACTCCTTTTTAACATGATGAATATAATTCTAAATCCCAGCCACCGCAAAAGTCTTTATCTTCTCAATCAATAACTTCAACTCCCCTGCTTCCACTTCCAACTCGCCCATCAAAACCGCCACCAAGTCATCATCCTCCAGCGCCAGCAACTCAACAAACAACGCTTTCTCTTCATCATCGGCCACCAAATACCTGGAATCCAGATAGCGCTGCAAAAGTAGGTCCAATTCCTTGGTGCCGCGCCGGCATTGCCAACGCAGCTTGGCGAGTTGATGCATTAGCCCAGTTTTCTCTGGACTAACAGTTTTTTGGTTTCAGCGATGGCTTTGGCGGGATTCAAGCCTTTCGGGCAGGTATCGGTACAGTTCATGATGGTATGGCAACGGTACAATTTAAACGGGTCTTCCAGCTCATCAAGACGTTCCCCGGTGTTTTCATCGCGACTATCCACCAGCCAACGATAGGCTTGTAATAAGCCAGCAGGGCCCAAATAGCGCTCACTGTTCCACCAGTAACTGGGGCAACTGGTTGAGCAACACGCACAGAGAACGCATTCATACAACCCGTCCAGTTTTTCGCGATCTTCCCTGCTTTGCAGGCGTTCGCTATCTGCGGGAGCCGGCGTTTGCGTCTCGATCCACGGCTTGATGGAGGCATATTGTGCGTAAAAATGCGTCATATCCGGCACGAGGTCTTTTACCACCTGCATGTGCGGGAGAGGGAAAATCTTGATGGTATCGGGATAAGAATCGATGGCTTTGGTACAGGCCAGCGTATTTTTACCGTTAACGGTCATCGCACATGAACCGCAGACGCCTTCACGGCAGGAACGCCTGAAGGTTAAGGTGCTATCGATTTCATTTTTAATTTTCAGGATTGCATCCAGCACCATGGGGCCGCAATGGTCCATATCCAGTTCATAACTATCGATGCGCGGATTTTCCCCGGAATCGGGATCCCAACGGTAGACTTCAAAACGACGGATATTTGTTGTACCTGCAGGTGCTTTATAAGTTTTGCCTTTAGTCAATACCGAATTTTTTGGCAAGGTAAACTCAGCCATTAGTAAACCCTCTCTTTTGGTGGAATAACCTTAACTTCGTCGGTTAAGGTATATAAATGCACAGGGCGGTAATCGATTTTTATTTTATCGTCTACCATCCAGGTCAAGGTATGTTTCAACCAGTTGACATCGTCACGGTTAGGGTAATCTTCCCGCGCATGTCCGCCACGGCTTTCGTGCCGGTTACCGGCGGCGTTAATCGCTACGCTGGCTTGACTGAGCAGGTTATCCAGTTCCAGGGTTTCAACCAGATCGGTATTCCAGATCAGGGATTTATCTTTTACACCCACATCGGCAAAGGATTGCTTGATTTCAGCCATGGCTGCAATGCCTTCATCCAGTGTGGATTGAGTACGGAATACCGCCGCTTTGGTTTGCATGGTTTTCTGCATGTCCAGACGAATATCTGAAGTGCTGCGGCTGCCATTGGCATTGCGAATTTTATCAAAACGGGTCAGCGCTTTGTCACAGGCATTTTTTGCCAGTGGTTTTTGTGCAGTGCCCGGCTTGATGAGTTCTGCGCAACGAATGGCGGCTGATCGTCCGAATACGACTAAATCAAGCAATGAGTTTGAACCCAATCGATTCGCGCCGTGGACTGAAACACAGGCCGCTTCACCGATTGCCATCAAGCCCGGCACGACTTTATCGGGATTATCACCATCCAGTGTCACCACTTCCGCTTTGTAGTTGGTGGGAATGCCGCCCATGTTGTAATGCACAGTCGGTAAAACAGGAATAGGCTCTTTAGTGACATCGACGCCGGCGAAAATTTTCGAGGTTTCGGCAATGCCCGGCAAGCGTTCGTGAATAATTGCAGGGTCCAGGTGTTCAATGTGCAAATAAATATGGTCTTTTAGTTTGCCGACACCGCGTCCTTCGTGAATTTCAATGGTCATGGCGCGGCTGACTACATCGCGTGAGGCTAAATCTTTAGCATGTGGCGCATATCTTTCCATAAAACGCTCACCTTCTGAATTAGTCAGGTAACCGCCCTCGCCTCTGACGCCTTCTGTGATCAAACAGCCTGAACCGTAAATTCCGGTCGGGTGAAACTGGATAAATTCCATGTCCTGTAACGGTAAACCCGCACGTAACACCATCGCATTGCCATCGCCTGTCACGGTATGAGCCGAAGTACACGAAAAATAGGTACGGCCATACCCACCGGTTGCCAGAACAGTCACATGCGCCTTGAATAAATGTAAAGAACCATCATCAAGACACCACGCCAACACGCCTCGGCATTCATCACCTTCCATAATCAAGTCGAGCACGATGTATTCAACAAAGAATTCGGCATTATGTTTTAACGCCTGCTGATACAAGGTATGTAAAATCGCATGGCCGGTTTTATCAGCCGCCGCGCAAGTTCGTTGGGCCTGGCCTTTGCCGTAATGAGTCGTCATGCCGCCAAAGGCACGTTGATATATTTTGCCTTCGGGAGTTCTGGAAAAAGGCACGCCGTAATGTTCCAGTTCAATAACCGCCGCCATGGCTTCACGGCACATATATTCAATGGCATCCTGGTCACCCAGCCAATCCGAGCCCTTGACGGTATCGTACATGTGAAAACGCCAGTCATCTTCACCCATATTGCCTAAAGCGGCACTGATACCGCCTTGCGCTGCAACAGTATGGCTGCGGGTTGGGAATACTTTGGTGAGACAGGCTGTTTTCAAACCCTTTTCCGCCATACCAAAAGTCGCACGTAGGCCAGCACCGCCGGCACCCACCACCACTACATCATACGTATGTTCAATTATTTTATAATCTGCCGACATAAGTTACCCTATCAATAGTGTACGAAACACCGCAATCAACGCCGCCAGTGCCAACAACAGAAAACTTAAGTTTACCGTCCAGACTGCAACAATTTTGATACCTTCAGCGGCAATATAATCTTCAATTACCACCTGCAAACCCAGCGCAGCGTGATAAAAAACCGCAAGCACCCATGCTACTATACAAAGGGTATTCAGAGGTGTTGCTAACCACTCTACCGTATGTTGATAAGGTGCATTTAAGCTCAAATTTAGAAAAGTGATTAACCAGTAAGATAAGGGAATCAGCGCCACTGCGGTGACACGCTGCATCCACCAGTGAAAAGTTCCTGCTTTTGCAGACCCTAATCCGCGAACCCTGGCTAAAGGCGATCTATAATCCATAAACTTTCCTTACTCAGAAGTTAATATTAATGTAAGCAGGGTAAGAACCAATGAGCAACCCAGTTCAATCAGTGCGTACCGGTTGAGGGTGTCGCGGTCAAAGCTTTTACCCGCATCCCAGATTAAATGACGCACGCCGTGACATAAATGGAAAAATAGGGCATAAATAAAACCCCAATAGATCAATTTAACCAGCCATACGCTCATTAACTCTTGCATCGCCGTGTATGAAGTTGCACCACCTGCAACAGATGAAACAATATAGACAAACAAAATCAATCCGGCAGATAACATCACGCCGGTCATGCGGTGGGTAATTGAAATAATGCCTGTTAAAGGCAGTTTGTAAACTTGCAGATGTGGTGAAGTGGGTCTGTTAGTATTTGTTGCCATTGTGTTATCCAGTTATTCACGTTCTTTTTGGGTTATATTTCCTTTATGATCAACTATAACACTCCAGTCATTACCAGATGCGTTAACAGTCAAATCATATTCTTCGCCAACGCCATTGGGATTTACAACTAATATTGTGTCTTTAATAGTATAAGTATCGAAGGCAGCCTTTAAATTATCATAGGCAATAGCGGGCATCATATTGGCCCCGGTAACATCATCGGCGTTAACAAAAAAACGGCCATTTTCTCTATACAGTTCAATTATCTTCTCTTTATCTTTTTCTTCTTTAAAAGTAATTTCGTATAAAGCTTGTTTAAAATGAATTTTCTTTTCTGCGGCTATATCTATGGCATTCGGATGTCTTTTGTAAAATTGATCCAGTATTTTGGCGGGTATCGCGTCTTTAGCCAAAATTTCAGCATTAGCGGAAATTGATGACAGTGCCAACACTAAAAAGCCCAGATTAAAAAAATTGTTACGCATTACTTTATTTACCTGTATTTGATTGTTTAAAAAGTTGAGTACCATTATATATGGTATGTATGGTTTATAGGCTTCCCTTCACAGTTGATAATATGGCTTTTTTAAAGCCCCTCCATTGTCAGAAAAATAATCTCAGTAAGAAAAATGCCAATACAATAATTTTTATATTTCGATCTTTGCAAAAAATATATATCTTACTCGGCCAGTCCTTACTTTCCAACAAATTCAATCTTACAGTGATAATAACACCTAACTGTTGGTAATGATCGCTAAGTCGGGTTTAGCCTGACCAACAAAAACTACTTCGTGCTCTTGATCACCTCCATAGTCAAAAATAAGCATAATTGCGCTCATGAAACGAATAGCGTTAATATCAGTCTAAAAAACCATTTTTATACAATGCCTAAACTCTTTTGAGAGTCTGGTATTTAACAGGAGACAGGGCGATGAAAAATGTTGTTATTGCAGGGTATTGTCGATCACCATTTACTCCGGCGTATAAAGGCCTGCTGAGCACAGTCAGGCCGGATGACCTTGTAGCCCAGGTAGTTAAAGGTCTAATAAATAAAACCGGAGTTAAACCACAGGATATAGAGGATCTTATCCTGGGCTGCGCCTTTCCCGAAGGCGAGCAAGGGCTTAATCTGGCGCGTCTGGTCGTTCATTTAGCCGATCTGCCTGTCACTGTTGCAGGGATGACAGTCAACCGCTTTTGTGGATCGTCCATGCAAGCGGTGCATATCGCGACTGGAGCCATTCAAATGAATGCCGGCGAGGTGTTTATCTGTGCAGGTGTTGAATCCATGACCCGGATTCCTATGGGTGGCTACAATTATATGCCTAATCCGGCTCTTTATGAGACCTATCCGCAGGCATATATCAGCATGGGCGATACTGCTGAAAACCTCGCCAGGCAATACCATATAAGCCGTATTGATCAGGAAGCTTTCTCATTATTAAGTCAGCAAAAAGCCTACGCAGCCAAACAACAAGGCAGGTTTGACGATGAAATTATCCCCATTGGTCTTGTCGACAGGGATGGCTGTCTCAGGCCTGATTCCACTGCCGCAGCTCTTGCCCAACTGCCTCCGGCTTTCCAGTCAACGGGCAGCGTTACTGCCGGAACTTCATCACCCTTAACCGATGGCGCTGCTGCTGTACTGGTTTGCAGCGAAGACTATGCCAAAGCTCACGGCTTGGCTATGTTGGCAAGAATCAAGGCTATCGCCGTGTCAGGTTGTGCGCCGGAAATCATGGGTATCGGGCCGGTCGCTGCAACTCATAAAGCCCTGGAACGCGCAGGCTTGGAATTGGATGATATTGATATAGTGGAATTGAATGAAGCGTTTGCCGCACAAGCCATGGCTGTTCTTAAAGCCATGCCGATACCGCTGCACAAACTGAATCTTGATGGCGGCGCTATTGCATTGGGCCATCCGCTGGGCGCGACAGGCGCCCGGATTACCGGCAAGGCAGCCAGCCTGTTACAACGGGAAAGCAAACGCTATGCCCTGGCTACCCAGTGCATCGGCGGCGGTCAGGGTATCGCAACTATCCTGGAGGCTATCTGATGATCATCGAAAAAGTCGCTGTCATCGGTGCCGGTGTCATGGGTGCGAGTATCGCCGCGCATATCAGCAATGCAGGCAATCCGGTAACGTTGCTGGACATCGTTCCCGAAAACGCTACAAATCGCAGTATTATCGCGGAAGCCGCCATTCAAAAACTGCTCAAGGCTGAACCGGCGCCGTTCATGCACAAAAACAATGCCCGGCTGATTACGCCGGGTAATATAGAAGATCACCTGCAATGGCTGGCTGATGCGGACTGGGTGATTGAAGCGGTTATCGAGCATCCACAGATAAAAAAATCTCTGTACCAAAAGCTGGAATCCGTTTGCCGTAAAGACTGCCTGATTTCCTCCAACACCTCTACCCTGCCCTTGAGTTTATTGGTTGAGGATATGCCCGACAGTTTTAAAGAACGGTTCATGATCAGTCATTTCTTTAATCCGCCTCGCTATATGCGCCTGCTGGAACTGGTTACCGGCCCGCAAACGAGGCCGGAGCTTGTTACAGCCCTTAGCCGCTTTGCCGATATAAAGCTTGGCAAAGATTGCGTTAGCTGCAAAGACACACCCGGATTTATAGGCAATCGCATCGGTATTTACTGGATGCAATGCGGTCTGCTGGAGGCCATGGCCCTTGGCATTACTGTTGAACAAGCGGATACCGTAATGTCAGCATTTGGCATACCCAAAACCGGCCTATTCGGCCTGATAGATTTGGTCGGCCTAGATCTCATTCCGCATATCCTGAACAGCATGAGATTGGCGCTACCGCCTGAAGACGCCTTTCATCAAGTCAATCAACTCCCTGAAATTATCCAAAACATGATTGATGAAGGCTATACAGGTAGAAAAGGTAAAGGTGGCTTTTACCGTTTAAACGAGGAGCGTGTCAAGGAATCCATTGACCTGGGAACTGGCGAATACAGTCGCAGTGAAAAACCCGATATGGACGCTATTCATGAAGCAAAAAAAACGGGTTTTCAGGCATTATTGACTTGTCCCGATTTGGCCGCCTTCTATGCCTGGCGAGTCATGTCAAAAACACTGAGTTATGCCGCCAGACTGATTCCTGAAATATCAGACGATATTGTTGCCGTTGATGCCGCCATGCGCGAAGGCTACAACTGGAAATACGGACCATTTGAATTACTGGATCAAATAGGCGTAGCCTGGTTTGTCGACAAACTGCATGCAGAAAATTTGCCTGTACCAACGTTAATAGCCAATAAACGCCCCTTATACAAAGTAAGCTCAGGCAAACTCACTTTTGCCGATTTATCAGGTAACTATCAGCCGGTTCACAGAGCTGAAGGTGTTTTGCTGCTCTCTGATGTTAAATTGCAAAATCCGGCAGTATTGAGCAATCCATCGGCCAGTTTATGGGATATTGGCGATGGCGTTGCCTGTCTGGAATTTCACAGCAAAATGAATACGCTGGATATGGATACCATGACGCTGATCAGGCAAAGTATTGATAAAGTCAGCAGCGATTTTTCAGCGCTGGTTATTCATAATGATGGCGAGAATTTTTCGGCGGGCGCTAATCTTGGCTTGCTGATGCGAGCTATTCATGAAACCGACTGGCCGGCAGTCGAGCAACTGGTCAAACAGGGACAACAAACCTACAAAGCCCTGAAGTATGCACCCTTCCCTGTTGTCGGTGCACCCTCCGGACTGGCTTTAGGCGGGGGTTGTGAGATTTTGCTGCATTGCGATGCGATACAGGCTCATGCCGAACTTTATATTGGACTGGTAGAAACCGGTGTCGGCTTAATTCCGGGCTGGGGCGGCTGCAAGGAATATTTGCGTCGATGGGTAATGTTCCCAAAAAGACCCGGTGGACCTATTCCTCCGATTGTCAAAGCCTTTGAAGCCATCGGCATGGCGAAAGTATCAAAATCGGCTGTTGAAGCAAAAGAACTATTGTTTCTGGCGCATTCTGACAGAATTACCATGAACAAGAACCGCTTGTTGGCCGATGCCAAGTCAATGGCTTTATCGCTCTCTTCTCATTATGCACCGCCGCAACCTGCTGTTTATCCAATGCCGGGAAAAACCGCCAAAATACTGCTTAGTATGGGTATTAAAGCTTTCCGCTTATTGGGCAAGGCGACAGACTACGATGTAGAAGTCTCGGAAAAACTGGCCTTTGTCCTCAGTGGCGGCCATTCTGATATAACTTCGCCGATAACTGAAGACGATATACTGACACTGGAACTGGAAGCATTTATGGCGCTGGTGAAACAGCCGGGCACTCTGGCAAGACTTGAGCACATGCTGAAAACAGGCAAGCCATTAAGGAACTAAAAAGAGCAGAAGTACAAAACTAAAGAACGAAAACAAAATAACCTGAACATAGGGATTTATCGTGGGAGCGGCTTCAGCCGCGCTCTTCGCGGCTAAAGCCGCTCCCACAAAATGTAAATGCTCAAGTGTGTTATTTTCTTTCCTAAAGACAAAAATATGCTGTCTACTAACTGCCATCCAGGAGAATACCAATGCTCTGGTTATTTGCATTACTCATCATTTTATGGGTTTTGTTCTATTACAAAATTCCACTACTCTGGGCTACAGCAATTTTGGGTCTGTTACTTGGTGCTTATACCGTTACCTATGGCTTGACTCTGTGTAGATACAATACGGGCACAGGTTGTAGCTTTCATCTCCCCTTCCTTTCGGGAGAGGGCAAAGCTGAGGGTTTTCAAAAAAGCGCAAATTTTGATTTTCCGCGGAATAGTGCAATTTTATGGATTGGGTTTTTATTACTCTTTATTCCGCTCAATATCCCCTTTATCCGCAAACAGTTAGTCAGCCGCTGGGTTTTTAAACTGATGAAGAGTGCGTTGCCGCCCATGTCGCAGACAGAACGGGAAGCATTGGAGGCCGGAAACACCTGGTGGGATGCCGAGTTATTTTCGGGCAATCCCGACTGGAAAGTATTACAGGATTTACCCGTCGCGCGTTTAACTGAAGAAGAACAAACCTTTATTGATGGCCCCGTTGAAACACTGTGCGCGATGCTGGATGACTGGGATATTACCCATAACCGCAAAGATCTGCCGAAGGAAGTCTGGGCCTACATTAAACAACAAAAATTCTGCGGCATAATTATTCCCAAAGACTATGGTGGACTGGAGTTTTCTGAAACAGCACACTCCGAAATTGTCATGAAGATCGCCAGCCGCAGCACCACGGCGGCGGTCACTGTGATGGTACCCAATTCGTTGGGGCCGGCTAAACTGCTGTTGAATTACGGCACGGAACAACAAAAAAATTATTATCTGCCTCGTTTAGCTACCGGTGAGGAAATCCCCGCGTTTGCGCTGACAGGACCGCAAGCCGGTAGTGATGCCGGTGCGATGCCGGATACGGGCATTGTTTGCTATAACCAGGATAAGGTGCTGGGCATTCATCTCAACTGGGAAAAGCGTTATATCACATTAGGGCCTGCGGCTACCGTGCTGGGGCTTGCCTTTAAACTCTACGACCCCGATCACCTTATCGGTGACAAGGAAAATATCGGCATTACTGTTGCGTTAATACCCACAAAGACGCCCGGCATATCAATAGGCAGACGACACAACCCGCTGGATTCGGCGTTTCAAAACGGCCCTAACTGGGGTAAAGATGTGTTTATTCCCATGGACTGGATCATTGGCGGCATCGAACAGGTCGGTAACGGCTGGAAAATGCTCATGCAATGCCTCGCCACCGGCAGAGCTGTTTCACTGCCTGCACTCAGTGTTGGTGCGGCAAAATTCACCTGCCGCAATACCGGCGCTTATGCGCGTATACGTAAACAATTCAATCTACCCATTGGTGAATTCGAAGGCATAGAGGAGCCGCTGGCACGCATGGCAGGCGAAACCTATATACTCGATGCCGCGCGTAAAGTGACAAATGCAGCTTTGGATAACGGTGAAAAACCGGCTGTAATTTCCGCCATCCTTAAATACGAACTCACGGAAAGAATGCGTCGAATCGTGAATGACGGTATGGATATACAGGGCGGCTCAGGTATTTGTCTGGGGCCCAGAAATTATCTGGGACGTTTATATCAGGTAGTTCCGGTCAGCATTACCGTTGAAGGCGCGAATATTTTAACCCGCACCATGATGATCTTCGGTCAGGGCGCAATCCGCTGCCATCCTTATATTCAAAAAGAAATGGCGGCATTGCAGCAAAATGATCTACGGCAATTTGATAAAGTGCTATTTCAGCATATCGGCTTTTTCATACACAACATGGCAGCCTGTTTCTGGTTGGGACTAACTAATGCCCGCTTTAAAAGTGTCCCAGGCAACCGGGATACCAGGAGTTATTACCGGCAGATTGCCCGGTTAAGCATCGGTTTTGCCTTGTTTGCCGATTTCGCCTTATTAACTTTGGGCGGCACACTGAAGCGAAAAGAAAGACTCTCAGGCCTTTTTGCCGATGTCTTAAGCAACCTGTACCTGTGCTCCTGTGTACTTAAACATTACCAGGATCAGGGGTGTCCCAAAGACGAAGCGCCTTTATTAAATTGGGCTTGCCAGCAAAGCATTTACCGGGCACAGCAATCATTACGTGCAGTGTTCTGGAAATTGCCGTTGCGCCCGCTTGCGTGGATTTTACGTAGCCTTATTTTCCCCATCGGAAAACCCTACTCACCACCACGAGACTTACTGATTCACAAAACTGCATCACTATTGCTTTCCGATACGCTTGTGCGTGACCGCTTAACCCATGGCATTTATATCAACAACAAAACTGACGATGCAACCGGCAGAATTGAAGTCGCCTTTAAAGCCGTATTGGCAGCCGCGCCAGTTGAAGCCAAAATTCGCCTCACTCAAAAGCAAAAGCAATTGCCCAAGGGCGACCCATTTAAAATGCTTGCGGAGGCATCAACCAAAGGAATTATCACTCAGGACGAGGCCGGATTGTATATAACGGCTGAACAAGCCAGATTGGCAGCTATTACTGTCGATGATTTCAATGCCGAAGAGTTAATGGGAGGCAAATTTAAAGCGGTATAGATTGAAACGCCAATATTCCTCATTCAGTCATATAACAGCCCAAGGCTATTACTGCGAACGGCCATCTTTTTTACAATTTTTATACAGCTTTATTTAAACTTCCCTTAGAATGGGCGAAGCGAACGAAGTTGTATCAGAACAGACTTCGAGTTGAGATGAGTTTAACGATCCATCGGTAGCCAGTTTTTGTAACGCCCTCCATTCATTAAATATTCGACATTGGGCGGGAATCATGCCATACAATTTTTTTAAACATGTATTAATGTCAGACTAATTAGGATAATGTCCTCAAATTCACAAAATCAATCCAAAGAAAAACTGGCCGGTCTGGCGCTTGGTGCCATAGGCGTAGTGTTTGGCGATATCGGTACCAGCCCCTTATACGCTATGAAGGAAGTATTTCACGGCGGCTTGACGATAGATAAAATCCATGTACTTGGTGTTTTGTCGCTGATTTTTTGGGCAATAACAATGGTTGTAACCATCAAATACGCTGTTTTTATAATGCGTGCCGATAACAAGGGCGAAGGTGGCATTATCGCGTTGATGGCTCTTGCGTTGCAGGGTTCCAAAGATAATCCTGAAAAAATGGTATTCATTGTCACTATCGGCTTATTGGGCGCGTCACTATTTTTCGGCGATAGCATTATTACTCCAGCTATATCCGTACTTAGCGCGGTCGAGGGCTTGCGAATTATCGCTCCGCCATTGGCTCATTATGTGTTGCCGATTACCATCACGGTGTTGGGCGGGCTTTTTATTCTGCAAGCGAAAGGCACCGGCAAGGTAGGCAAAATCTTTTCGCCAATCATGTGCTTCTGGTTTGGATTGCTTGCGGTATTGGGCGTGATTAACATCATCCATGAACCAGGCGTGTTAATGGCGATTAACCCATATTACGCAGCGCATATAATGTTTGAGTTAGGCTGGCATGGATTTTTGATTATGGGCGCGGTCGTGCTGGCGATTACCGGAGCCGAAGCGCTGTATGCGGATATGGGGCACTTCGGCCTGAAGCCGATCCGTTACGCCTGGTTCGGTTTTGTGTTTCCAGCGTTGCTGCTCAACTATTTCGGGCAGGGTGCGTTATTGATCGGCCATCCGGAAGCAATAGAAAATCCCTTCTATTTACTGGCGCCGACCTGGGCGCTATATCCTTTGCTGATTCTGTCGACACTGGCGACCGTTATCGCCTCGCAAGCGGTAATCTCGGGCGCGTTTTCGGTGACGCGTCAAGCAATACAGCTGGGTTACTGTCCGCGCATGAACGTGTTACACACCTCGGGCGATGAAATGGGACAGGTCTATGTTCCCGCCGTCAATTGGCTGTTGATGGTGTCGGTTTTCGTGTTGGTGCTGAGCTTTAAATCCTCTTCAGCGCTTGCATCGGCTTACGGCATTGCTGTTACAGGTACGATGATAGTTGACACTCTACTTGCATTTATCATCATCCAGGCATTATGGAAATGGACAAAGGCTACCAGCGTGACCTTCCTGTCGACATTTTTGGCCATAGACCTTCTGTTTTTTGCTTCCAATAGCCTGAAAATCCCGACCGGCGGTTGGCTTCCGCTGGTCGTTGCTACAGTATTGTTTCTAGTTTTGACGACATGGATTAAGGGACGCAGGTTACTTTCGGACTATATGGATGAAAGACGGACGTTATTCGAGGACTTGGAAGAAAAAATAAACAGCGAATTGGTGAGAGTGCCTGGTACTGCGATTTATTTGACCAGAAGCTTGCACGGTGTGCCTCAAGTGCTGTTGCACAACCTTGAACACAATCATGTCTTGCATGAGCAGATTATTGTGCTGACCATTGTTACCACGAACGAACCCTATGTTGACGAAGCACACCTGGTTAAAATCAGGGCCTTCGGTGAAAACCGGAACTTTTACCGGGTGAAACTTTATTACGGTTTCAAGCAAAACGCCGACGTACGCCGTGCCTTGGAATTATGCGTACAGGAAGGCCTGGATTTCAAACCCCAAAATGCATCCTTTTTCATCGGCAGCGAACAAGTATCTTTTCGTAATAAAAGCCCCATGCCGAAATGGCGCAGGGGCTTGTTCAGGTTTTTGTTCCACAATTCTTCCAGTGCGATTGAGTTTTTTAAAATACCTGTGGACCGGGTTGTGGAACTCGGAATTCGGATCGAGTTGTAACATAAAGAAAATAAATGCTACACGAAATAATCAACTGGTTAATCACAACCATCGGCGCGATGGGCTATACCGGCATTTTTTTGCTAATGGCGTTGGAAAGCTCTATAGTGCCCATTCCCAGTGAAATCTTCATGCCACCAGCCGGTTATCTGGTGCAGCAAGGGCAAATGAACATGGCTCTGGTCATACTCAGCGGCACGCTGGGCAGTTTGTTTGGCGCTTATCTGAATTATTTCGCTGCCCACCATTTGGGCAGACCATTTTTACTCAAGTACGGACGTTATGTATTGATAACTGAAGAACATTTCCGTCGTGTTGAAGATTATTTTGCCAGCCACGGCGAAATCTCTACGTTTATTGGCCGTATGTTACCCGTCATCCGCCACTTGGTTTCACTGCCCGCAGGATTAGCGGGTATGAACCACTTCAAATTTTCTGTTTACACATTGCTCGGCGCTTTCATCTGGGTCTCCATTCTGACTTGGATTGGCTATTTCCTGGGCCATAACGAAGCATTAATCATGCAATACTCTCATCAGGCAGTTATCGACGTAATAGCCGCCTGCGTTGTTTTGGTGATATCTTACATTTTCCTGCACCGCAGAAAAATTGCTCGTATGCAAATCGAAGAATAGAAGGGGAGACACGCCGCCTCCATGAATGAGCGCCAACTTAAGGTTACTGTTCCAGCGTTACGAAGGCTAATTTAACTATGCCCGCATGCTGTACTGTTGCCATCACTTCTGCGATTTTGGCATAAACCACAGTTTGATCTGCATATAAATGCACACCGATTTCCGGATTTTTTGCCAATTCGGCTTTTAAGGCGATTTCAAGGGCGGCTAAATCAGCAATTGGATTTTTGTTAATAGTAATTGCGCCTTGTGCGTCGATACCGACTTGCAAGGGTTGTGCATTGATATCTGCGGTCGTTTCGGCGGTTTTGGGTAACTTGACATGAACCGATTGCGTAAGAAGCGGCGCGGTAACCAATAAAATAATCACCAGCACCAGCATCACGTCCACTAATGGCGTGACGTTGATTTCGCTCATCGCATTTTCTTCTTCGGATTGAGGTTTAAACGCCATAAGTTATGCCTGCTCTTTTTTAGTGTCTAAAGCAACGGACAAGAAACTCGCGACAAAATTTTCCAAGCGTGTGCGTTGCACTTTCATGCGACGGAGAAAAAAATTATACGCCAAAACAGCGGGTACAGCGACAGCAATACCAATTGCCGTTGCGACTAGCGCATCACCAATCGGCCCGGCAACAACGTCTAAACTGGTCGAACCGCTTTCTGTAATATCGTGCATTGCGTTCATAATTCCCAGAACTGTTCCAAATAAACCGACAAATGGAGCAGTACTGCCGATACTTGCCAACAATGTTAAACCGCTTTCCATAGTATGCTGTTCTTGTTGCAATTGTACGCGCAAGGTTTGCTCCAACAATTCTGTTGGATCACCGCAGTGTTTGAGCGTTTTGCCCGCTGAAAGTTGATGTTCCTCAAGCCACGTTAAACCTTCATAAGCAAGCCGCGCTTGTGAGCCCTTGGCTAGTTCGGGCGGTAAGGTTTTGACTTGTTTTAAATCAGGCAACTTCCAAAACGCACTTTCAAAACGTTCATTGCTGCGACTGTTATTAAAAAATTGCCAGATTTTGAAAAAAATTAAGGTCCACGTCGTCACTGAAAAAACCAGCAACGTGTAAAGCGTAGCATCAATAATAAATTCGGGGGCAATATGAATGGGCATTAGATCATTATCCTTGTATAAATTTTTTAAAAAGTTATTGTTCGAGTTTAAATTGTAACTTTTGCACTGCGCGTTGCGGTACAGCGACACCGTTAACAATTTTTTCTTTAAATTTCCATTTGCTGATTGCAGTAATTGCGGCATCGTCAAAAATACTTTCAGGATCTGAACCTACGACGACCGCATTATCAACTGAACCATCAGTTTGAATGGTAAATTCGACTTTTACCCACCCCTCAATATGCCGGCTAGCCGCACGTGCAGGATATTTTGGTGGTACACGAACTAATGGCACAACACCTGACACGACAGTTTTGCTGTCATCGCGTCCATGTCCTGATGTTTCTGTGGTTTTAGCCGTAGCGCGTGAATTTGATGAAGCCGAAGGCGCGGCAGCGGGTGCAGGCGCAACAACAGGGGGGACAGGTTTAAAGGTTGGCACGGGCTCAAATTTCGGCACGGGTATAACTTCCTTTATTTCTGTCGGCTGCGGCTTAGGTACGGGCACGGGCTTTTTTACCACGACAGGTTTTTTAATCGGTTTAAGTGGTTTTACCACGGGTTTAGGTTTAATGGGTTCTTTTTTGGCAGGCGGTGGTGCAGGCGGCGGCTCCTTTGCCACTTGTTTTACAATCGGTTCAGGTTTTGGCAACATCACTACTTCCATAACGACGGGTGGTTTTTTATGTTCCGTTATTGGCGTGTTCAACAAAAACAATGCTAGGGTCATATGCAATACCACAACCACCATTAACAACAAACCCGCAACAAGACGCGATTTTTTCTGTTGTTCTAATGGATTAAAATTCGAGTAATTGAAATCAATAGTGTTTGATAAAGACATGAAAACGATGACTGTTTATAGTGTACTGTGTTGTCGTATATGAATTGCGATGATTATAACCAATTACCCAATAAATAGCCTGTTAGCTGAATTCCAGAGTCATTTGCGCTATAACACTTTCCGAATTCCCTGGCGAAAAAGGGGCGGATATTCTGTCTCAAAATATTTTTTTTGGAGGACTCACTAATACGGCATTTGACGATTTTGGGTGCTGGATATCGAAAAAAACTATCGGGGCCTGTTTTAGGCAATAGCTTAC
>Ga0105090_10000669_pt1 | contig 17459 bp, 16 predicted proteins | sample PPLLak3March2015_FD_79110 | JGI IMG/M metagenome (GOLD analysis project Ga0105090, IMG submission 79110) | Freshwater sediment microbial communities from Prairie Pothole Lake near Jamestown, North Dakota, USA - PPLs Lake P7 Core (1) Depth... | ecosystem: Environmental > Aquatic > Freshwater >... | reverse complement strand
TGCAGAACTCGGCGCGGTGGGTGTTGCCGGTCACATCGATGAGCAGGTTGCGCAGCACACGGTCGACCAGCCAGGGCGGGATGTAGCCGCCGACCGGCGGGATCTGGCGGAAGGCGATCTCCATTTCATAGAGCGAATCGTTCCTCGCCTCGTCGACACGGGGCGCCTGGCTGGTCGGGCCGATGAACAGGCCGGAGAACAGGTAGGACAGGCTGGGATGGTTGTGCCAGTAGGCGATCAGGCTGCGCAGCAGATCCGGGCGGCGGAGGAAGGGTGAATCGTTGGGCGTGGCGCCGCCGAGCACGAAGTGGTTGCCGCCGCCGGTGCCGGTGTGGCGGCCGTCGATCATGAACTTCTCGGTGGTCAGGCGCGAGAAACGGGCCGCCTCGTAGAGGTGCGTGGTCTGCTCGACCAACTGGTCCCAGCTCTTGGCCGGATGGACGTTGACCTCGATCACGCCGGGGTCGGGCGTCACGCGGAACTGCGTCAGGCGCGGGTCGGCCGGCGGCTCGTAGCCTTCGAGGATGACCGGCAGGTTCAACTCTTCCGCGGTCGCCTCGACAGCGGCGACGATTTCCAGGTAATCGTCGAGCGACTGCGTCGGCGGCATGAAGATGTAGAGCCTGCCGTCGCGCGGCTCGGCGCACATCGCCAGGCGGGCGATCCAGCCGGCTGACTCCTTGAAGCCGGGCTCGGTGTCGGGCGCCTTTTCCCACGGATGCCCCCTGCCTGCCGGCGCCGGCACAAGGACTGGCGCCTGTGCCGGCCAGCCGGCGACGCCCGCGCGCAGATCCGCATAACTGGCGAGCGGTGCGGTCGCCGTTTCGGCATCGGGTGGATTGACGTAGGGGAAGTCGCTCTCCGCCGTCCACGGCTGCGAGTCGAGCGGCACGCGATAGCCCATGGCCGAATCGCCGGGAAAGAGGTAGCAGCGCTCGGCGCGCAGGAACCACGGGCCGGTCTGCCACCGGTTGCGGACGTCCTTCATGATCGGCAGCACGTGACCGACCGTGTGCGTCAGCCCCTGGGCGAAGACCTTGGCCAGGCGCGCCCGCTCGAGCGGGTCGTCGACGCGCGCATCGAACGGGTCGACGTTGACCGGCAGCCGGCGCTCGCGCCACAGGTAGTAATAGACGTCCTCGAAGGCCGGGAAGACGTGTTCGGACGTGACGCCCAGGCGCTCGGCGACGCGCTTGAGGAAACGCCCGGCATGCTCGGCGGTGGCGCCGTAATCGACGCGCTCGCTGGCGTAGAGCGCCAGCGAATTCCAGATCGGCTCGCCGTCCTTGCGCCAGAAGCAGTTCAGCGACCAGCGCGGCAACTGTTCGCCGGGATACCACTTGCCTTGGCCGAAGTGCATCAGCCCGTGCGGGGCGTACTTGTCGCGCAGGCGGTGGAAGAGGTCGGCGGCGAACTGGCGCTTGGTCGGGCCGAGCGCGGCGGTGTTCCATTCGGCGCCATCCGGGTCGTCGACCGCGACGAAGGTCGGCTCGCCGCCCTGCGTCAGGCGCACGTCCATGGCGAGCAACTTGCTGTCGATCTCGTGGCCGAGCCCTTCGATCTCCAGCCATTGTTCGTCGCTGTAGGGCTTGGTGACGCGCGGCGCTTCCCAGATGCGGGTCACCTGCATCAGGTGCTCGAATTCGGTCTCGCACGCGTCGATGCCGCCGGTCACCGGCGCCGCCGAGCCGGGTTCCGGCGTGCACGCCAGCGGAATATGGCCTTCGCCGGCGAACAGGCCGGAGGTCGGGTCGAGCCCGACCCAGCCGGCGCCGGGCAGGTAAACCTCGGCCCAGGCGTGCAGGTCGGTGAAGTCCGCTTCCGGGCCCGACGGGCCGTCGAGCGACTTGACGTCCGCGGTCAACTGGATCAGGTAGCCGGAAACGAAACGCGCTGCCAGGCCGAGATGGCGCAGGATCTGCACCAGCAGCCAGGCCGTGTCGCGGCACGAGCCGGAACGCTTCGCCAGCGTTTCTTCCGGCGTCTGCACGCCCGGTTCCATCCGGATCGTGTAGCTGATGTCCGCGTGCAGGCGCGCGTTCAGCGCAACCAGAAAATCGACGTTGCGCATCTTCGTGCGGGGAATACCCGCCACGTAACGGTCGAACCGCTCGCCACCGTCCACCTTGTAGAGGTAGGGCGTCAGCTCGTGGCGCTGCCAGTCCTCGTACTCGAACGGGAAATTCTCGGCGTAAGGATCGAGGAAGAAGTCGAACGGATTGATGACCGACATTTCGGCCACCAGATCGACCTCGATGCTGAATTCGCGCGTCTTTTCCGGGAAGACCAGGCGGGCGAGGTAATTGCCCTGCGGATCCTGCTGCCAGTTGATGAAGTGCTTGTCCGGGCCGATCTTCAGCGCATAGGACAGGATGCGCGTGCGCGAATGCGGACAGGGGCGCAGACGGATGACCTGCGGGCCGAGGTTGATCAGGCGGTCGTAGCGGTAGCGGGTGAGGTGGTTGAGGGCAACGTGGATGGACACGGGTGGACTCCGGACAATGAATTTGTAATTCCGGAAGCAAGACGCGAACCAGCTGCCAGAGACTTGATTATCGGCACTTTTCTTTGTGGCGCCAAGCGGCCGGCGCCCGCACCGGTGCATGCCGCACCAATCCGGTGCGCGCCCGGACGGGCGGCGAACGCCTAACCGACGAACTTCGTGACATCCACCTCGTCGATCTGCTCCGGCTTCAGGTAGCGCTCGGCGTAGCGCTTGTAGATTCCGGAAGCCAGGAAGAGGTCGAAGAGCACCGGATCGATGTGCTTGTCCTTCTTGAAGAAGGAGAGGATCTTGACCGACTCGGACAGCGTCTTGCCCTTCTTGTACGGGCGGTCGGACGCGGTCAGCGCCTCGAAGATGTCGGCGATGGCCATGATCCGCGACGGGATCGACAGGCCTGCGGCATCCAGCTTGCGCGGATAGCCGGTGCCGATCATCGTCTCGTGGTGGGTGCCGGCGTACTCGGGCACACGCTTCAGGTGCTTCGGGAAGGGCATGCGGTCGAGCATGACGATGGTCTGGATGATGTGCTCGTTGATCTTGAAGCGCTCTTCCTCGGTCAGCGTGCCGCGGCTGATGCACAGGTTGTACAGTTCGCCGAAGTTGTAGAGGTTGTCGGGCACCTTGACCTGGAAGCCGAACTTCGGGTCGAGCGCCGTGTCGGCCAGGCGCGGCACGACGTGCCACGGCTTGTCACCGAGCAGCGGCTCGGCGGCCGGCAGCGCGGCGGCCGGCACATTCGCATAGCGGCGCAGTTCGTCGTCGCCGAGACCCTGGCGGTCGTCAAAATGGCGCACCCAGTTCTGCGCGGCGATGCGGCGCAGGCGCTCGACGCGCTCGGGCGCCATGAACTCGCCGCCGACGTTGCACTCGGCGACGAAGGCGAAGTCATCGAGCAGCTCGGCCTTGCGCACTTCCCAGGCGGCTTCCGCCGCGGCCGCCGGCTGGCCGCCGGCAAGCGCTTCGAGGCAGGCGATGCGGGCATCGCGCAGCAGCACCTCGAAGCGCGTGCGCACTTCGTGGATGCGGTTGTAGATGGTTTCCAGCTTGGTCGCCTTGTCGACCACGTACTCCGGCGTCGTCACTTTGCCGCAGTCGTGCAGCCAGGCGCCGATCCGGAACTCGCGCCACTCGTCGTCGGTCGCAAAGCGGAAGTCGGCGAGCGGGCCGCTGTCGACCTTGCACGCCTCCTCGGCGAGCATGATGGCCAGTTCCGGCACCCGCTCGCAGTGGCCGCCGGTATAGGCGCTCTTGGCGTCGATCGCGCCGGCGATGATGCGGATCAGGGAATCCACCAGCGCCTTCTGCGCTTCGAGCAAGTTGTGGTTTTCCAGCGCCACCGCCGACTGCGCCGCCAGCGCCTCGACGAAGCTGACCAGGTCGGCCGGGAACGGAATCACCTCGCCGGTCTGCGGATCGAGCGCGTTCATCAGTTGCAGCACACCGAGCACCTCGCCGGCGCGCGGCGACAGTGGCACGGTCAGCATCGACACGGTGCGGAAGCCGGATTTCTCGCTGAAGCGCTTGGTGCCGGTGAGGTCGAAGCGCGTCTCGCTGTAGACGTCGTCGATCCTGACCGTCTCGTTCTTGGTCGCCACGTAGCTGGAGACGAAATTGAGCATCGGCGCCCGCGTCTCGGCGTGGTAGAGCGGCACCTCGAAGTCGGGCAGCTTGTCGCCGAGCGTACGCATCGCGAAGCGCAGCGTTTCGCGCTCGGTCTTCAGGAACAGCGTGCCGGCGGCGCAGTTGGCGATCTCGCGGCCGCCGGCGAGGATGTGCTGGAGGAGCTTGTCGCGGTCCTGCTCGCGGGCGAGCAGCAGGCCGTTGTCGACCAGGCGCGCCAGCTTCTGCTGGGCGAGGTCGAGTTCCTCGGTGCGCTGCTTGATCGAGCGCTGCATGACCACCTGCGCGTCGCCGAGGGCGTTGAGCTCGTACAGAAAGGAGTCGAGGCGTTTCGGCTCGGTCGCGAAGTCGAGGCGCTTGATCGACTCCGAATTGCTGGCCAGCGCCGTCAGCGCGTTGACCACCCGGCGCGAGCCGAGCAGCGCCAGCGGCAGCAGGATGGCGAGGACGGTGAGCGAGACCAGCACGACGTCGCGCCGCGCCCGCTCGATCGGGCCGGCGAAGTCGGCGACCGGCGCCAGCGCGACGACCGTGAAGGCGCTCCCGCCGACCGGCCGCGACTGCTGGCGGACAACGACGATGTTTTCCGGGGCTTCCTTCAGCTTCGCCGCGATGATCCCGGCGTCCGGCGCGGCAGCCTTCAACGCCGCGAATGCCGGGTGCTGGATATCGGCCAGCGGCGTCAGCGGCGCGATGCTCATGCCGGCGAAGCCGCCGCGGCCGGAGAAGCCGATCACGCCCCCGCTTTCATCGAGCATGACGAGCGCACCGTTGGGGGTCAGTTCGAGGCTGGCAAGGAAGTTGTCGATGGCCGCCAGGCTGATGTCGCTGCCGAGCACCCCGGCCTTGTTCGCCAACGGCGCCGCCAGCGTCACGCCGAGTTCCTTGTTCGACGCGAAGACGTAGGGCGGCGCGACGAAGAGGCCGTCGTTGCGCAACGCGCCGGCGTACCACGGGCGGCCGGTCGGCGCGTAGGTCGACTCCACCTCGCGGCTGCCGACGGCCTGCCGCTTCTCGTCGAGGAAGCTCCAGTATTCGGTGCGCTTGCCGTCGTCGCCGCGCAGGCTGCGGCGGACCGCGAACCAGGTTTCCGGCGGCGCCTGCAGGGCCGCGACTACCTTGTCAGAGCGGCGCACGCCGATGAGCTGGACGAACTCGTCGTTCGCCAGCCCGAAGTAGTAGCCATAGGCGGTCGCGTTGGCGGCCACTGCGGCCATCATGGTCGGCACCAGATCCTTGCCGTTGATCCGCCCGTCGCGCAAGAACAATTCCGGTTCGCTGCCCGCCAGGGTGACCAGCGTGCCGGCAGTGCGTTCCATCAGGTTTCCGATCTCGATGGCGACCCGCTGCGAGACGAGTCCGAGACGCTCCTGCGCGTTCTGCTCGGCCATCGTATGGAACTTGCCGAACACCGTCACCAGGAAGGCGGTCGTCATGACCAGAACCATCGCCAGCGTGGTCGCCAGCACCCAGTGCTGGAACCGGAACTGGAAGCGCTTACCCATCGTCAATCTCTCCGTGGCGCCGGTCCGCACCCTTCGGCGGGCGCGCGGGCTGTCGTTGATTCGGCAAAACTGTGGACAATCGTATTAGCATGCCACCAAGCCCAGGCTGCGAACAACAGTCGCCGCCAAGATTTCCGCCCGGGAGACAGAAAAATGAGGAAAAAGGGGTCGTCGCTTTCCGGCCTGCTGCTGCCGGTCGTCGCCGTCGTCGCGCTGCTCGCGCTGCAACTGTTCGACCCGCTGCCGCTGCGCTCGCTGCGCAACAACGTCTTCGATCAGTACCAGCGCTGGCATCCGCGCGCTTACGAAGCGGCGCCGGTGCGCATCATCGACATCGACGACGAGAGCCTCGCCCGCCTCGGCCAGTGGCCGTGGCCGCGCACCCGCATCGCCGAACTGGTCGACCGGCTGAGCGCCAGCGGTGCCGCGGCGATCGCCTTCGACGTCATTTTCGCCGAGCCCGACCGCACCTCGCCGCAGGCCGCCGCCGGGCTGTGGGCCTTGCCGGCGCCGCTGGCGCAGGGGCTGCGCGCCTTGCCCGACCACGACGCGGTGCTCGCCGAGCATTTCGCCGCGGCCGACAACGTCGTCGTCGGCTTCGCACTCGAGCGCGGCAAAATCAGCGCCACCAACACGTCGACCGCAACCGCCCGGCCGCCGGCTCGCCCGGCCCGCTTCATTTTCGCCGGCGAGCCGCCGGGGCGCTGGCTGCACGAATTCTCCGGCGCCGTACCGTCGCTGCCCGGCCTGGAAAAAGCGGCCAAGGGCAACGGCGCCCTCACCTTCGTCCCCGACAACGACGGCGTCGTGCGCCGCGTACCGCTTGTCCTGGCGTTTGCCGGCGAGCCGGTGTCGACGCTGGTCAGCGAGGCGCTGCGCGTCGGCCAGGGAACGCCCAACATTATCCTGAAGACCGCCGGCGGCGGCATCGGCCTGGAAGAAATCCGCATCGGCGAGGCGACCATCCCGACCACGCCTAACGGCGAGATCTGGGTGCACTACAGCCTGCCGGTCGCCGAGCGCTACGTGCCGGCCTGGCGCGTCTTCGCCGGCGAGGTGCCGGCCGAAGCCATCGACGGCCACCTGCTGCTCGTCGGCAGTTCGGCGCAGGGGCTGATGGACCTGCGCTTCAGCCCGCTCGGCCGCGTCATACCCGGTGTCGAGGCGCATGCTCAGGGGCTCGAGCAGATCCTCACCGGCCACTACCTGCAGCGCCCCGGCTGGGCCCGCACCGTCGAGGCACTGGCAATGGCGCTCGGCGGCTTGCTGATCGGCGTCCTCGCGCTGCGCACACGCGCGCTGGTCGCTGCCGCCGCCACCGCCGTGCTGCTGGCGGCGCTGCTCGGCGGCGGCTGGTACGCCTTCGTCGACCACGGCCTGCTGCTCGACACGGCGACGCCGACGATCGGCCTGCTGCTTGTCTTCATGCTCACCAGCCTCTATCGCCACTTCGCCAGCGAACGCGAGCAGCGCTGGATCAAGAGTGCCTTCGCCCGCTACGTGTCACCCAACCGGGTCTCGCACCTGGTCGACAACCCCGACGACATGGAACTCGGCGGCCGCCGCCAGGAGTGCAGCTTCATCTTCACCGACCTCGCCGGCTTCACCAGCCTGATGGAGGGCATCGACCCGGGCGAGGCGGTGGCGCTGCTCAACGCCTACCTCGACCGCATGATCGGCATCGCCTTCCGTCACGAAGGCACGCTCGACCGCATCGTCGGCGACGCGGTCGCCATCATGTTCTCTGCCCCGGTCGAGCAGCCCGACCATCGCGCCCGCGCGCTGGCCTGCGCGCTCGATATGGACACCTACGCCGCCGCCTACTCGAAGGACTTGCAGGAAAAGGGTGTCGCCTTCGGCAAGACCCGCATCGGCATCCATTCCGGCGAGGTCATCGTCGGCAACTTCGGCGGCACCACGATCTTCGACTACCGCGCGCTCGGCGACCCGGTCAATACCGCTTCCCGTCTCGAAGCCGTCAACAAGCACCTCGGCACCCGCATCTGCGTCTCGCACGCGACGCTGTCCGGCTGCCCGGACGCCAAGGTACGCCCGGTCGGCCGCCTCGTGCTGAAGGGCAAGACCGAGGCGCTGCAGGTCTTCGAGCCACTGACCGAGGACCAGCAGGCGGCGCGCGCACCACTCGCCGACTACCAGGCCGCCTACGACGCAATGTGCGCCGGCGCGGCGGACACCCTCGCCCGCTTCGACGCGCTCGCCGCCGCCTATCCCGACGACCCGCTGGTCGCGCTGCACCGCCAGCGACTCGCCGCCGGCGAACAGGGCGACCGGATCGTCATGACCGAGAAATAACAAGGCAGCCCGCGGGCTGCCTGGCCCCGGCGCGGCGCCGGTTCAGCGCACCGACACCTCGACCCGGCGGTTCTTCGCCTCGGGGGTGTTGTCCGGCGTCTTGACCAGCAGGTTGCGCTTGCCGGCATCGGCGAAGATCCTCGGGATCAGCGCCTGCGCTTCCGGGGTCAGCCGGGTTCCGCCGTTCTCGAAGTAGAGCAGGTACTTGACCGGGATCTCGGGGCGGGCTGCCATCGCTGCACCGAAGTCCTTGTCGAGCTTCGCCTTGTCGACCGGCGCGGCATTTTTCGTGATTGCGGCGGGCATGGCCTACTCCTCGACCATGAGCAGGAACTGGGTACCGCGGACGCCGATCGTGCCGGTCGGCGCGGCGACCGTGACCGCATCCGGCTGCAGCTTGGCGATCACGCCCGAGACGTAGTTCACGCTGCCCTTGGTCATCTTGCTGCCGAGCTTGAGCTTGACCTGGGCCGGCGCGCAGGGGTAGGCGTCGACGGTCAGTTCGGTGTCGGGACCGAACGACATCACCGTCTCGTCCTTGAAGTCACGCCCATGCTGCGCGTGGCGCCCGTGCGCAGGGTGCTGCCCTCGAGCAGGGGCGTTCCCACCTCGGCCTTGACCTCCTTGCCGGCCGACGTCACCGAGGCCTCGCCGGCCACCGTCTTGACGAAGCCGATCGGCACATCGTCCGCCGTCGCGTTGGCCGATTCCGCCCCTTTCCAGCCGTCGACCGCAACCGGCGGACGTTTTCAGGCGGCTTCCGCCATCGGCACCAGGAAGTCGCGGCTGATGCCGTCGCCGAGCAGGTAGATGCGGTCCATGAAGTCGGTCAGCCACTCGTGCAGGCCGTGCGCCAGGATGTCCCCGATTCGCCCGTAGTGCAGGTGGGCATGCAGCAGGCCGGCCTGGCGCGTGGTCTCGCCCGACTGCCGGTTGGCGATCAGGTCGAGGGTCTTGATCACGCTGTTCATGCAGAAATGCAGCGAGCGCGGCATGTCCTTGTTGAGGATCAGCAGTTCGACAACGCGGTCGGGTGTGATGGCGTCGCGATAGACCTTGCGATAGACCTCGAAGCCTGATACCGAGCGCAGCAGCGCGCCCCACTCGTAGAAATCGGTTGCCCCCTCGTCGCCGTACGGGCGCAGCACATGGTACTTGACGTCGAGGATGCGCGCCGTGTTATCGGCCCGCTCGAGTACCGTACCGAGGCGGATGAAGTGATACGCCTCGTCCTGCAGCAAGGTGCCGAAAGTCGTTCCGCGCGACAGCGACGAGCGCATCTTGACCCACTCGAAGTAATCGCCGATGCCGGCGCCGTAGATCTGCTCGAAGCTCATGCCGCGCGCCTCGATCCACGTCGAGTTCATTGTTTCCCACATTTCGGTGGTGATCGTGCCGCGCACGGCATGCGCATTCTCACGCGCGAGGCGCAGGCAGTTCATGATCGAGTTCGGGTTGCCCGGGTCGCTGACCATGAAGCGCAACACGTTTTCGCCGTTGACTTCGACATGCCAGGTGGCGAAGGCTTCCTCCAGGCTGTTCAGCGCGATGATCGCCTTCCAGCTCTGGTTGGCGGCCTCCCGGGATTGCGGCACGAGCGACATCTGCCAGGTGACGTCGAGCAGGCGGGCGAGGTTTTCGGCGCGCTCGATGTATCGCGCCATCCAGAACAGGTGGTCGGCGGTGCGTGAGAGCATGGTCAGTCCTCCAGAACCCAGGTGTCCTTGGTGCCGCCGCCCTGCGACGAATTGACCACCAGCGAGCCTTGCGTCAGCGCGACGCGGGTCAGGCCGCCGGGCACCATGTTGACGCAGTCCCCCGACGACAGCACGAAGGGGCGCAGGTCGAGGTGGCGCGGCGCGATGCCTTCCTCGACGAAGGTCGGGCAGTTCGACAGCGCCAGCGTCGGCTGGGCGATGTAGCCGTCCGGCCGGGCGAGCAGCAACTGGCGGAAGTGCTCGATCTGTTCCCGCGTGGCCGCCGGGCCGACCAGCATGCCGTAGCCGCCGGCACCATGCACTTCCTTGACGACCAGTTCGGGCAGGTGGTCAAGGACGTACTTGAGGTCCTCCGGCTTGCGGCACATCCAGGTCGGCACATTGTTGAGCTTCGGTTCCTCGTCGAGGTAGAAGCGGATCATGTCCGGCACGTAGGGGTAGATCGACTTGTCGTCGGCGACGCCGGTGCCGATGGCGTTGGCCAGCGTCACGTTGCCCGCCTGGTAGGCCTTGAGGAGGCCGGGCACGCCGAGCGCCGAGTCGGCCCGGAAGGCGAGCGGATCGAGGAAGTCGTCGTCGATGCGGCGGTAGATGACGTCGATGCGTTGCGGGCCCTGCGTCGTCCGCATGTAGACGACCTCCTTGTCGACGAAGAGGTCGCGTCCCTCGACCAGTTCGACGCCCATCTGCTGGGCGAGGAAGGTGTGCTCGAAGTAGGCGCTGTTGTAGGCACCCGGCGTCAGCACGACGACGGTCGGGTTGGCGACACCCTTGGGCGCGACGGCACGCAGCTTTTCCAGCAGCATGTCCGGGTAGTGCTGGACCGGCGCCACCTTGTGCCAGGCGAACAGTTCCGGGAAAAGGCGCATCATCATCTTGCGGTCTTCGAGCATGTACGAGACGCCCGACGGCACGCGCAGGTTGTCTTCGAGCACGTAGAACTCGCCGGCGCCGGCGCGGACGATGTCGACGCCGGCGATGTGCGCATAAATGCCGCCCGGTACGTCCACGCCCTGCATCACCGGCCGGTACTGGGCGTTCTCCAGCACCTGCGCGGCCGGGACGATGCCGGCCTTGAGGATTTCCTGGTCGTGATAGACATCGTGCAGGAACAGGTTGAGCGCCCTGACCCGCTGGCGCAGGCCGGCCTGCAGCGCCTTCCATTCGGCCGCCGGGATGATGCGCGGGATGATGTCGAACGGGATCAGCCGCTCCTTGCCGGCTTCCTCGCCATAGACGGCGAAGGTGATGCCGACGCGGTGGAAGGCGAGGTCGGCTTCGGCCCGCTTGCGGGCGATGCGCTCGGGCGGCGTCGCCCGCAGCCATTCGTCGTAGCGCCAGTAATGGGGACGGATGCCGCCGTCGGTGTCGACCATTTCGTTGTAGAAGTTCATGTCGGACCGCTTGCTGAAGAAAGTTCTTCCCGGGACATCAGCAGTTTCCGTGCCACCGGAAAACGCCGCTCAGATCGGGCGATCGGAGGCCCGCCGCGAACAATGGCGCCCCAATACGGTGCGCGCCATTTCAGGATGGTGCATAAACAGAAAGCCCGTCGGATCGCTCCGGCGGGCTTTTCCTTCCGGGCTGCCGGAGCGATCAGGCGCGTTCGAAGATACAGGCGATACCCTGGCCACCGCCGATACACATCGTGACGAGGCAGTACTTGCCGCCGACACGCTCGAGCTCGTAGAGCGCCTTGGTGGCGATGAAGGCGCCGGAACAGCCGACCGGGTGGCCGAGGGCGATGGCGCCACCATTCGGGTTGGTCTTGACCGGATCGAGGCCGAGCCCCTTGTTGACCGCAATCGCCTGCGCCGCGAAGGCCTCGTTGGACTCGATGACGTCCATCTGGTCCAGCGTCAGGCCGGCACGCTTGAGCGCCAGCTTGGTCGCCGGGATCGGGCCTTCGCCCATGACGTCGTTGGGCACCCCGGCAACGGCATAGGAGACCAGGCGTGCGATTGCCTTGTGACCCGCGCTGGCCGCGGCATCGGCGGCAGCAAGCACGAAGAAGGCGGCGCCGTCGTTGATGCCGGAAGCGTTGCCGGCGGTCACCGTGCCATCCTTCTTGAAGGCCGGCCGCATCTTCGCGAGGGTTTCCATCGTGGTCGACGCCTTGACATGCTCGTCGGTGTCGACCACCACATCACCCTTCCTGGTCTGCTTGACGATAGGCACGATCTGCGACTTGAAACGGCCCTCGGCGATCGCCGCAGCCGCACGACGCTGCGATTCGCACGCCAGCGCGTCCTGCTCCTCACGGGAAATGTTCCATTTGACGGCCAGGTTCTCGGCCGTGATTCCCATGTGGCCGACGCCGAACGGGTCGGTCAGCGTGGCGACCATCATGTCGATGGCCTGGGTATCACCCATGCGGGCACCGGTACGAAGGGCCGGCATCATGTAGCTGCCGCGCGACATGACTTCGACACCACCGCCTACGCCATAGTCGCAATCGCCCAGCATGATCTGCTGGGCAGTAGTGACGATACCTTGCAGGCCGGAGGAGCAGAGGCGATTTACCGCCATCGCCACCGATTCCATCGGCAGGCCGGCCTGGATCGAGGCCACGCGGGCAACGTAGGCAAACCGGGAATCGGTCGGGATGCAGTTGCCGACGGTAATGTAATTGATGGCCTGGGGATCAACACCGGAGCGGGCCACGGATTCCTTCATCACGATGCCGGCCAGTTCGCTCGGCTCCATATCGGACAGGGAACCGCCGAAAGTACCGATGGCGGAACGGACTGCGCTCAGAACGACGACGTCTCTGCTCATGTAAAACCTCCTGACTAGAAAAGATCAGCCCGCCAGGCTGGCGAGCCACAACAAAAACAGCAACAGCAGCCACAGCACCGTGGCCCGCCAGACGAGCCCGACGCCGCTCTGCATGAAATCGACGTCGGGGGGATCGCCGAGCCCGAGTTCGGCATGCTCCGCGACCTCGACATCCTCGGCCAGCGGCCGGCCGAGTTGTACGCCCAACGCACCGGCGCCACTGGCGAGCACGATGCCGAGACTGCTATCCGCCCACTCGGCGCCTTGTGTGCGCCAGCAGTAAACCGCATCCTCGAAATTGCCGACGATCGCGAAAACCGACGCTGTCGCCCGAGATGGCAACCACTCGATGATACCCAAAACCCGCCGGGAAAACGCGGAGAAATCAGTCTCCTCGCCAGTATTTTTTGCCGCCCAGCGCAGGCCGATCACCGTCGCCATGCGGTAAAGGACCGCGCCGCACGGACCGGGCAGCAGGATGAACCAGAGCAGCACCGCGAAGACGTGGCGATGCGAGGCCGCCAGCGCCGCCTCGATCGACAGCCGGGCGATCTCCTGTGCGCCGAGCCCGTCGGCCGCCCGCCCCTGCCACTCGCCGAGCAGTTGCCGCGCACGCGGCAGGTCGTCGAGGCGCAGCGCTTCCTGGATTTCGGTGAAATGGTGGCTGAACTGGCGGAAACCCATCGTCAGGTAGAGGACGCCGACGTTGAGCAGCCAGGCCAGGATCGGGCTGAGCGAATGGAGGAAAGCGTACAGCGCCCAGACCAGGGCCACCGGCAGGAAGACCGCGAGGCCCCAGGCGACCGCACCGTGCGTGGCTTCGCCGGCATTGCAGCGCGCCTCGACGAGATCGCCCCAGGCAGCGAGCGGCGCTTCCACCACGCGGCGGTAATCCAGCGGCTGCAACTGCTCGATGAGAAAGACTGCGATCAGCGAAAGAAGGCTCATGTCGGGCCGCTGCCTCGGGCTTGAACGCGCCGTGTCCGGCAGTCATGGGGAATGCGGGAACGGAACGATACCACAGGCTCAGCCACCATTGCCGCGCAGCCGCTCGCTCAGCGCACGGATCATGCCGGCCGTCGCGCCCCAGATGAAATAGTCGCCATAGGGCATGGCGTAGAAATGGTGCAGGGCACCGCGGTAATGCAGCGAATGACGCTTGTGGTTGGCCGGATCGAGGAGGAAGGCGAGCGGCACCTCGAAGGCTTCGGCGACCTCGAATGGGTCGACCGCCAGTTCGAACGGTGGCCGCACCAGCGCGACCACCGGTGTCACCGCGAAGCCCGTGCTGGTCAGGTATTCGGGCAGGAAGCCGAGCACCTCGACATGCTCGCGGCCAAGGCCGATTTCTTCTTCGGTCTCGCGCAGCGCGGTGTGCACCGGCGACGGATCGTCCGCCTCGACCCGCCCGCCGGGGAAGCTGACCTGCCCGGCATGGTCACGCAGGTGCGCAGTGCGCTGGGTGAACAAAACAGTATGCCCATCGTCGCGCTCGACGATGGGGAAGAGCACCGCGGCCGGGGCCAGCACCTGGTCGCCACTGCCCTGCTCCCGCACGGGCTCGCCATGCGCCGGTTCACGCAACAGGCTCGCGCGCAGGCGATCTATGTCGATGAAACTCATGCGCCGGCGGCGTCGTCCTCGATTTCGGCATGCACCGACGCCAGCGCGTCCTGCAGGGTTTCCTCGCCGAGCCGGTTGAGCGTGGTGGCGACCATGTCGGCGGCGCCGACGGCAGCAACCGGCAATTGCTGGCTGTCGAGGCTGGCGATCAGCGCGGCCGAGGCGCCGACGACGTGCAGCAGATCCTGCCGCTCGCCCATCAGCATCTCCAGCTCGCGCCGCAACATGGCGATTTCCTGGTCACGGTGGGGCATTTGTCTCTCCTAGTAGCGCTTCTTGAGTGTCAGCGTGCTGCCGTCGCGCTGCATGTCCATGCGGTTCAGGAAGCTCATGCCGAGCAGCGCCATCGGCAGGTCGTTCTGGTGGATCAGCGCATCGACGTTGTTCAGCGTGATATCGCCGATGCGCACGGTATCGAGCTGGACCTTGGTCACCATCGCCTGGCCGTTGGCGGTGTTGGTCATGGCGCGCACGCCGCGCGCGGGATCGAGCCCCATGCGGCGCGCGTCGGCGGCGCCGAGCGAGATCATCGTCGCGCCGGTATCGACGAGAAAACGCACCGACACCCCGTTGACCGTACCCGTTGCGTAGAAATGCCCCTGCCCGTCGGCGTTGAGGACGATCTTGCCCGACCCGTCGACGGACGGAACGCCGATGGCATGCTGGCCGACGCGCAGCGGACGCGCCTTGCCGCCGACCTCGACCACCACCCGGTCACCCTGGACAGAAATCAGCTTGACGCCGCCCAGCGACTCGCCGACCCGGACCGCCTGCGGCTCGCCGCCGTCGATCATCAGCATCGCCTTGCCGCCCATGACGCCGGCCAAGCCGACATCGACCGCCAGCGCCGCAAGCGGCAGCAGGCACAGCGCGGCGAACGACATACAATGGCGAGCCATCGCCCTGCCCCTGCCGCCCGCCATGAAACCCGTTGCCATCTTTCGCCACGCTCCTGTTGAAGGTCCGGCCTATTTTGCCATATTCCTCGAGCGCCACGGAATTCCCTGGCGCCTGGTCGCCATCGACGAAGGCGAGGCGGTGCCGGCAACCGCCGAGGAATTCTCCGGCCTCTGCTTCATGGGCGGCCCGATGAGCGTCAACGATCCGCTGCCGTGGATCGAACCCGCCTGCGCGCTGATTCGCGATGCCACCGTGCGCGCGCTGCCGGTGATCGGCCACTGCCTCGGCGGCCAGTTGCTGGCGAAGGCGCTGGGCGCCGCGGTGACGCGCAACCCGGTCAAGGAAATCGGCTGGGGCGCGGTGCACGGCGAGAACCACGCCGTCGCCCGCCACTGGCTCGGCGAGCACGCCGGGCAGAGCACCGTCGTCTTCCACTGGCACGGCGAGACCTTCGCCCTCCCGCCCGGCGCCAGCCGCCTGTTCGCCAGCCGCCACTGCGCCAACCAGATGTTCGCGCTCGGCCCGCACCTGGCGATGCAGTGCCACGTCGAGATGACGCCGGAGATGATCGCTGCCTGGTGCGGCGAATGGGGCGACGAGGTTGCCGCCATCGCCGACCGGCCGGCCGTGCAGGCACCGGACGCGATACTGGGCGAAACCGCCGGCCACCTCCCGGCGATGCGGCGGCTGGCCGACCAGATCTATTCGGTCTGGAGCACCGGTCTCAGGCGCTGAAAATGGGAACCGGGGCCGACGCCCCGGTTTTTGCCCGTTTTCGGCAGTCGACCGCAACCGCGCTGTCAGTCGCGGAAATTGCCGGCGCGGATCGGGAAGTCGTCGATTTCCTTGCGGATCAGCGCGATGCACGCCTGCAGGTCGTCGCGCTTGGCCCCCTGGACGCGCACCGCATCCCCCTGGATCGACGCCTGTACCTTGATCTTCGAATCCTTGACGATCCTGACGACCTTCTTGGCCAACTCGCTGTCGATGCCGAGCCTGATCTTCAGATCCTGCCTGACCTTGTTGCCGGAGACCTTCTGCACCGGCTGCTGGTCGAGGCGCTTGGTGCTCTCGGTTTCCTTCTTTTCCATCGCCGGAAACAGCAGGTCGCGGATCTGGTCGAGTTGGAAGTCCGAATCGCCCCACAGCGAGATGATCTTGTCCTTCTCGTTCAGCTCGACCTTGCCCGACGTCCCCTTGAAGTCGTAGCGGTTGTCGATCTGGCGGGCGGTGACGTCGACCGCGTTCTTCAGCGCCTCCATGTCGGCCTCGGAGGTGAAATCAAATGACGGCATGCGAAGTGCTCCTGAAAGTTCCTTCTCCGCTCAAGCGAAGTGGCAGACGTAGTGGTACGGCTCGTCGCAGGCGATCTCGAAGCTCGAATCGCCCGGCACGGCGAAGGACTCGCCTTCGCCCCAGGCCTTCCATTCGTTCTCGCCCCTGAGCCGGACGCGGCAGGTACCGCCGACGCCTTCCATCACTTCCGGCGCGCCGGTGTTGAAGGTCAGGCTGGACGGCAGGATCACGCCGACCGTCTTATTCGAGCCATCGGCGAGCATGACGGTGTGGCTGACGCACTTGCCGTCGAAATAGATATTGGCCTTCTTGACCACCGAAACCTTGTCGAATTGCGCCATCTAGATCCCCCAGATTTTTTGGATGATTGCCTTGGCGATGAAGCCGACCATGCCGAAGGCGAGCACGAAAAAGAGAATGAATGTCCCCGTCTTGCCGGCCTTCGACTTCCAGGCGATCTCGCCGATGATGAACAGCATGAACACGATGAAGGCGCCGACACCCCAGGTTGCGCCGAAGTCGGCGATCTGTTCCTCGGTGAGACCGAAAAGGGTGCCGCCCTCCATCGCTTAGTCCTTCTTCCTGCCTGCCGGCTTCCCTGCCGCAGCCGCCGCTTTCGCGCCCGGCTTCGCCTTCTTGCGCTCGGCGAGGTTGGCGGCGATGCGCATGCGCAGCGCGTTGAGCTTGATGAAACCGCCCGCGTCCTTCTGGTCGTAGGCGCCGGCGTCGTCCTCGAAGGTGGCGATGGTCGAGTCGAACAGCGAATCGGTCTTCGAATCGCGGCCGACGACGATGACGTTGCCCTTGTACAGCTTGAGGCGCACGCTGCCGTTGACGTTCTCCTGGGTGTGGTCGATCAGCACCTGCAGCGCACTGCGCTCCGGGCTCCACCAGTAGCCGTTGTAGACCAGGCTGGCATAGCGCGGCATCAGGTCGTCCTTCAGGTGGGCGACCTCGCGATCGAGGCAGACCGACTCGATGGCGCGGTGGGCGCGCAGCAGGATGGTGCCGCCCGGCGTCTCGTAGCAGCCGCGCGACTTCATGCCGACGTAACGGTTCTCGACCAGGTCGAGACGACCGATGCCGTGCTTGCCGCCGAGCTCGTTCAGCGTGCCCAGGATTTCGTGCGCCTTCATCTTCTTGCCGTTGATCGCGACGACGTCGCCCCTGACGAAATCGAGGTCGAGGTACGCGGCCTTG
>Ga0105090_10000668_pt1 | contig 17466 bp, 17 predicted proteins | sample PPLLak3March2015_FD_79110 | JGI IMG/M metagenome (GOLD analysis project Ga0105090, IMG submission 79110) | Freshwater sediment microbial communities from Prairie Pothole Lake near Jamestown, North Dakota, USA - PPLs Lake P7 Core (1) Depth... | ecosystem: Environmental > Aquatic > Freshwater >... | reverse complement strand
CGACGGCCGTCCGGAAGCGGGGCGACAGCACGACGGGCGAAGGCAAACTGGACTGACCAGTCTACCAGCCCGCCGCCGGATCAGGCTTTCGGCGCGCGCTTGTTGGGGATGTTCGGACGGCGCGCGACGAGCATCAGCGCGCCGAGCAGCACGAGCAGCGCGGGGATCAGCACGCGCCACGACGCGTCGTGGAACTCGTGCGCCCACCACGCGATGCCGGCGGCGATCAGGAACGGGCCGATGACGACCGACGACTTGGTGATGCCGTCGAAGACCATCACCGCCACGCCGGCCGCGACGAGCGCGATGGCGACGATGAGGTCAAAGTCGGGGAAGAGCCGGAAGTACCAGGCGATTCCGAGGAAGCCGAGCACGATCAGCGTGATGGGGAGTCCGGCGTCGCGCATCGGTCTTCGTTCCGGTGACAGTCCGCGCCGGGCGCGGCGGGAGATGGAGCGGGTGAAGGGAATCGAACCCTCGTATGCAGCTTGGGAAGCTGCCGTTCTGCCATTGAACTACACCCGCGGGGCGGCGACGATTCTACACCGGCGCCGTCGGCAGGTCGGCGTCTGCGCCCTGCGCCGACAGCGCGTAGACGGCCAGCGGCGCCTGCCTGCCGCGCACCTCGATCTGGTGCGCGTTGGCGTGCACCAGATCGAGCCCGGCGCCCGCGGCGACGACTTCGGAGAGCACCACGCGCGCGCTGTAGCTCTTGGTCAGCTCCTGGAGGCGCGCGGCGATATTCACCGTGTCGCCGACGGCGGAGACCGTGCGTGTCTCGCGCCACCCGACCTCGGCAACCACGGCCGCCCCGGCGTGGAGCCCGACGCCGAAGTCGAGCGTGTGCGCGAATTGCCGCCGCATGCGCTGGTTGACCTCGCGCATGCGCTCGTCGATGCCGCGCACCGCCGCGAGCGCCTGCCGGCACGCTTCGCCTGGCTCGACCTCGAGGCCGAAGATCGCCATCACGCTGTCGCCGACGAACTGGTTGGGCAGGCCGCCGGCGGCGACGACAGCATCGCCCACTGCGGCGTAGAACGCGTTCTGCACATAGACGAGGTCGAACGGCAGCTGGCGCTCGGCCAGCCCCGTCCAGCGGCGCAGGTCGGTGAACAGCACGACGATCTCGCGCTCGACGCTGCGGCGTCCGCCGGGCGACGGCGTGCCGTCGATCGCGAACACCGGCCACACCGCGAGGTCGTGCGTCGGCCGCAACTGGCAGGCAAGCCGCACGTCGGGCGGCGCCTTGATGCTTGCCAGCGTGGCGGCCTCGTCGGCGTTCGGCGGCGGCAGCCCGGTGTGCGGCGCGACGCGCACGCGGCAGGTCGAGCAGCGGCCGCGCCCGCCGCACAGCGAAAGATGGGGGATGTGGTGCGCGCGGCTGGTCTCGAGCACCGTGTGGCCGCGCGGCACGCGCACCTCGCGGTCCGGGTAGCGCAACGTAATCGCTCTCCGCTTGCTTGCCTCGACGAGGCGGCGCCCCAGCCGCGCGGCGAGCACGCCGCCGAGCAAGGCGAGGTAGCCCCACCCCCAGTTCTCGCGCGAGTCCGCCAGCCGCGCGCGCGCGGCGGCGTCCAGCTCGGCGGCATAGCCGGCCTGCGCGGTGACGGAGTCCGGCTCGTCGGCGCGCAGCTCGAGCTCGCGCGCCATCGACAGGAAGCCCAGCATGCCGAGGATCGGCACGAAGCAAGCGATGACCAACAGCGCGTGCGACCAGCGCGCGAACCAGGCGCGGTGGCGCAGCCACAGCGTGACGCCGATCATCGCATGGCCCCACACGACGGTGACGAGCGCCAGTTGCCGCCACTCGAGATCGTTGACCAGCAGCTGCCACACGATGCGCTCGTATTCGGGGCTGGCGCCGGCCGTCGCAGCGATGCGCGTGCCGAACACGTGGCCGATCAGCAGCCACGGGACGGTGAAGCCGAGCGCGTAGCGCAGCGCCTCGACCCAGGGCATGCGCAGCGTGCGCCGCTCGTAGAGCGCGACGAAGGCGAGCGCGACGTGGATCGCGGCGGCGCCGTAGAGCGCAACGGTGCCGGGCGCGCTGAACCAGACGGCCACCGCGACGCGCAGCATCGCCTCGGCGGCGCGAAACGAGTGCAGGCCGAGCGCGTGGTTGACGAGGTGCGTCGCGGCGTACCCCAGCAGCACCAGCCCGGAGGCGAGCCGCAGGCTGCGGCGCGAAAGAATGCGGGGCCGGCGTGGGCGCGGCAGCGCGGGGGCGGTCACGGTCCGGGCATCAGATCAGAACACCAGCGCCGCGATGAACAGTCCGACCATCGTGAACGCGATCGCGACCTTGACCGCCGTGCCGAGCAGCAGACCGAGCCACGTCGCCACGCCCACGCGGCCGGCGTGCGCGACGTCGCGACGGGCCACGTACTCGCCGATCGCCGCGCCGGCCAGGGGCAGGAAGACGAGGCCCACGAGGCCCGTGAACACGCCGGCGACGGTGCCGAGTGCCGCGCCGACGATCGCCAGCTTGCTCGCGCCGGCCTTCTTCGCGCCCAGCGCCGCGGCGACGTAATCGGTGACGAACGCGATCGCCGTCAGCGCGGCCGCCACGCCGACGACCCAGCCTGAAATGCGCTGGAAGCCGTCGATCCACGCAGCGAGCGCGATGCCGCCGAGGATGAACACGGTGCCGGGCAGCGCCGGCAGCACGGTGCCGACGACGCCGACGATGATCATCGCCACCGCCACGACCCACAGCAACACGTCCATGCCGAATCCCCCCGCGCGCGACCCGCTGCGCATCATACCCAACGGCAGCCGGGCGCCCGCTTGTGGCACCATCGCCGCCATGGCGCAGCGCATCCCCAACGTCGTCACGATCGCCGGCGTCGATCCTTCCGGCGGGGCCGGCATCCTCGCCGACGTGAAGGCGATGAGCGCGAACGGCGCGTACGCCTGCGCCGTCGTGGCCGCGCTCACCGCGCAGAACACCGTGGGCGTGGACAGCATCTTCCCCGTGCCGCCCGATTTCGTCGCGCGGCAGATCGACACGCTGTTCGACGACGTGCGCATCGATGCGGCGAAGATCGGCATGGTCGGCCAGGCCAGCGTGATCTTCGCGGTCGCCGACCGGATGGCGCACTGGCGGCCAGCGCACCTCGTGCTCGACCCGGTGATGATCGCGAAGAGCGGGCACGGGCTGCTCGAGCGCGCCGCGGTGGGCGCGCTGCGCGAATCGCTGCTGCCGCTCGCGACGATGATCACGCCGAACCTGCCCGAGGCCGGCGTGCTGCTGGAGTCGGCCGCGCCGCAGGACCTGAAGGCGATGCGCCGGGCGGCCGAGCGACTGCGCAATGCGATGACGCACGACGGCGAGCGCTGGGTGTTCCTGAAAGGCGGGCACCTGCCCGTTGGCGACGCGATCGACGTGCTGCACGACGGCGACCGCATGATCGAGTTGTCCGCGCCGCGCATCGAGACGAAGAACACGCACGGCACCGGCTGCACGCTGTCGGCGGCGCTTGCCGCACTCCTGCCGCAGTCGCCCGACGTGCCGACCGCAGCGCGGCGCGCGAAGGACTACCTCGGCAAGGCCATCGCGGCGGCGGACCGGCTCGAGGTCGGCAAGGGCCACGGGCCGACCCACCACTTCCACGCCTGGTGGTGAAAGCAACCCACCTCACCCCCAGCCCCTCTCCCACCTGACGGCGGGCGAGGGGAGTGACGCTGAGGCATCGCGGCGTTCTTCGCCCGGCGCCAACGGGGAGAGCACGCGGCGGTGGGCGAAATTGGGCTCAGTTGAATCTCCTGTACTTCGGAGATTCCACTCTGACCCCAATTTCGCTGCCTGCCCTCACTGCCGGACGGCCCGCAGCGCCGCCGTGCCGGCGGCGAACAGCAGCGCAGCCAGCAACGCGATCGACGCCGGGCCGAGGACCGGCACTGCCGTCAAGGTCTCGGCGTCCGGAGGCAGCGCGGCGAGATCAAGACGGAGGTTGTCGACTTGCACCCTGGCCCGGTAGAACCCCGAAGACGCCGCGAACCCGAATCGGGTAGGCACGCCGCCATCCAGCAGCGGTCGCGGCGGAGCGCCGGGCGTGATCGACTGAAAGGCCGCCGGATCTAGCACGCCAGCGAAAGTCATCCGCGTGAATGCGGAGGGCTGCGACGTTGGGAAAAGCCCGAGCAGGTAAAGCGCGCCCGCCTGCTCCGCGACCACGTGGAGGCCGGGGGGGCGCGTAGGCGTCAGCAGGGCGTACGCAACGTCGACGGTGACCGCGAAGGCCGTGCCGGCCAGCGCCGTCGTGGTCACGAAGTCCGGATTGACCGCGACGGCGTAGGCGCCCCCGGTGCCCAGATAGCGCGTTTCAAACGTCAGGTGGGCCCCCGGATGGCCGCCGGCGGCTTCGCGCCGAGCCACGGCGTCGTGCGGCAGCGCCGACGGCGGCTCGAAGTGCGCGCTGAACGTCCAGGACGCAAAGTCCCCGTCCGCGAACGCGAGCCCGGCGCGCGCATCGGGCGCTGGGAAGAGCGCCACGGCGATGACAAGCAGGAACGCGCGACCCATCAGGTCCCCTCCCGCACGATCGGTCAAAGTTGGATCCTGCCACGCGCGACCGCCCTGCGCTAGCTTGCGCACCTTCCCAAGCAGCAGCGGATCGCGTACCCTCGCAGCCGAACGCTAGGGGTCCCGGTGGTGTACGCCCGCCGGGTGAGACAGTCCCTTGGAACCTGATCCGGGTAATGCCGGCGAAGGGAAGCGTTTCGCACGCTCCTCCGCCCGCCTTGCCCTCGTGGAGGAAGCCATGAACGCCAAGGACGAGTTCTTCGCGCGCGACGCGCACGTCGACGCCGCTGCCGTCAATCCGCTGCCGCGTTCACGCAAGGTCTACGTGACCGGCTCCCGCGCGGACTTGCGCGTGCCGATGCGCGAGATCGAGCAATCGGAGACGCCCGCGTCCCTCGGCGCAGAGCGCAATCCGCCGATCACGGTCTACGACACGTCGGGCCCCTACACGGACCCGCAGGCGCGCATCGACATCCGCAAGGGCCTGGAGCCGCTCCGCGCGAAGTGGATCGCCGAGCGCGGCGACACGGTCGAACTCGAGGGCCCGACGTCGGGCTACGGTCGCGAACGGCTCGCCGATGGCGCGCTGGCCGGCCTGCGCTTCGACCTCCGGCGCGCACCGCGCCGGGCGAAGGAGGGCGCGAACGTCTCGCAGATGCACTACGCGCGACGCGGCATCGTGACACCCGAGATGGAGTTCGTCGCCATCCGCGAGAACCTGCGGCGCGAGGCGATGCTGGCCGCGCTCCCGGCCGCCGTGACGCGACAGCATCCCGGGGAGACGTTCGGCGCGGCGGTTCCCGCCATCATCACCCCCGAGTTCGTCCGCGACGAGATCGCGCGCGGCCGCGCGATCCTCCCCTGCAACGTCAACCACCCGGAGAGCGAGCCGATGATCATCGGCCGCAACTTTCTGGTGAAGATCAACGCCAACATCGGCAACTCGGCCGTTTCCTCGTCGATCGGCGAGGAGGTGGAGAAGATGACGTGGGCGACGCGCTGGGGCGCCGACACGGTGATGGACCTGTCGACCGGGAAGAACATCCACGAGACGCGCGAGTGGATCGTGCGCAATGCGCCGGTCCCGATCGGCACGGTGCCGATCTACCAGGCGCTGGAGAAGGTCGACGGCAAGGCCGAGGATCTCACCTGGGAAATCTTCCGCGACACGCTGATCGAGCAGGCCGAGCAGGGCGTGGACTACTTCACGATCCACGCCGGCGTGCTGCTGCGCTACATCCCGATGACCGCGAAACGCATGACCGGCATCGTGTCGCGCGGCGGCTCGATCATGGCGAAGTGGTGCCTCGCGCACCACAAGGAGAGCTTTCTCTACACGCGCTTCGAGGACATCTGCGCGATCATGAAGGCCTACGACGTCGCCTTCTCGCTCGGCGACGGGCTGCGCCCCGGCTCGATCCACGACGCCAACGACGAGGCGCAGATGGCCGAGCTCGCCACGCTGGGCGAGCTGACGCAGATCGCGTGGAAGCACGACGTGCAGGTGATGATCGAGGGGCCGGGCCACGTGCCGATGCACCTCATCAAGCACAACATGGACGAGCAGTTGAGGCTCTGCGGCGAGGCGCCGTTCTACACGCTCGGGCCGCTGACCACCGACATCGCGCCGGGCTACGACCACATCACCAGCGCGATCGGCGCGGCGATGATCGGCTGGTACGGCACGGCGATGCTCTGCTACGTGACGCCGAAGGAGCACCTGGGCTTGCCGAACAAGGCCGACGTCAAGGACGGCATCATCACCTACAAGCTCGCCGCGCACGCGGCCGACCTCGCCAAGGGGCACCCGGGCGCGCAGGTGCGCGACAACGCGCTCTCCAAGGCGCGCTTCGAGTTCCGCTGGGAGGACCAGTTCAATCTCGGCCTCGATCCCGACAAGGCGCGCGAGTTCCACGACGAGACGCTGCCGCAGCACGGCGCCAAGCTCGCGCATTTCTGCTCGATGTGCGGGCCGCACTTCTGCTCGATGAAGATCACGCAGGACGTGCGCGACTATGCCGCGAAGCAGGGGCTCGCCGAGAGCGAGGCGCTGGCGAAGGGGATGGAGGCGAAGGCGGTCGAGTTCGTGAAGGCGGGGGCGGAGGTCTATCGCAAGGCGTGACGAGCCGCGTCCGGCAGCTCGCCCGTCCGGACGCGCGCCCCCCGCATGCCGAGCGGCGTGCTCGGAGGTTGCGAGGCGCCTGCCGACGTTACCGAAAATCGGGAAGAGCGCAGTCCGAAACGGCCCGGCGCGCGAAGCTTCGTCGCGCGCATCCGTCCAGTGCCAGCGTGCTGTCCCGCAAGGTTCGAGCATCCATGGGAACGATGAGCATCGGCCGTCGGGCAAGGGGCGGCCGCGAACTTCGTTTCAGGCAGACGGGGCGAGGACCAGGCGAAACCAAGGGCTGACCCAGGGATCGGCCCCACGCGCTGACAGCCGTACGGGCGGATTCATGCCGAATTGACGTGAGTCATCCGGTGGCGACGCCTTCCGCGCGAACATTGCTCGTGATGCAAGCGCCCTCGACACCTTCGCGCGTCGACCCTTTCCTCGACCAGGTGCTCGCTCGCCACGGCGCAGATCCCTTTGCGCTGGTGCAGATCCTGCGCGACGCGCAGGTCCGCCACGGCTGGCTGCCTCCCGCGGCGATCACCTATCTCGCCTCGCGCCTGGGCATGCCGAGGGCGCACGTCGAGGGCGTGGCGGGCTTCTACGCGTTCCTGTACACAGAGCCGGCCGGTCGCTACCGCGTGCTCTTCGCCGACAACATCGTCGAGCGGCTGGCGGGCAGCGAGGCACTGCTGGAGAGGCTCTGCTCGAGCCTGTGGATCGAGCGGGGCAAGCTCTCCGAGGATGGCCTGGTGTCGGTGGACACGACCTCGTGCATCGGCATGAGCGACCAGCCGCCGTCGCTGCTGGTGAACGCTCGCGCGATCGCCCGGTTGACGGCAGAGCGCATCGACGAGATCGCCGAGCTGATCCGCGAGCAGGTCCCGCTCGACGCCTGGCCCGCGCCGCTGTTCGCGATCGACGACAACCTCCGCCGCGAGGATGCGCTGCTGCAATCGCGGCTCGAACCCGGCGAGGCGCTGCGCGCGTCGATCGCTCGCGGCCAGGAACAGCCGCTCGAGCGCGCCGGCAACGAACGCTCGTGGCGGGAGCTGCTTCCGGCCCTGCCGCAGGGCCCGGCGCTCACGCTCGAGGAGATCAAGCGCTCGAACCTGCGCGGGCGCGGTGGCGCCGGCTTCCTGACCGGCCTCAAGTGGGAAGCGTGCCGCACGGCGAACGGTCCGCTTCGGCACGTCGTGTGCAATGCCGACGAAGGCGAACCGGGAACGTTCAAGGACCGCGTGCTGCTCGCGCGACATGCCGATCTCGCGATCGAAGGCATGACCGTCTGCGCCTACGTGATCGGCGCCTCCAGCGGCTTCCTCTACCTGCGCGGGGAGTACGAATACCTGCTCGATTCGCTGCAGGCAACGCTCGCGCGCCGCCGTGCCATGGGGCTGCTCGGGCGCGGCATCGTCGGCGTGGCCGGCTTCGACTTCGACATCGCCATCCATGTCGGCGCCGGCGCCTACGTATGCGGCGAGGAGTCGGCGCTGATCGAGTCGCTGGAAGGCCAGCGCGGCATCCCGCGCAACCGGCCGCCATACCCGGTCACGCACGGTTATCGCCAGCAGCCGACCGTCGTCAACAACGTCGAGACATTCTGCGCCGCGGCGCTGATAGCAAGGCACGGCGGCGATTGGTACCGGGCGTTGGGGACGGCAAAGTCCGCGGGCACGAAGGTCCTCTCCGTGTCCGGCGACTGCGCGCGACCGGGCATCTACGAGTACCCGTTCGGCGTCACCGTGCGGCAAGTGCTGGAGGATTGCGGCGCGGCGAATCCCCAGGCAGTGCAGGTCTCGGGGCCGTCGGGCACCTGCATCGGCGACGCCGAGTTCGACCGGCGCCTGGGTTTCGAGGACCTGCCGACCGCCGGCGCGTTCACGGTGTTCGACGCCACGCGCGACATGTTCGAGGTGGCGCGCAACTTCGCGCACTTCTTCGCCCACGAGAGCTGCGGCTTCTGCACCCCATGCCGCGTGGGGACGACGCTCGTGTGCAACGCGATGGACAAGCTCGCGGACCAGAAAGGTTCACTGCACGACCTCGCGCGCATCGAACGGCTGAACCGGCTGTTGCAGGCCTCCTCGCACTGCGGGCTGGGGCACACCGCGTGCAACCCGGTCGTCGACACACTGCGGCAGTTCCGGCCGACCTACGAGCGGCGGCTCAAGTCCACGGCGTTCGAGCCCGCGTTCGACCTCGATGGCGCGCTCGCGCGCGCACGGGCCATGACCGGGCGCGACGACGCAGGCGCCCACCTCGGCGCCGTCGAATGAGCGCCACAGGAAGCCTCCTGCGATGAACGCATTCTCCCCGCGCGCCACGTTCCAGCTCGACGGCGTCGACGTGCCTTTCGATCCGGGCGACACCGTGATGCAGGCGGCGCTGGCTGCCGGCCACTACATACCCCACCTGTGCTACCACCGCGAGTTCAAGCCGCACGGGAGCTGCAAGGTGTGCACGGTGCGCGCCAACGGCCAGACAGTCGCCGCGTGCACCCTTCCCGCGCAAGCGGCCCTCGCCGTCGAGTGCGTCACGCCCGAACTCGAGGAGAACCGGCGCACGCTCGTGCAGATGCTGTTTGTCGAGGGCAACCACTTCTGCCCGTCCTGCGAGAAGAGCGGCAACTGCCTGCTCCAGGCCGTCGCCTACGACCTTGGCGTGCTGTCGGCGGACCTCGACCACTTCTTCCCCAGCCGCCCGATCGATGCCTCGCACCCCGATCTCTGGCTCGATCTCAACCGCTGCATCCTCTGCGAGCTCTGCGTGCGGGCCTCCGCGGAGGTCGACGGCAAGCACGTGTTCGCGCTTTCCGGGCGCGGCATGGGCAAGCACCTGATCGTCAACGCCGAGTCCGGGCGCCTCGTCGACACCGACATCGCGGTCGCCGACAAAGCCGTCGACGTGTGCCCGGTGGGCGTGATCCTGCGCAAGCGCGTCGGGTTCGCCGTGCCGATCGGCAAGCGGCGCTACGACGTCGAGCCGGTCAGCGCGCAGGCGAAGGCCGATGCGCCGCCCGCGCCGGCCGCCCGGGAGGGACGATGAGCCCGAAGCGCAAGCTCAAGCTCGCCACGACCTCGCTCGCCGGCTGCTTCGGTTGCCACATGTCGTTCCTCGACATCGACGAGCGGCTGTTCGATCTGCTGGAGCACGTCGAGTTCGACCGCTCGCCGCTGACCGACATCAAGGAATGCGGACCGTGTGACGTCGGCTTCGTCGAGGGCGGCATCTGCAACGCCGAGAACGTGCACGTGCTGCGCGCGTTCCGCCGCAACTGCAAGGTGCTGGTCGGCGTCGGCGCGTGCGCGATCAATGGGGGACTGCCCGCGCAGCGCAACCACCTCGACCTCGGCACCTGCCTGCAGGAGGTGTACCTGACCGAGCCCGGGCTCGCGAAAGGGTGCATGCCCAACGATCCGGAACTGCCGCTGCCGCTCGACAAGGTGCATCCGCTGCACGAAGTCGTGGAGATCGATTACTTCCTGCCCGGCTGTCCGCCGTCCGCCGACACGATCTGGTCGTTCTTCTCCGACATCGTCGCCGGCCGGGTACCGGGCGTTGCGCGCGAGCTCATCCGCTACGACTGATGAAGGCACAGCGACCCGAAATGCTCACCGACCTCGAAACCGCACCGAACGCGACCGGCATGCGCCGTGTCGCGATCGACCCCGTGTCGCGCGTCGAGGGGCACGGGAAGGTGACGATCCTGCTCGACGCCGACGACCGTGTGCACCAGGTCCGGCTGCACATCGTCGAATTCCGCGGCTTCGAGAAGTTCGTGCAGGGCCGTCCGTACTGGGAGTTGCCGGTCATGGTGCAACGCCTGTGCGGCATCTGCCCGGTCAGCCATCACCTCGCGGCCGCCAAGGCCCTCGACATGGTCGTCGGCGCCACGAAGCTCACGCCAACGGCGGAGAAGGTCCGGCGGCTGATGCACTACGGCCAGATCCTGCAGTCGCACGCGCTGCACTTCTTCCACCTCGCCTCGCCCGACCTCCTGTTCGGCTTCGACTCGCCAGCCGAGCGGCGCAACATCGTCGGCGTGGCGGCCGAGTACCCCGACATCGCCCGCAAAGGCGTGCTGCTGCGCAAGTTCGGTCAGGAAGTGATCCGCGCCACCGCCGGCAAGCGCATCCACGGCACCGGCGCCATTCCCGGCGGCGTCAACAAGGCGCTCGACGTCGCGGATCGCGACCTGCTGCTCGCCGACGCCTACCGGATGATTGCCTGGAGCCGCGACGCCGTCGCGCTGGTCAAGCGGCTGCACTTCGCCAATGTCGGCCTCTACAACAGCTTCGGCGCGTTCCGCTCGAACATGCTTTCACTGGTCGGCGCCGACGGCGGCCTCGATCTCTACCACGGCGGCTTGCGGGCGCGCGACGAGGCCGGTGGCATCCTGTTCGACCACGTCGACTACTCCCGCTACTGGGACCACATCACCGAGGAAGTGAAGCCCTGGTCGTACATGAAGTTCCCCTACCTGCGGGCGCTCGGGGCGGAAAACGGCTGGTACAAGGTGGGGCCGCTCGTGCGCGTGCAGAACTGCGACCACATCCCGACGGCGTTCGCCGATGCCGAACGCCGCGAATTCGTCGATTTCGGCGGCGGCGCGCCGATCCACGCCACGCTCGCCTTCCACTGGGCGCGGATGATCGAGATGCTCTACGCCGCCGAGGCGATCAAGGACCTGCTGCACGACGACGACCTCATCGGCGGCGAGCTCGTGGTGAAGGGGGAGCGGCACCGGCGCGGCATCGGCGTGATCGAGGCGCCGCGCGGCACGCTGATCCACCACTACCGCCTCAACAACAACGACCAGGTGCTGCGCGCCAACCTGATCGTGTCGACCACGCACAACAACCAGGCGATGAACCAGGCGATCCGCCAGGTCGCAAAGCGCTACATCGACGGGCGCGCGCTGACCGAAGGCCTGCTGAACCACATCGAGGTGGCGATCCGCGCTTTCGACCCGTGCCTGTCCTGCGCGACGCATGCGCTCGGGCAGATGCCGCTCGACGTCGAGCTCGTCGATGCCGCAGGTGAGCGCGTCGACCGCCTGTGCCGCGCGGGCGACGGCACGTTCACGCGAGAGGCGTAGTCCGGTGAGTCCAACGCGCCTCCTCGTGCTTGCGTGGGGCAACGACTGCCGCGGCGACGACGCGCTCGGCCCTGCGTTTCTCGCCTACGCCGAGGCGCTGGCGGATCCGCCCGGCGTGACGACGACGTTCGTCGGCGACTACCAGTTGCAGCCCGAGCACGCGATCGACCTCCACGGCCACGACCTGGTGTTGTTCGTCGATGCGAGCCTCGACGCGCGCTTGCCCTACGCCTTCGGCGCAGTCGAGCCCGCCGGAACGGCCACCTTCAGCACTCACGGCGTGACTCCGGGCGTCGTGCTCGACGCCTACCGCCTCACTTATGGCAGCCCGTCACCGCCCGCGTTCCAGCTCGCGATCCGCGGCGAGTCGTTCGAACTCGGGGAGCCGCTCGGCGCGGTCGCGCGCCGCGGCCTCGATGCTGCGCTCGGGTTCTTCGCTCTGCTGCGCCGGCGCGCTTCGGCGCGGGCGTGGTGCGGACTGCTCCAGGACAGCTCGCAGCACTCGGTAGCCGCAGACGCCGCATAATGCCGCGGTGAGCTCGAACTCGCCTTTCCCCGATCACTCCTCGGCCGACCTCGCCCGTGCGGCAGCGCTCGGGTTTCTGCTGCACCGCCACTCGACGGGGCCGAAGCACCTTCGCGAGCCGGGGCCGAGCGACGCCGAGATCCTCCGCCTGGCACGGGCGAGCCTGCGCGCGCCGGACCACGACAAGAAGATCCCGTTTCGCTTCGCGGTGATCCGCGGCGATGCGAAGGAGCGGCTTGCCGACCTGTTCGAGGCCTACGGCCGCCGTTGCGGCAAACCGGTCGAGGAGATCGCCGCGGAGCGTGAACGCGCGACGCGCCCGCCCGTGGTCGTCGCGGTGGTTGCGCGCATCGCGCCCGATCCGGAGGTTCCAGCGCACGAGCAGTGGATGGCCGTAGGCGGCGCGGTCGCAAACGCGATGAATGCGCTGCAGCTGATGGGCTTCGCCGGCAAGATGCTGTCGGGCGCGCGCGCCGCAGACCCGGAGATCGTTGCGGCGTTCTGCGCGCCCGGCGAGACGCTGGTCGGCTGGATCGCCGCAGGCACGGCAACGTCGCCGCCGAAGGCTCGCGAGGAAGACGCGCCCGGCGCGATCGTGCGGCGCTGGCCCGAGTCGGGCTAGCCTGCCAGCCGCAGCGCGTACCCGCCCGACTTCTCGTCGCGCTCGAGCACGACCAGGCCGCGCGACGCCGCCTCCTCGAGCAACGCGTTGAACGAGCGGAAGCCGTAGTACGACTCGTTGAAGCCCGGCTTCACGCGCTTGATCGCCTGCTTGACCATCGAGCCCCAGACCTTCTCGTCGCCGCCGCGCTCGGAGGCAAGTGCGTCGACCGTGTGCACGATGAGGTCGAGCGCCTCGCCGAGACGGTCGTCGTCGCTGCGCGCGGCAGCGGGAGCGGACGGCGCAGCGTCCGCGGCGGAAGGCTCGGCGGCGGACTCGCCATCCGCGGCGGCCTGCTTCGCGCTGCGCTTGCGCCCCTTCGCCGGCGTCTTCGCGGCTTTCGCCGCCTTCCCCGCGCCCTTCCTCGCCTTTGTCGCGGGCGGCGCCTCGACGACGACCTCCGCTGCGGGCTCCGCGACGGATTTCGCCGACGACTTGGTCGACCGGCGCGCCGGCGTTTTCCGTTGCTCGCGCACGAGGTCGTCGTAGTAGATGAACTCGTCGCAATTCGCGATCAGCAGGTCGGACGTCGAGTTCTTCACGCCCACGCCGATCACCGTCTTCGCGTTCTCGCGCAGCTTGGAGACCAGCGGCGAGAAGTCGGAGTCGCCGCTGATGACGACGAACGTGTCGACGTGGGACTTGGTGTAGCAGAGGTCGAGCGCGTCGACCACCATGCGGATGTCGGCCGAGTTCTTGCCGGAGATGCGCACGTGGGGAATCTCGATCAGCTCGAAGTTCGCCTCGTGCATCGTCTTCTTGTAGGTCTTGTAGCGCTCCCAGTCGCAGTACGCCTTCTTCACCACGATGCTGCCCTTGAGCAGCAGGCGCTCGAGCACGCGCTTGATGTCGAACTTCTCGTAGCGGGCATCGGCGACGCCGAGCGCGATGTTCTCGAAATCGCAGAACAGCGCCATGTTGGTGACTTCGTTCTGGCTTGCCATGGATGGGCCTTCCCCGTCATGCGGAGCGTGGATTCGCCACGCACGATAGCAGACGCGGAGGGATCAGCCGCGAGCCGTCTTGCGCGGCCGCCCGCCCTTGCGACCGTTGCGCCGGGCTGCCGCGGCCTTGGCCGGCGACGTCACCCGGCCGGCGTGCTGCGCGAGCGCGCTCATCCACGCCTTGCTGCCGAAGATGCCCGCGACGAGGTTGGGTACGTGAAAGTCGATGTCGAGCGAGGGCCAGTAAAGGCCCGTGCCAAGGCCTTCGACGCGAACTTGACGCAGATCCGCGGGAGCTGCGTCGGCCAGGCCCTGAAGGCGATCAATGGGCAAGAGCACCACGACGCCGGACTTGAGCTCGATGCGCAGCCGCCGACCGCGCGCCACGTAGGCGGCGGCCACGGCCAGGTCGCCGCGCTTCTGCCACTCCCTGCCGGCGGCCCGCGCCGCAGCAAGATACTTATCGACTGCGGGGTCCGTCGGAGTCCTGCTCGCCATTTCGCGTTCTCCAGGCCTCAATGCATTCCCCGTGTCGTTTGCGGATCTCCACTGCAATGCGCCGCAGGATCGGTGGCCTTATGTTCCGGACACCGTCAAGCCTTAACTCGCCAGCGCCGGCGCCGAGCAAGAACACCGCTACGCCCTCCGGGCACCTGACGTGGACGTGCGGCGGATCGTGGTCGTTGACGTAGACGTGAACGCGGCAGGCGCCGACCCGAAACAGCGTGGGCATTGTAACCCATCCGATGGGTTTTCGCTCTGGTGCCACCAGCCTCGCCTGTAACGCACCGGTTCTGCCATGCGACGAACAGCCGAGCCACGGGTGCGCGCTACACTCGACGCATCGATCGTCCGACCGCGCCATGCCGCTCCCCGCCCTCTCCCTGCTCGAAACCCGCGTCCTCGGCGTGCTCGTCGAAAAGCGCCACACGGTCCCGGACACGTATCCGCTCACGCTGAACGCACTGGTGGCGGGCTGCAGCCAGAAGACGAGCCGCGACCCGGTGCTCGACGTGCGCGAGGGCGACGTTCAGGCGGCGGTCGACCACCTGCGGCAGCTGTCGCTCGTCGTCGAGTCGAGCGGCGGTCGCGCGATGCGCTATGCCGAGAACGCGGCGCGCGTGCTGGGGCTGCCGACGGAGTCGGTCGCGCTGCTAGCGACACTGATGCTGCGCGGCGCGCAGACGGCGGCGGAGCTCCGCGCGAATTGCGAGCGGCTGCACCGCTTCTCCGACCTCTCCTCGGTCGAGGCCTACCTCGACGAGCTGCGCACGCGCGCCGGCGGGCCGTTCGTCGCCGAGCTGCCACGCCGGCCGGGCTCGCGCGAGACGCGCTGGATGCACCTGCTGTCCGGACCGCCGGATCCCGATGCGCTCGCGGAGCCGGCGCAAGCCGCCGCACACGGCGACGTCGTGGCCGCCGGCGAGATCGCCGCGCTCAAGCGCAACGTCGACGACCTCGCGCACGAGGTGGCCGGCCTCAAGGCGACGCTTGCGCAGGTCATGGAAGACCTCGGCATCAAGCGCTGACCTGCCGCGGCGAGCGCGCAGCCGTGCGGTATCCTCTGACCCGGTTGCGCGTGCACGCGGCGGCGCGGCTCGCGAGTCGGCACGACTACTCACCGGAGAACGCGATGGGACTCCTCGACGGATTGCTGGGTCAGGTGCTGGGCGGGATGGCGCAAGGCGGGCAGCGTACGTCGCCGGGCATGGGCGGACTGGGCGACCTCCTGAACCAGATGGGCGGGATGGGCGGCATGCCGGGGATGCCCGGCGGGGGGATGCCCGGCACGGGGTCGCGGGGCGAGCCGGCGCCGAGCCAGGCGGGCATGGGCGGGCTGGGCGGCGCCGCGCTCGGCGCGCTGGTGATGATGGCGCTGCAGATGCTGCAGAAGAACGGCGGGCTGGGCGGCGTGCTCGGCCGCATGCAGCAGGAAGGTCACGGCCGCGAGGCTGACTCGTGGGTGAGCCCCGGACCGAACATGCCGATCTCGCCGGACGTGCTTTCGCAGATCTTCGGCCGCGAGGAGATCGGGCGCATGGCCGAGCAGGCGGGCCTGTCGCCCGACGAGGCGGCCGGCGGCCTCGCGTCGATCTTCCCCGATATCGTCAACGAGATCACGCCGCAGGGCCGTGTCGAGGCGGGCAGCGACGACGCCGTCACGCGCGCGCTGGAAATCCTGGAACGCAACCAGCGGCGCGCGTAGCTCGCCTCGCTCTCGCCGCTTGGAATCCCCCTCGCTCGCCGTTGCGCTGCTGCTCGGCATCGTCGAAGGGCTGACCGAGTTCCTGCCGATTTCGTCGACCGGCCACCTGATCGTGGCCGGCTCGCTGCTGGGCTATGTCGGCGAGCAGGCGAAGGTCTTCGACATCGTCATCCAGTCCGGGGCGATGCTCGCCGTCGTGTGGGAATACCGGCAGCGCTTCGGCCATGCGCTCTTCGGGCTGGGAACGAGCGCCGCGGCGCGCCGCTTCGCGGTGAATCTCGCGATCGCGTTCGTGCCGCTCGCAGTGCTCGGCCTCGCGTTCGGCAAGGCGATCAAGGCGGCGCTGTTCCATCCCGTGCCGGTGGCCGTCGCGTTCATCGCCGGCGCGCTCGTCATCCTGTGGGCGGAGCGGCGGCAGCGCGCCAAGCCGGCGCTCGTGCGCGTCGCCGACGTCGACGACATGAGCTACGCCGACGCGCTCAAGGTCGGCGTCGCGCAGGCTTTCGCGCTGATCCCCGGCATGTCGCGCTCGGGCGCGACGATCATCGGCGGCATGCTGTTCGGGCTGTCGCGCAAGGCAGCCACCGAATTCTCGTTCTTCCTCGCGGTGCCCACGCTGGTGATCGCCGGCGCGTACTCGCTGTGGAAGGAGCGCGCGCTGGTCACCGCCGCAGACTGGCCGGCGTTCGCCGTCGGCTTCGTCGTCTCCTTCGTCTGCGCGCTCGCCTGCATCCGCTGGCTGATCCGCTACGTGAGCCGGCACGACTTCGTTCCGTTCGCCTGGTACCGGATCGCGTTCGGGGCGGTGGTGCTCGTCACCGCCTGGACCGGCGTCGTCCGGTGGAGTTGACCGGGCGGGCAAGCCGGGCCGGGGTCCTGCTCGCCGTCGTCGGCGTCCTCGGCTTTTCGTTCAAGGCGGTGCTGGTGAAGCTGGCCTACGCCGCGCACCCGGTCGACCCGGTGACGCTGCTGACGCTGCGCATGCTCTACTCGGCGCCGATGTTCGCCGCGCTGGCGTGGCACGTCGAGCGCGCGCCGGGCCGCGCGCCGCTCGCGCGGCGCGACGTGCTGGCCATCGCCTGGCTCGGCTTCGTCGGCTACTACCTGTCGAGTTTCCTCGATTTCGCCGGGCTGTTCTACATCAAGGCCTCGCTGGAGCGGCTCATCCTGTTTCTCTATCCGACGATCGTCGTGATGCTGTCGGCCGTGTTCCTGCGCAAACGCATCGGCCGCCGCACGCTCGCGGCACTCGTCCTGTCCTACGCGGGCATCGCGCTGGTGTTCGCCCACGACCTCGTCACCACGCCGCAGTCCGCCGACGTCGCGCTCGGCGCCACGCTCGTGTTCGGCAGCGCGTTCCTCTACGCGGCCTACCTCGTCGGCGCCGGCCCGG
>Ga0105090_10000667_pt1 | contig 17481 bp, 14 predicted proteins | sample PPLLak3March2015_FD_79110 | JGI IMG/M metagenome (GOLD analysis project Ga0105090, IMG submission 79110) | Freshwater sediment microbial communities from Prairie Pothole Lake near Jamestown, North Dakota, USA - PPLs Lake P7 Core (1) Depth... | ecosystem: Environmental > Aquatic > Freshwater >... | reverse complement strand
CAAGGGCGTCGTCGCTGATTGGCTTGGTGACGAAATCGGTGGCATCGTATTGCAGGCTTTTGATGGCCAGTTCCATGTCCCCGTGGCCGGTGATCATGATGACCTCGGTTTCGGGGTTCTGCTGCTTGATGCGCCGCAGCAGGGTGATGCCGTCCATGCCGGGCATCTTGATGTCGGTGAGCACGATGTCCGGTTGCTGGCTTTCAAAAATGCGCAGGGCCTCCTCTCCGTTTTCGGCGCTCAAAACGGTGTAGCCGCTGTCCGCCAGCGAAATGCCGAGGACCTTGCGGATACCTTCCTCGTCATCTACCAGGAGCAGTTTGGGTTTCATGGCACGTGACGGCTGCGGGTCAATCCGGCAGCCCGATGGCGCGCTGCACGGTCAACAGCAGCTTGTCGGGGTCAAACGGTTTGCTGAGGTAGGCCACCGCCTTCTTGATGGCGTGGCGCCCGGCCATACCGCTGATCACAATGACGGGAATATCCTGCAGCTCGGGGTCCTTGGTCATCCGGCGGTAAAAGTGCGGGCCCCACTCCTCGGGCATTTCCAGATCCAGGGTGATCAGGTCGGGTTTTTCGCGTTTGACCACCTCCAGCGCCGCCGCGCCGGTGGTGGCGCTGCAGGTTGTGTAGCCGTTGTCCTCGAGTACCGCGGTGAGGTATTTGACGATTATGGGGTCGTCATCGATGATCAGTATTTTCTTTGCCATGCGGTGACCTCTTTCTGGGCGATTCGGTTGGGCCTGCAGTAAAATCAGGGTGCCAGACCGTCATTCGGATGCAGACCACCTAGTTCCGGGGGTGGCACTCGGCGCACATCACTGGACCGGCCAGCTGTTCCCGATGGCAGCCCCCGCAGCGCAAATGGTAGACCGCGATCAGCTCGATCGGTTTGGCGCCTTTGGCGGCCAGATGGCATTCCGAGCACTCCTGGTCCTCGGAGGTTTCGTCCGCCAGCAGCTGGCCGTCCTCAACGACATGATGGCAGACGTTGCACTCGTCGATGCCGGCTTTTTCATTGTGCGCATCGTGCAGGAAGGGCACCGGCGGCCGCATCCGGTTGCCGAAGGCGCTGTCCCGCACGGTGGTCACATCTTCCTGGGAATACACGCCCGATGCGGCTGCCAGCGTCAGGGCCGCCAGCGCGAGAAGCGCAAGGGCCATCAAAGCGCGGTTTTTCATCAGATCCCCCCCTATTTTTCTGGCTTCTGCTGCAACAGGCTACATCGGCCGGGAAGGGCCGCCCGGCGGCCCTATTCGGGTTTTTCCATGGTTTCGTAGATCAGGTCTCCGAGAAATTTGAGCTCCAGCCCCAGCTGATTGACATGGATGATATCCTCCAGCCCGCCGTGGCAGTTGTGGCAGGGGGCGATCACCGTCTTGACACCCTTGGTCTTGACCCTGAAGAGCTGCTCGGCCTTGACGCGGTTGCCCGCAACGCGTTTGTTCTTGAAGGGCGGGCCGGTGTTGATCACCCCGCCGCCGGCGCTGCAGCAGTAGTTGTGCGCCCGGTTGGGGTGCATTTCGACCACCGTTTCGCAGAGGGCGTCGGCCACGTAGCGCAGCATTTCATGCAGCCCCCGGCCGCGTACGACGTTGCAGGGGTCGTGGATGGTCACCGGCGTTGGATACTTCTTGGCAATCCGGATGCGCCCCGACGTGAGCAATTCGTAATAAAACTCGATGGCGTGGACCACCGGGATCGGCGGCATCCGCCAACCCAAGGCGCGGTTGCCCATGTCGTAGACCGAGCGGAATGCGTGCCCGCATTCGCCCATGACAATCCGCTTGACCTTGAGCCGCATGGCGGCTTCGAAATGGGCGCGCTTCAGGCGGGCCATCATCTCGTTGTCGCCGCTGTACATGCACATGTCGCTGTTGTCCCAGCCGGGGGTGGCCGGCATGGTCCAGTTCACCCCGGCCGCATTCATAATCACCGCCGCCTGGTAGATCAGCTGGGCGCGGAACTTGGGCTCCGGGCCGATGACCGAGTAAAAGATATCGGCCCCTTCCTTCTCCAGCGGGATCCGAAGGGTCGGGATCTCCTCCTGGGCCTCTTCCTCCTGCCACTGGAGGCTGTCGATCCACTCGTCTTCCTTGACCCACATCTGGTTCAGGGTGGCCGAGTGGCTGTGGGCGGTATCCTGAAGGTACTGCGGGGTGGTGCCCAGCAGGTGGCAGATGCGCCGCATCGCCAGCATCAGGTAGGCCACGTCGATGCCGAATGGGCAGTACATGGCGCAACGCCGGCACAGGTTGCACTCGGTGTGGGCGATCTCGCAGGCTTTTTCGATGAAGGCCGGAGACACCCGGCCCTTGTGCTTGACGATTTCCCCGAGGGTCTGCTTCACCTTGGCGGCCGGTGCAAAAGTGGGGTCGTTGTCGTTGGAGAGATAAAAATGGCAGGCCTCGCTGCACAGACCACAGTGGACACAGGTCTCCAGGTAGGCTTTCAGGCGGGCGCCGGTTTCGTTTTTGAGAAACTGCCGGATAACGGTCTCGATGCGCTCGGGGGTCAGCTTGGCGGCCCCTTGTTCGATCCCCTTGTCGTGAATCTTCGGTTTTTTTTGAGCTGCAGGCTCAACCATGAGTTTTCCTCCCCGTCGGGTGGCGCGGTGATCGCTGGTGGCGGCGGCTTCAGGCCGGTGGTGCGGGCTCGCGTGCGGCGATGAAAATCAGCGCCGGGTGCCTTCCGGCGCAGACGGCGGCCCCTACCAGTCCCGGGCGTGCCGGATGGCGCCGAATTCGGAGCCCATATACCCCCGCATGAACGGAAAAAAGATCATGTGACTCAATTTGGTGAAAGGGATCGCCGCCAGCAGGATCTCACCGGAAAGCATGTGCACAATCCCCATCGCCCGGAAACCGACCCACTGGTGGTAGGTCCAGAAACCGGTGATGAAGGGCGCCGCCACCAGCGCCAGAACAACGAAATCCGATGGGCTGCTGAGGTACTTGACATCCGGCAGCACCAGTCGGCGCACCAGGAAAAACAGGCACGCGCCGATGACCACCAGGGTGAGCACGTCCCCGGTAGCCTCCGACAGATACCACCAGCTGACGTTCCAGCTTTCCTTCCAGAGCACCACGTGCGCGAAAAGAAAGATCGGCACCAGAAAAAGGCAGAGGTGGAAGGTGAAGGTGACGATCGTTAACACCGGGCGCTTGCGGGAATTCAGGCTGGCGAAGGGCACCAGCCAGTGCATGATGGAGCGCAGGGCGTAGCGCAGGTTCATGTAGGAGTATACAACGAGGTCTTTTTTGCGCGCCAGCAGGGCCATGGACACCAGGCGGTAAACCACCCCGCCGAAAAACACGATGAAGGCCGCCCACAGCAACGGTCCGGCCACGAAGTTGTACAGAGCGTGCATGTTTCCCTCCCCGAATGGATCGGTTGAAAGGATTACGGAGGCGTGCCGGCACCCGGCGGCCTGTCCGCCCTACCCCTGGCGCGCGCCCAGCCCAACCACCTCTCGGTAATAGTGGCCCTTGTCGGCCCCGCTGCCAAGGCCCCGAACCAGCAGCCGCCCGCCGTCCGGGCTGAAACAGGGGTCCCAGAGGGCATCGAAATCCGTTCGCAGCACCTGGCCGTCGAGCAGCAGGCGGTAGCCCCCATTTTTTTCCACCTTGGCGGCGACGTGCCGGCCGTCCGGGCTGAAAACCGGCTGCCAGACCATGTCATAGCCGCCGTCCCAGGCGCGGCCATCCACCACGACGGTCCAGCGGTCGTTCTCTTTGGCGGCACAGGCGATATGGCCGCCGTCGGGGCTGAAGCGCGCATCGGTGAGCAGCCCGTCGAACGTTCGGGACCAGGGGCGGTCGTCCACGGCCACCGTCCACTTGCCGAACTTGGGGGCCACGATGGCCGCAAGATGCCGGCCGTCAGGGCTGTACATCTGGTGCCAGAGCTGAACGTAGTCGCCGTTCCAGAGGCGCTCGCCGTCGCGGGCCAGGGTCCAGCTGCCGCCGATCTTGACCGGCGCACTGACCGTGCCGTCCTGGGGGTGAAAGCGCGGCTCCCACACGGCGTTGAAGCGCTGCCGCCAGGGTTCACCGTCCACCACGATGGTGTAATCATACAGGCTGGTCCGCACCTCGGCAGCCACCTGCCGGCCGTCGGGACTGAAATCCAACCCCCAGACATTGACGAAATTGCGCGCCCAGGGCTTCCCGTCGACCGCCACAGTGTAACACCCTTCCTGGAATTTGAAGATTTCGCCCTCGTTGAAGGCAACCGTCTGCACCACCGCGGCGGCGCGCCGGCCGTCCGGGCTCAACCGAAGATTGTTCAATGCCCCGAAGCCGCTTTCCCACGCGACCCCGTCCATCACGGCAACGTATTTCATGGCTTTCTGGGCAGCCGCGACGATGTGCCCGCCGCCGGCAGCAACAAGGGGGTTCCAGAGGTAGTCGAAGCGCTCCTCCCACGCCTCACCGTCCAGCGCCAAGGTCCACTCGCCCGTGTCTGAAACGATCGCCGAAGCGCGGCCGTCGGGCGTGAAGCGCAAATACCAGATCTTGTCGAAAGTGTTCTCCCAGGCGACGCCGTTGACGCAGACCGAAAAAGCCGCCTCATCGGTCTTCACCACCGCGGCGATCTTTTCTCCATCCGGGCTGACGCAGGGTTCTTCCACCCAGGGGAAGATCTCCGGCCATCGCCCCACATCCGCAATGAGTCTCTTTCCGATCTCCCAGTCCCAGCTGCTTGAATCGCCCATTGGCACTTCTCCTTTTGTCGCCCGCTGGCCTCTTTTTTGAGACCGCTTTCAGACAGCGCGTCCCACCCCCGCGAAAGGGCCTTCCTGAACCCGCGGCGGCCAAGCCGGGTCAGCTGCACTATGGCATCAATTCAATTCGATTTCAACTCCTTAAGCCGCCAAACAGCCGTCACGCGTGGGACGCGCCGCTCGCATGACGGCCGCCGCGCCTGGGCGTGCCCCGCCGGCCGCTGGGCGCCCCCAAACCTCACCAGCGCCGATCTTCTCAGACATCGATTCCGTAACGCTTCATCTTGCGCCAGAGGGTTGTGCGGTTGATTTTCAGGGCGCGGGCGGTCTTGCCGCGGTTGCCGCCATGGGTCTGCAACAACTGCAGGATCCGATCACGCTCCGGGTGGTCGCCGCCCACCGGCCGCGCCTGCACCTCTGATAGTCTCTGCGGTGGTACGCAGACGCCGTTTTTCAGCAGGAAAACCGGCAGATGCCGCCACTCGATGACCTTGCCCTGGCAGACGATCAGCGCATGTTCGAGAATGTTTTCCAACTCCCGGATATTGCCCGGGTAGTCATGGTTGAGGAGCACTTCCATGGCCCTCTGGTCGATGCGCTCGACCTGCGTGTTGCGGGTGGCGCACAGGCGCTTGAGGATATGGGCGATCAACAGGGGCAGATCCCCCTGGCGATCCTTGAGCGGCGGCAGATCCAGGCGCATGACGTTCAGACGATAGAAAAGATCTTCGCGAAAGCGTTTTTCGCGGACCAGCTTTTCCAACCCCAGGTTGCTGGCCGAGATGATCCGGACGTCCACCTTGGTGGTGCGCCGGCTGCCCAGCGGATAGAACTCCTTGTCCTCCAGCACCCGCAGCAGTTTGGCCTGCAGGGAGAGGGGCAGGTCTCCGATTTCGTCGAGAAAGATAGTCCCGCCGTCGGCTTCCTGGAAGCGGCCCGGTTTGTTCTGGTCCGCCCCGGTAAAGGCCCCCTTGACATAGCCGAAAAATTCGGATTCCAGCAGCGTGTCCGGCAAGGCGGCGCAGTTGACCTTGACCAGCGGCTTGCGTGCCCGGGGGCCGGCGTTGTGAATGATCTTGGCGAGCAGGTCCTTGCCGGTGCCGGTGGGCCCCTCGATCAGGATGGTGGCCTCGCTGGCGGCAATCACCGGGACAATCTCAAAAATTTTCTGCATCACCGGATCTTTGCCCACCATGTCGAAGAACGTGTAGCGCTCCTGGATGGCGCTGTTGAACTGGTATTTGAGCGAAAGGTCCGTGAGGGTCGAAAGGCCCCCGACCGTGATACCCCTTTCGTTTTTGAGGGCCATGCAATTGACCCGCACGGGCAGGGATTGACCCTGCCGGGTGATGACCCGCGTTTCCAGACCCGACGGCCCGCTGCCGCCCTCGCCGCCCGCACGAATGGCGCGCATCTCGCGGCACAGATCGCGGCCGAAAACAGAGCTGCACGGCCTGCCCAGCACGCTTTTACGGCTGTAGCCGGTGATCCTCTCGGCCATGGTGTTGAAGAAGGTGATGTGCCCGCCGCGATCCACGGTCAGCACCCCGATGTCCAGGTTGTCCAGGATGATCTTGAGCCGCAGGTCGTCATAACGGATCCGCCTGATCAGGGCCTTGAAGACCGTGTGGTCCTGAAAGACCTGAATGCAGCCCAGCGGCTTCTGATCCGGACCGATGATCGGGGCCTCGATCTTGGTGATGCTGTGCTCGTCGCTGGTGTGATCGGTGATTTCAATTTCCGCGCACACTTCGGGTCCGCCCCCCGGCGCCTGCAGCCCGTCCGTGTATTTGCAGGTGCCACCGCAGAGGTAGTCGCGGAACACCTCGTAGCAGAATTTACCGACCACATCGGCGGCCTTGCGGTCGGTGAGCTGTTCAGCCGAGCGGTTGATGCCCAGGATGCGCCGATCGAGCGAAAGAACAATGCTTCCCAGCGACAGGCAGTCCAGGATTCCGGCCAGTTGCTTGAAACCGATCAGGATGTTTTCCATCACGACTCACCGGCAACCGGGAAGCTCAACCGGAAACACGCGCCTTGGCCTTCTGCTGAAACGACCTGGATGTCGCCGCCACAATCCTTGACGATTCCATAGCTGATGGAGAGCCCCAAGCCGGTTCCCTTGCCAACCTCCTTGGTGGTGAAAAACGGCTCGAAGATCCGGTCGCGCAGCGCTTCGGGGATCCCGCCGCCCGAATCGGCGACCTCCGCGACCACCCGATTGCCGGCCAGATAGGTTTTGAGGTCGATCCGCTTGGCACCCGGGGGTGGCAGCGCCATCGCCTGCCAGTGGTCCTCGATGGCATCCCGGGCGTTGATCAGCAGGTTGATGAACACCTGCTCCAGGCGATCCGCGTCGGCCATCACCAGGGGCAGATTGGGGTGGTAGTCGCGCGCCACGGCAATCCCCCGGACCTTGAGCTGCTGGCTGAAAAACTCGAAGGCCTTGTCCAGCACCTGGTTGAGCTGCACCTGCGCGAGGGTCATGTCCGACTGCCGACCGAACTCGCGCATGTGGCTGATGATTTTGGTGGCACGATCCACGTGCCCGTCGATTTCATTGGTCAAGGTATACAGGATCTCTTCCTGGATCGGCTCCCGGCGGCTGACCTTCTTCCTCAGAAAGCTGCTGGCGGTTTTGATCACCGACAGCGGCTGGTTGAGCTCGTGGGCCACCCCGGTGGCCATCTCGCCGAGGGTGGCCATCTTGCTGGCCTGAATCAGCTGCTGTTCGGCCAGCAGCTGTTTGGTGATATCGCTGGTGGTCACCAGCAGGACCTTTCTGCCCTGAAACTCGGAGGGGGAAACCCGGATGTCCACGTAAAGCCATTCCCCGGCGCGGTTGCGGTGCTTGACGCGGTTGATGGCCGGGCTGGTCATGAGCTTGAAGGCGTAATGGTCCCTGTCCTCCTCGGCGAAGATGTTCAGAAAAGGTTTGCGCAGAATTTCCGCCTGGGTGAAGCCGTAAACCCGCTCGACGCTCTGGTTGCAGTCCAGCACGTTGAGGGTGTCGAGGTCCAGCACGAAGACCGGATTGGGGATATTGGTGAAGATGTCCCGGTACTTCTGCTCGGACTTTTCCAGTTTTTCGGCCAGCAGCTTGCGCGGGGTAATGTCCAGACTCATCTCCATGGCGGCGACGATCTGGCCGCGGTCGTCCAGGACCGGCGTGGTCTTGTAGATCCAGTGGGACACCGTGCCATCCTTGTTGTAGCCCATTTCCTCGCCGGAGTGGGACTGACCGTCGGCAAAGGTCTTTTCCACCGGGCAATGCTCGCATTTTTGGCGCCGGCCCTTGTAGGCCCTGTAGCAGAAATCCCCCGGATGGGGGGCAAACTTGTTGGCAAACTCACGGTTATACTGCAGCAGGCGAAATTCACGGTCCTGCACGGTGATCAGGCAGGGAACGGTCTCAAAGAGGTTCTGGTACTCATCACGCTGCTGGTTGAGGGCCTCCTGATTGGCGGCGATCTCTTCCCCCATTCGGTTGATGGCCCTGGCCAGCTGCCCCATTTCATCCTCCTGGCGAATGTCCACACGGCTCCGGTAGTCGCCATGCCCGATACGCCGTGTGCCGGCGATGAGCTTGCGCACCGGCTGGTTGACGAAGGTCATCACCAACAGAAAAATGCCGGTGGACGTCAGCAGGAACACCACGCCGGCCAGCCCGATGATGCCCTTTTCGATCAGCAGCACCTGCCGGTCGGTTTCCTTGAGGGACACCACCACGTCAAGCGCACCCAGCACTTTTTTGGACTCGGGGTGCACATGGCAGGGGTCGGTGGAACAGCCGGGCTCATTGAAAATCGGACTGATGATGCCCAAATGCCGGTAGCCGTCGGCAAGGGCGACGATTCGGGTTCGTTCCGCGAGCCCTAATTTTTCCTGCGGCGGTTCGGTGCGATGGCAGATGTGGCAGGCTTCATCCCGGATGTTGGTGAAGTGGTCCACTTCGGAATTGCGGTTGGAGAACTTGATCTGGCCGGCTTTGTTGTAAATTCGGATGGCGTCGAGCCCTTCCTGCCCGCCGATATTGGTGATGATCTGGTTGATGTCGTCCCGGGAGTTGAGCATCATGGCATAGTGGGTGCCGAGACGAATGGTGGTGGTCAAGCGGTCGGCACTGGCGATCACGTCCGCCATGACCTTGTTTTTCTGGTAATCGATGGTAAAGTAAGCCCAGGTTGCGATCGACACCAGCAGAGTCAAACCGACTGTCAAAATCAGCTTGGCAATCAGACTGTGGCGAAGCGTGAGTATTTTTTTGAGCATGTCTTCACCGCCCGCAGGCCATGGCCGCCGCAATGACGCAATCCTCAAATCAAACAATAACTTAAAATGACTTCAGGGTCAACTGCCCCGTCCGCGCCCGGCATCACCGGCCGCGGATCCCGGTCCCCCTGCGCACCACTATTCCTTCTTGACAAAATCAGGAGATCTAACTATGTATACCGGAGCCTGGTCAAGCGAATCTCGAAGGGTGCGACGCACTTAACATAGGCTTCCAGAGCGAGACACGATTCAGCCTTTAGGGTCTACAGGACCGTCGAAATTCACCGCCGAAAATATGAGCTTAACTTCTTCAAGGGGGACGAGAATGTACAGAGTTGGCCTTCTGATTTTGTGTCTGATTGGCATGGTAGCGTATGGCAGCTCATGGGTCGGCGCCGATCAAAGCACTGAAAGCGTGAGCGAAATGTGCATTCCCATGGGCATTATCGCGCTGCAGCCGCCAAGCGGCGCCGATAAGCAGCGTGCCGCGGTCGACTTCAACCACTCGCTGCACTTCGATTTCAACTGCAAGACCTGCCACCATACCTGGGAAGGCACCGGCGCCGTCCAGAGCTGCTCGACATCCGGCTGCCACGACCTGGTCAAAACCCCGATGAAGCCTGACAACGCCGGGATTGATGAAGAGATGGCGATCCGCTATTTCAAGCGCGCCTTCCACGCCTCCTGCATCGGCTGCCACAAACAGATCAAAGAGGCCAATTTAGCACTGGAAATGTCCAGAAAACCGGTCGAGGGCAAGCTGGCGGCCACCGGCCCCACCAGCTGCGCGGAGTGTCATCCCCGCGACTAATCGCCCCTGCGGCGCTGGCCAAGGGGCTGGGAAAATGCCGGCCTGCGGCTTTCTTGTCGGACAGCTTGAGCCCCGCCGGTTGGGGGCACGGCGCTGCAGATGAGTTATGGGGTCGCCTCTTTTGCGGGGGCGGCCCTTTTTATCGCCACCGGCTGGCGGGCATGACGGATTTGAGATTACAGGCGCAAGAAAAACCCGTCACCCCCCGGAAAGGAGTGGCCCCCGTGAAGACCGCGGACACAAGAGAGCGGCTGATCCAACGGATCAACGCCATGACCGATGAGCAATGCCGGGATCTGCTGAAGCTGCTCGAGTGGCGAATGCAGGACCAGCGGCGCTTCCCCCGCCAAAACAGCGCCAACCATTCCCGCTTTTTCGTACAAAACCATGAATACCAGGGGATCATCAAAAACATCAGCGCTGACGGGATGTTCATCGAATCCCCGCAGAACGTCGCCCCGGGGGAGACGGTGACTATTATTTTTTCACTCTTCAGCTTCGAAGACCCCATCCACATTACCGGCCAAATCGCCTGGAAAGACCAGCACGGCTTCGGCGTCAAACTCGACCTGAATCTCCGGGAGCTGATCAAAACCGCCGCCGCCTTCCCGCCCGAGGCCTGAGCCCTCCACCTGTGGCGTCAGTTTCGGCCACAGGCCTTGAAATACAAAACGGCCGCGCCACCCGTCAGCGGGTGAACGCGGCCGTTTGTTTTTTTCCTTTTGGACAAAGGCCCCTGGCTTCTCGGGGCGCCCAGCCGATCAGACCGCGACCGTGACGATGCTGTAGCACCGCAGGCAGCGATCGGCCTCCGCCATGGCCTGCGGAATAGTGTAGCCCTCCTCGACCTCTTCAAATGTAAATTTTCGGCTTTCCGGGGGCAGCATTTTCAGATGATAGCGCGCGCGCCCGCCGACCAGACCGGTGTTTTCTTGGCCATCATAGACCTTGACTTTTTTGAAGAGCTGATCGAAGCAGTCTTCCTCTTCAAGGTCCAGCGGAAGCCCGTTGATCAAGCGGTCGATGCTGATGGCAGCCTTGCGGGCGCCGGCGCAGGCGGTGATCAGGGCGTTGGGCCCGGTTTCACAATCGCCGGCGGAGAAGATTTTAGGACGGCTGGTCTGCTTGGTGAAATCGTTGACCACGATGGTGTGCCATTTGCTCACCTCGATGTCGGAGAGTCCTTCGAGCAGGGCCAGGTTGACCTGCTGGCCGATGGCCGGGACCGCAATGTCGCACGGCATCAAGAATTCCGATCCTTCCATCGGCACCGGACGACGCCGGCCGCTGGCATCGGGTTCCCCGAGTTTCATGCGAAGGCACTCCAGCCCGACGACCTTTCCTTTTTCGGCGACCACGCGTACCGGCGTGGTCAGGAAATGGAAGTTGACGCCCTCCTCCTCGGCATCGTGAATTTCGACATCTTCGGCCGGCATCTCCTTGCGCGTCCGGCGATAGACGAGATTGACATCCTTCTTATTGATCCGAAAGGAGCAGCGCACACAGTCGATGGCCACGTTGCCGCCGCCGACCACCACCACTTTCTGGCCTTCGGGGTATGGGTCCTGGCCATCGTTGATCGCCCGCAGGTACTCGACGCCGGGGATAAACCCTTTGTACCCCTTGTCTTCGCCCTCCACCCGCATGTTGGAGCTTCCCTGGGCGCCTACACCGACAAAAACCGCATCGTTTTCGGCCTCGAGATCCGAGAGCGTGATGGTCTGCCCCACGGAGGAGTTGTAGTGAATGGTCACGCCCAGCTTTTGGATTTCCAAGACCTCGTTGCGCAGGATCTGCCGCGGCAGACGGTAATCCGGAATACCCACCGCGGCCATACCGCCCGGCTCACCGAGCTGTTCATAAATGGTCACCTGGTGGCCTTTGCGCGCCAGATGGTAGGCGCAGGTGGCCCCGGCCGGACCTGCGCCCACAATCGCCACCCGGCCGGTCTTGGTGGACGGCTGCACCCGAAAGGAGGGCGAGTGGTGTCTGTCCAACTCCTGGTCGGCCACGAACCGCTTGAGATACTTGATCGAAATCGGTTCGTCCAGCATCGCCCGCCGGCAATGGGACTCGCACGGGCGCACGCAGACCCGACCGACGACCCCTGGAATTGGCAGGCGTTCGCGGATGACATCGAGGGATTCCTGGAACTTGCCCTCCTTGATACACTCAATATAGGTGGGAATATCCAGGTGAATCGGGCAGGCGTCCATGCAGGGGGCGGTAACCCGGGAGTGGTATGTCCCTGCCGGAATCTTTTGGGGCTCGGCAATCGCCGCCTGGAACGCTTCCCGGAAATAGGCCAGCGCATGCAAAATCGGCCGGGGGCCGGCCTGGCCGATATGGCACTTGGAAGCCTCGCTGACCAGCTTCGCCAGACTTTCCAACGTTTCGAGATCCAGCGGCCGGCCTTCTCCGCAGCATATGCGCGCCAGGATATCGGCCATCAGCGCGGTACCCAGCCGGCAGGGGGTGCATTTGCCGCAGGAGGCTCTGCGAACCGCTTCCATGTATGATCGGCTCAGGTCGACCACATTGACGGTTTCCGAGCGCAGGACAATGCCGTACCATCCCATCAGGGCCTTGATCTGTTCGTCCTGCTTGAAGTGCTCCGGAAGCGCCACGTTTTTCAGCGGTGCATAGTTCTGGAGCGCTTTTCCCCGATTATCAACAACTTCCCCCCCCCAGGAACTGAAGCATATCTCTGTCATCACCTTCTCCCTTGTGGTCACTAAGGTTATCTTTACAAGGATGGTTCAATAGCACATCAGGCCCGCTTTTGCAATTCCTAACCCGCAGGTTTGCAAGGGAAAATGCCTTTCGCCAGGGCCTCTTTGCGAAACGCGGCCGCGCCGAACCGGCGTCGGACAGGGGCCGCGGTTTTACGAAAGATTATTTCAGCCGGGCTTTGAGCGCATCGTATTCCTGAAGTTCGAAGGTACCGATCTCCCGGGCGTGCATCCGCCACAGTTCAAGGCAGATCCTGGCATCGTCGAAATTTTTCTGTTCCACAAACAGATTGAACCACTTGAGGTTCTCACGCATGGAGATCTCGTAAATCTGGGTTTTAAAGACTTCGTATTGCGCAAGGTCAAAATTACCGGCGTCCAGGGCCGTGCTGCGCCAGATGTTGAGCGCCACCCGGGCGCTGTAAAAGCCGTCTTTTTTGATGGCAAATTGCAGACGGCGCAAGCTGTCTTCGGCGATTTGTTCACGCTGCCGCTGGTGCTCATCTAATGGTGCTGCCGCCTGGTCCTCGGCTGAGGCCGAGAGGCTGAAATTCGCCAGCAGCAGCAGAGCCACGAAACTTGTAAGGATGGTAAGCCGTTTCGCTGATCGCATTTTGAAACCGTAAAGGGGAAAGAGAGGGGCGTGCGGCTCCAAACCAAGAGCCAAACGCCCTGCGGCTGGAAGTTCGAAAATCATAGCGAATTGTTACGGAAAGGTAAATGGGAAAACGGTGCCGCCGGAACGGGGTCCGCATCCTTCCATCCTCCGCGCTGTCAACGCGCCGAGAGATAGGGGCATTTCGCTTTGCAGGCCGCGGAAAACGGTCGGGACTACAGGCAATCGTGTTTCTTGGGTTGGCGCTTCTGGAGGATCTCGTGCGTGTCGAGGTAGATGCTCTTCTGATCAACCCACCAGATGTTGGTGTGCCGCAGGCCTTTTGCAAAGCCCCTGGCAAATCCCAGGTAAATGGATACCAGGGCAACCGCCAACACCACGACTATCATCAGGAATTTCTTGCGCATACTAATGAAGACATAATAGTATTTTAATTTTTCGCAAACGATGCAAAACATGTTTGTAAGGGAAATCTTCATTTATCTGGGGGATTCCCCTATAAACATACCCCGCCAAACGACGCCACCGCCTGTCAGCGTTTGTAGCGCCCCATCAGTTCGGCGTGTTCGAGCACATGGCCCGCCATGGCCTTCAACAGCTGTTTTTTGGTGGCCCCCGGCGCAAGCCCCAGAACACTGTCGAGGGCATAGAGGTTGAAAAAGTAACGGTGGGTCCCCCCGGGCGGACAAGGGCCGCCATAACCCAGTTTACGAAAATCGTTGGTGCCCTGAACCCCGCCGCTTGGTGGCCGCTCCAGGCCCGGAACCCCAGTCGGCAAGTGGTTCAGCTGAACCGGGATATCACAGTAAACCCAGTGCACCCAGGTCCCCACGGGGGCATCGGGGTCATCGCAGATGATCGCCAAGCTGGCTGCGCCGTCCGGTAAATCCTGCCAGCTGAGATCGGGGGAGACGTTGTCGCCATCGCAGGTGTAACGGGCGGGAATCATCCCGCCGGGCTCAAAGGCGGTCGTGCTAAGTTTCATGACGGCACCTCCTTTTCGTGGAAAGGGTGACCCGTTCGAGGCGGCGGCAAGAATAAAGTAGTCAAGACTTTGTTAAACCGCAAGTCAAAATTGATGAACCGATAAAAGTCCCAAATCAGACGGTTTCGAAAAAAGCGCCACGTAAAGGCGCGCAAATATCGAGAAATTTTGTGTACATAGCATACGCCGCAGCAATTTCGAAATGCAGCGCAACACAGGGGCTTGGACTCAGGCCGCAATCAAAATTGGTTCCATTCGGTGTTGCAGATGGGTCCGGCCTTGAGAAAGGGGTGCACCCGAAGCCCGCGGCCGTCGGTCTCGAAAGCGACCGCCCCATGCGTAAACGTGGTGTAAACCGGGACGTCCAGCGCCCGGTAGCGCGCCAACACGCTCGGATGCGGCTGCTGCCCGCGGGCGCCGCCGCCCGAGGAGATGACAATGGTGTTCGGCTGTGACCAGTTTAAAAAAGCCGGTGTGCTGGAAGTCCGGCTGCCATGGTGCGGTGCCACAAGGGTCACGGCGCCAGCCGTCGGGCGAACGCTCTGCACCAGCTCCGCCTCGGCAGGCGCCATGATGTCACCGGGAAAAAGAAAGACCTGCGCACCCAGCCGCAGCCGCAATACCAGCGAATTATTATTGGTGTTGCGCCAGCGGTCGCGTTCCACTTTTTCCAAAAAATCCGTCGGCGGGTAGAGCACCTCCACTGCCACGCCACCGATCCGACAGCTTCGGTCGAGGGACTTGAAGTCCGGCTGCGGGATGGCGCGCTGGGCCAGGATCTCCCGAAAGACCCGGTAGGCGCTGTTTTCCCCCGCCTCCTGGTTGCTCCAGACCCGTTTGATGTTGAAATGCCGGGCAACGTACAGCAGGCCGTTTAAGTGGTCGCTGTCCGGGTGAGAGAGCACCAGAGTGTCCAGCGTTCGGATTTTTTTGCGCCAGAGGAAGGGCGCCACCACCCGCTCGCCAATGTCAAAACGCGTGTTGTCCGGAAATCCGCCCCCGTCGATCAGCATACACTCCCCGCCGGGGAACTCCACCAGGGCGCAACCGCCCTGTTGGACATCCAGTACGGTGACCCGCAAGTTCGAGCGCCCAAAACGCTGGTAGAACCAGTAGCCGATGTCACCCGCAGCCGTCAGCAGAGCAGCCGCCAACACCAGCAGCGCGACAAAACTTCTGCGCCGCCCGCCGCCAATAGCGGCTGGCGCCCCTTCCGGGGAGGCCGCCTGCGGCGACCGCAACCAGTGAAGCCCCCCCCAGAGGGCGGCATAAAAACAGATCACCTCAAGGGTCGACGGGGTAACGGTTTTCACCGCGGCCCACGGCCAGCGGGCGATCGATTCAACCCCGGCCAGCCCCCAGGCCAAGAGCACAGTGGCAATCCGAAAAACCTGCTCGGCCAGAAAAGGGCTGAACGCCAGCAGCCCCGCGCCCACCACCCCCAGGGGCACCACCACAAACCCGATCAGCGGCACAAACAGGAAGTTGGCCGCCAGCCCCACCAGCGACACCTGGTTGAAGTAGACCATCACAAGCGGGAGGGAGCCGAGAAAAGCCAGAAGCGAAACCCAAAAAAAGACCCCAACGCGTCGCACGCCAGCCCACCATCTGGTGTCTGCGCGCGCCGCCGGTGCCGGGCGGCTTCCGGCCGGAATCCGCCGCATCCCGAACAGGATCCAGAAGACGGCTGCAAAGGACAGTTGAAACGAAATTGCAAAGAGCGCCGGCGGATGCACGATTAAAATCATCAGGGCGGCCAGCGCCAGGGTGTTGAAAAGATCCGGCTCCCGTTCGACCACAAATGCGGAGAGAAAAACCGCCACCATAATTACGGCCCGCTGGGTTGAGGGCGACATTCCCGCCAGCAGACCATATCCCACAACCGCGACCAGGGACAGCAGGGCTGCGCCTTTACGGGTCCAGGCATTCCACAACAGCACCTCGATGCGGGCCAGCAACCAGCTGAAAGACCTGAAGAACACCGTGGCGACAATGCCGATATGGAGCCCGGATATGGCCAGCAGATGGCCGATCCCGACTCGGTTAAAGGCGTCTCTGACCTCCGGCGTGATTCCTTCCCGGCGGCCGATCACGAGGGCTTTCAGAACCGCCTGGGCGAGTGGGTCACCCGGCCCGTCGATGGCGACGGCAACCGCATCACGTGAACGGTTGACCCGGTCCTTGAAACCGGACAGCGGTGACCGCGCCAGGACCACCACCTCCTTGCCGGAACAGAAGGCCCGAACCCGCACCCCCTCAAAGGCCATATAGCGTCGATAGTCAAAACCACCGGGGTTGTTGAAATTCCGGAAGGGGCTGAGACGGCTTTGCAACACCACCCGGTCTCCGGCCGCCAGTGCGGCGGCGGCACCGGCCACCGTCACCTGGATTTTGCCGCTAATCGCGACCGGGCTGCCTGAATCCGCCAGCGTCTCCGCCCGCAGGACGAACTTCAGCCGGTGGGCTCCGATGATGGGCGCCGCATCGATAACGCCGGTGACCTGCCGGGTGACAGGGCCGGCAAAGCGGCTCACATGGTGAGGGGGAAGTTCGGAGGTTACCCAGGGTTGGATCAGAAGATAGCCAAGGGCCGCAAAAAAAAGGGGCAGCGCCGCGGTACTGGGTTTTCTGCAAGCCGCGCGGAAAGCCCCGAAAACGGCGGCGGCCCCCAGCGCCCACCAGGCCCAGGCCGCCCAGTGGGGGCTGCGTTCGCCCACCCATACCCCCGCTATCAACCCAAGCAGCGCCGGGATCACGGGGCGCAAGGCGATTGCCGACCATGCCGCCTTTTCCGGGGCCGATCCGCAGGCCGCATCTTTTGATCCAGTTTTGCAGGCCCCGGCCACCGGTTGCTCGCCCCCCATCGGTTTCGGCGCAAACGCCCCGGGCCGCCGGGCCCATGCCGGCCGCCGGGCATCCTGGGCATCATCTTGAGCCGCACTTTGCCGACAGCTCCGGAAGGGCCGTAAAAAAACAAGCGGCGATCAGGCCGGGCTTCGGCGCACAGTGCCCAGCTTTTGCAGCTTGTATGCCATTGGGGACAAGGTGCTGTCGCCTACTCTTTTTCCCGCCTGATCACCGCGCCGAGCTGGGCGAACTTCTTTTCGATCGCCTCATAGCCCCTGTCCAGATGATAGACCCGACGCACCTCGGTAACCCCGCGGGCCACCAGACCGGCCAGCACCAGGGAAGCGCTCGCCCGCAGATCGGTCGCCATCACGGGTGCCCCGGACAGGTGCGACACCCCCCGCACCATCGCGGTGTTGCCGCTGACCATCACGTCGGCCCCCAAGCGCCGCAGCTCGCTGACATGGATAAAACGGTTTTCGAAAATGGTT